>Ga0193753_10000512_pt1 | contig 37819 bp, 56 predicted proteins | sample H1c2metaG_FD_144925 | JGI IMG/M metagenome (GOLD analysis project Ga0193753, IMG submission 144925) | Soil microbial communities from a riparian zone of the East river system, Colorado, United States - H1c2 | ecosystem: Environmental > Terrestrial > Soil > Riparian zone | place: USA: East...
GGTGGGCGGATATGTCCTGCGCGCAACACGAATCCCTAGACCAGATCTGTTCGAAGATCTCTAGGGCTGTCTCTGGTGAGCCTGCGTATGCAGACAATTGGCTTGATATCGCCGGCTACGCCCGGCTTGTAGTTAAAGAATTAGAGCGAAAATGAAGACCATCAAATATGAACTGTCCCTTGCTGAAGATGCTCACTTGGTTACGACACTTGAGGGATGCCTGACTGAACTAGAGGCACTAATGACGGATGTGTCCTGGTATTCGACGGAGCTCACCGAGCGAATAGAGACGTGTCTCTTGATGCTCGAGAGCCACCGAGAAGCGAATGAGTAGGGTACTAGTCATCCCCGATTTACAACTGCCCTTCCAGCATAAGCGGGCCTTAGATTTTCTACAGCGTACCCAGGAGCAATATAAGTGTGAAGAAGTCATCTGCGTTGGCGACGAGTGGGATCTCGCGGCTCTCTCCAAGTATCCGAAAGACCCTAACGGTATGTCTGCGGGGGACGAGTTGCGAGCTGCTAGACGAGCTACGCGACCTTTTGCCGCCGCGTTTCCTAAGCTCCGGATCTGCGAGAGCAATCATCGTCAACGCCTATATAAAAGAGCTTTCGAGGCGGGCATCCCGGAACAGTATCTAGCTAACACTAACGAGTACATGGATGTTCCTAAGACCTGGCGGTGGGCGTTCCAGTGGACTCAGGACGGGGTTGTCTATGAGCACGGAGACCGCGGCAAGCCGGTAGCCCTCGTGGATGCTAACGGCGCCTCCACCGTGTTCGGTCACCATCACACAGAAGCGGGTATCTGGTATGTGACTCGCCAAGGATCGAGCCGATTCGCCCTGAACGTCGGATGCCTTATTGACCTGAACGCCTACGCCTTCAAATACGCAGTCTTGGCAAAGCGCAAGCCTGTTCTCTCTTGTGCCGTCATTCTTGACGGATTGCCCATAATTATACCAATGCGAGTCGATTCGCTAGGACGCTATATCCCATGATTTCCAAGATCCTATTTCACCTGTACGCAATAGCGGCTCTCTCTCTATTCGGCTTGTTCGTATACGACGAAATCGCCTACAACCATGTCATGTTCGAGATTGCCAAGGCGCAAGCAAGTGCTCTCATTGTGCTTGTCCAGAAGTTCGTAGGTGCGTGATGAAAATAGAACTGGTGACCTGGAATGACGCTGGCAGCAATGAAGCTGACCTTAGCTGGGCGGCTACTGGCGAAGAAGGAGAAGACGAGGATATAGTGATTCGTTCTGTAGGGTGGATCGTAAAAGAGACGGCTAAGTATCTAACTCTAGCCATGGATCTGTCTGACGATGGCCAGACGCATTCCCGCAGCCGTATACCCATAGGGATGATTGTCGGCCGGGAGATACTTTTCGAAGACAAGAAAAAGCCCGCATAAAGCGGGCCTTAGTTCAAACTTGATAGGGCCCGTAGAGGCCCTTTTTTAATGCTTGCCGTTCAGTTCGTCCACCAAGATATTAACCGTGTCTACGAGTGCGGCTATTTGGGCGTCATCGTTCGAGAGCAACGTGAGGATGGGGCCTGTAGGATCAAAGCCCCCGCTTGGCACGATTGGGTCTTTACTAGGATCTTCGGGTCTATCTTGGGCGGTCTTCGGTTCGACTGGGGAAGATTGCTTGTTGCACACGAGGCTACCAGTAGAAGCAATGGGAGGGAGAGAAATGTACTTTTCATAGACCTTACCTACGTTTAATTCTTGGATATCAGCAAGACTCTCGGAAGCTTTGTTCAGGGCTGTAGCCGCCGCCTGTAATGCGGCGTTCTTAGCCTCTACTTTGGCGGCTCCTACGTGCCGCTCGTGAACCGTGTAACTTAAGAACAGCCCAACAAGCAGAGCTATGACCGCTGCGTACAGATAATCCTTAATAGGAATAAGTTTAAGGAGTGCCAACATCTTCTGTATTCCTTTGTGCATTCAACCATCCGACCGATGCCACGACCAGTCCGAATATGAAGAGGATCAAGGGGCGGTGCTTCTCAGGGATAAGGTCACGGATCTGATCAAAGCTAAGCTGAATAGTGGATAGCAGCATAGCCAGGTACCCTAAAAGGCGGGTTCGGTGGTCTTTCAGCCAAGCGAAGGCTTTACACAAGAGCATTGCCGTAAGTTCCGGTCAGAAGTTGATTAGCTATTCGATTAGACCTAGTTGGGCCTACCTGACGAGCCCACAGGCTCGCTAGGAGGTTATCGTGGACAGCCTGCCACTGCTGGGTAGCCATGGCGTTACGGGTGCGTATAAACGTCTTATAGCCCCCCAAGCCCATGTTATAGACGAGCTCTATAACCGCATCTTGCCTGGCGGGGGTTCCAAGGCGTAGCCACTCAGCTAAGGGAGTGCATTCTAGTAGGGCGGAGTTTAGGTCTATTTCAAGTAAAGCCACAGCGTAGTCGGGCGTTATAGTATAGCCCGTCCAGTCATGCCCTTCGGCCAGCTTGTGGCCGTATCCTACCGTCCAGAAGCCTAGGGTATCTTTGTATGCAGTTAATCGAAACCCCTCCGCCTTCTTGACATTGGCTATAAGTTCTTTCGAGATCATTATTAATGCCGCCCAAGCGCCCAGGTAATCAACGAAGTGATTCCTGCCGTGATGGCGGCGACCACGGAGCCTATAGCCAGCAACGTCTTAAGTGAGCCCCTCGACATGGCGATGGTCTCAACTAAAGTATCAATCTTTACTTCCATACGCTCAAGACGCGTTTCGGTAGAATCCATGCGCGTCTTAAGCTCCCCGATCTCTCGGTTCAGTGCGTTGTTGGTTACGGATGCCATTAGGAAACGGCTCCAAGGACGTTCGGGGAGCCGGAGCCGCTAACGAAGGTAGCTGCACCGCCGTTCAGAGCTATGGCCTTACCGGCTGCGCCGCCAGCGCTGAATGCGCCGAAGTGACCTACGGTTGTAGTTGCGGGATTAGTCCCAGTGGTTCCGGCTACGCCGTAGTTGCCACCAGCTCCGGCAGTGCCTACTTGGCCGAAGCCGCTTGATGTGCCCGTGCCGGCCGCTCCGCCAGTTCCGTTGATGCCAGGCGATCCCGGAACGCCGTTCGTGGCAATAGTCGATCCACCAGAGATGAATACTCCGGTAGCTCCTGCTCCCCCCTTACCTCCCCCTGCTCCGCCGCCGGCTCCTGCGCCGTTACCTAAGCCGTTGCCGGATGGGTTGCCATCGAATGCACCACTACCCCCACCTCCACCGCCCCCGCCCCATATGTGGCCGGCAGCGTTCGTGATATTGAATGTGATGCCCGTACCTGGGCCATTGATCGCGGGGCCACCCGCACCAGCAAGGTTCGCTGAGTTATTGGTTGCTCCGGACCCAGGGAAGTTAGCAATAGCGCCGTTGGCGCCGTCCCCCCCTCTACCTATAATATAGCCATTATTGATTAAGTTTATAGTAGAACCGGAGGGCAAGCCGGACATATCCATTGCCGAAATCGACGTATCCGTAGCAGAGATCACTATGCCAGGACCGACGTTGACCGTTGCGGTTAGGGGCGATGCCGGATTACCTAGGGCTGCGAACAGATTAAAGTTGCTCGCATTGCCTTGTATAACTATCTGAGTCCCGGTAGTAGATCCTATGAAGTGCCCGACCACAAACTTATTCAAGGCTGCGTTATACTTCAATAAGAATCTATCTACGCCACCACCTACGGTGGATAGAAGAGGCGGAGTGCCACCCTCGAACAAGAAGATTGCGTTCCACGTGACAGTGCGATTACCTGAACCATCCTGCACAACCAAAAGATCAATCTGTTGACCATCGGCTGGATTGATTGGCGCTCCCATCGTTATGTTGCCCGTGAGGGTCAATATCTGAGAGTCGCCAGATTGGCAGTTGATTATCGTGTTTGATGCGAACGTCGCGGTGGCGTATGGGTACGCATTCGTTACACCAGTGTATGTATTCTGAACTACAGTCCCGGCGCTTATTTCAGCCGCGGTGCGGGATTGCCTAGCGTAGTTTATGCCAGGGATACCATTAAGGGTCGTAGCGTTAACCGTAGCGGCATTAGTGCCGCCTGGGATTTGATCTACTGACCAGATCTGATTGCCTAGAGAATCCTGTAGCGTGAGCTTATACGTGAGTCCGGTGGCGAGCCAAACGTTGGCTTCGCCTCGAGCATTCAATATTATCGGGTTCGTATTAGGAGTCGTGCCGGTAGAGTCCGGGTATGTGGCTTGCGGTGTACTTGAACCAGCAATGAATGAGAACAGACGCCCGTTGTTTAACGGTGCTCCATTATTGTCGAACGCTTTGAATACTGGATCAGGGGCAAGAGCTACGGAGGTCATGCTATTTTGTACACAATGGTTGTGCCTTGGCTGACTGCCGCTTCGCCTATGCCTTTGGTTCCGGTTGCGGTCCAGCCGGTACTTACCCCGTTCTTAGAGAACGAGAAACTTGCTTTACCGAATGTGCCCAGAGCTACAGATCCTATTTGCGCGTAAATACTTGCACCGTTATCCTGCATTGCAGGCATGGATATATAAGAAGTAGCACCGGCTGTAGGGGCTATGGGAGAGGCGTTGCCCGTAGCCGCACTGAAAGAAACGGAGTTCGAAGTACCGGAGATCTTGGGTATACGAAGCGTCACAACATCGCCAACGATTGTGTACGAAGCGACTGTGGTAACAGTTCCGACTACCCCGCCTAAAGTGAGTGTCGTGGTTCCTTGCGTGATCGCAGGGGCTACACCGGAGCTAACTAGAAGCGCAGCGCCCCCCTTAATCAGTATCGTCGTAACCGATCCGCCAATGATCTGATTGGCGTTCAAGGCCGAGCCGTCTTGGTTCGTAAGATTGATTACGCCCAAACCGTTTATATTTATAGTAGAACTGCCGGTGTTAGTGTTGGCCGGAATCCAGATTATGTATGTGCCGTCCACATAGGACGTGAAGGGGGCAACGAAGTTAAGGATGTATGCATTAGGGGTTCCGGTATCGACCCCGCCATACAGCGTAATGAGCTGACTGTTAACTACGTTATCTACTGTGTAGATCGTATTCCCTAGAGAGTCTTTTAGTAGAAATTTGTAAGCGACATTTGGTAAGACCCAAACGTTCGCCTCGCCCCTGGCGTTTAGCACTATGGGGTTGGTGTTAGGGGTAACCCCGGTTGAGTCCGTATAAGTGGCGACCGGCGTGGACGTGCCCGCCGAAAACGTCGATAGCGTCCCATTTGAAAGGATCGCTCCGTTGTTATCGAAGAACTTTTGGACTAAAAGTGGCGAAAGTGAGGCAACGGTCATGTTTTTATATAGATTCTAGTATAATATTAAGGCGTGGTTAAAACTTAAGGAGGAGACGCCGATGAAATTTCTTACAGGAATTGTGATTCTGTCCACGCTTCTTGGTGGTTGCGCGACTTGCCGTGAGCACCCGGTAGCCTGTTCAATGATTGGAGCCTTAGTCGTTGGTTCTGTTGCGGCAACCATCGCGAGCCAACATGAACACACTACTATTCCTAAAGCGCAAGATCTGTGCGGACCTACCGCACCCAACCGCGCTAATGGTATTATTGGGTCGTGCGTTGGCCAGCATTAAACTAAGGGAGTAGCTACCGTGGCTTGGATATTCTTTCTAGGACTGATTGCTATAATGGTTGTTAAGCCTAAGACCTGCTGGGTCTTAGTGCCCTTGGGCTTAGTAATAGCTTTCGGAGCGTTTGCCTAATCAGACAGTCCCGCTCCTGGCCGCAGGGTTTCTCGTAAACCCTTGGCTGCAGAACGCTTGGCTAACTGGCCGCCCAAGATATCAATGCCTTTATTTACGCCAGTCGGCACTAGTAGCCGAACACCGTTCACGCCTTCTCTGGCCAAGGCTCCGGTAAGGGTTCCGGAAGTATTTGGCGCAGCGCCGCGGGTGAAGGTTTGAACCTTGCGAGCAACGCGCCCGAGTTTGGTTGCGTCCTCTACGTTATCTGCACCACCTAGCAACTCTTCCGCTACGCCCTTGCGACGCATAGTATCCAGAGCAGTGTTATAACCATTCTGTATGAACTTGTCTTTGGCCAGTCCAGCCTTATCCTTTAGGACACTGTAGCCGGTAGATGTCATGGCCTCTTGCCCCTCTTGGTCAAGCTTGCCGCGCAAGCGCTGTAGGGCGGCTTTATTGCCATTGAGAACATATTTACTATTGAATTTGCCAGCAAGATCGGATAGTTCCCCAACTGGCGCTTTATCATTAGCGGCCGCATCGTAGGCCGGATCAGCTTCCATTTCTTGGAATCGGCTTTTGGCAAGTCCCCTAGCCTTGTCGTAAAGCGCCTTAGCTTCAGCGGATACTCCTGATACCGGAGTATCCTCTAAGGCCTTGCGCACCTGACTTACTGCAAATGCCGCAGTACCATCACCTGCGCGTTCTGCTTTACGGGCTTGCTCTGCAAGAATGGTTCTATTTGATTCAAATTCATCAAACGACATTTTCCCATCGTTGGCCTTGATGTCGTCCAATATGCCGCGAACTTCCGATGGCAAGAATCTAGTGCGATTGCTTTCTTTCAGATTTTGTTCTGCTTTGCTCACGAACGAGCCGCCGTCCATTGGCAGATCCCCTCCATTCGCGTCCTTGGCAGATTGATAGGCATCAGTAATGGCTTGTCTTTTAGGTACGTCGTACCGCTTCAGGGAATCTATTACCGCACTATCATTCTGCGTAATGTCGTTGCCTACCGCTGTAGGCGCGGCTTCTCTGTGGAAAGTGTCTAGATTATCCCGCAGAGCTTCGTCTTGTTCGTCGTACCGCTTCCCGATTTCCTGGTGTTCTTGCTTCGAGTTGTGTTCTTGAGTCTTGATAGACTCGTTTTCAAGCGCTTGTCCGCGGGTCATACGAACTGGAATAGGTAGCGTTTCAGCTTCTGCGTGGTTGGCCAGTGCCGTTGCATTCGCGGTACGGCCACTGGCGTGTAACTCAGCCAAATGAGCCTGCGTATCCGTAGTTAGCTTTGACGCATCTACAGCAGCTCCTGCAGCCCCCATAGACTGGGAACTGCTGGCTGCGTCAACCGCTGCTTGAGCGCTTCCCGCTGCCGGCACCTTCGTGCCGAATAGCCCAGTTAAACCTTTCGCGGCTGCAACTGGCGCAGTTACTGCACCTACATCACCGCCCACCGCAAGTGTATGCCCTATGACGTTCTGTGTCGTATCCCCGAAGGTCGGTACGTTCGTATCGTCAGGTTGCGCACCGACAGCATCATTGCGATCTGGGATTAACGTAGCAGCGTCGTTTAGAAGCTGAGTGCCCGCCGGGCCAGGCGATACGTGCATAGCTTGTACTAGATCAGGATCTGGTGCTTCTGTATCACCGCCAGTCAATCTACGATATAGATCAACGACACCGTGCGCCGCGGCGTGCGGGATGTTAGCAACTGCAGAACCGGCTACCTCGAGCGGTCCTAGAACACCTTCCGTAACGCCCCCAACGCGCTTCTTAGATTCTTTGCTGTCACTAGTCTTAGTCGAGGTTTCTTTCGCGCGGGCTTGCAGCGCAGCGTCGATATCATCTGTATCGCTGTCCTTGCTTCCTTGCGCAGCCCTCGCCTGCAGAGCAGCGTCTATATCGTCAGAATCATCACTCACTGCGGGATCTGCCCATTAGAGAGCATCTGTAGATTCTTTCTCTTAGTAGCAAGACTTGCCGCTTCTTTGGGATCAAGTGAGTTCACAAACTCTTTTAGTTTGCCCTGCTTCTTTGCAAGGTCAGCCTTGTACACGTTCGGATCGAAGTTATCCGCCCAAGCGGATTTGAACTCATTGACGGCCTTGGGGCTCGCTTGTCCCGAGAATCCGGCTACCCTATCGAGGCCGTGACGGTATTGGTGCGAACCCTCTACCAAGGACTGCGTATAGTCGTTCTTGTCCATAAGGGCTTGCAGGGTATAGCCAGTATTCCCTGCGATGCTCTTGCTTTGTTCCGCCCCTTCGTTAGTCGAGGGCAAGCCCATCTGACTACGAAGACCCGCGGCTTGTCGATCAAGGAAAGCACCCAATTCTTGGTTGTTAGATCCCGCTTGTATACCGAGCCCAGCGAGTGCTTTATTAAGGGTCTCTCTGCCAGGACCAGTATTTGAATCCGGAGCTAAGTGCCGAATCGTATTGGCGATAGAGATATTGTTGCCATACCCCTCGTCAGCCTTGCGGGCTTCCTCTACGTGTTGCTGCGCGCCTGCGGCAGCCTTCTTATAGTTCTCTTGAACCGCAGCGGGTGCATTGGCGCCTGGTGCGTCATCTTGTGCGCTGCGCGGCCCTGCGGCCGGAGCGGCAGGAGCCTTGGGAGTATTCTCAGGAAGTACGCTAACGCCCTTAGGTCCAACGATTGCCGCTTGTCCTGTGCCTGTCTGCCCAATCTGCGTCTTGTCGTAAGCAGGCCCAGTGGGTGCCTGTGTTGCAGTGTTCGCATTGATCGCAATAGGCGTAGCCGTGGTGCCTTGCTCTCGAGTTCCTGCAGACAGCGGGCTCTTAGAGCCCAGCGACACCGCAGCTTGATTTAGCAACTGATCACGAAGCGGGCCTGGGGGCGGTAAGTGCTGTGCGAGATCGGCGTAGTGGCTTAGCAACGGCGCTAACTGCGGATTAGCTTTACCAGCCCAAGCCAACTTAGCCTGCACCTCTTCTGGGGATTCTTTTCCACCAACAAGAGAACCAATGAGATTACCGGCCAACTCTTGATTTCCGGCCGACAGTTTAGACTGTGCGCCTTTAAGTTCAGTCTCTTTCTGTTCGAGGCCGGTTCTAGCGGTCAGATAGTCCTGCCCCACAGTGGGGGCCAACGACGTAATATCATCCGCCATATCGATAGCTTTCTTACCCTTATTCGCAGGGTTCGAAACATAAGCGGCGATGCGCTGTTTCTCTTGCGCCGTGCGCTGGGCATTCTGGGATTCAGCTTGCGCTGTCTGTTGAGTGAATGCACCGGTATCTAAGGCTTGCTTCTGTTGCTGCAAGCCGAGCACGCCACTCATGGTTTGGAGCGGACTTTGTAGAGGTTGCGGCTGAACTAGTGGGATCTGATCTGGCATGTTAGTTATGGTCCGGCGTAGTCAGAGACAGGGGCTGTATAGGGATTAATAGCTGTGTTGCCTGTACCAGGGTCTGGTCCGCCCCCTCCGCCGTAGGCTGCGTACAGCGATCCTGTTTGAATGCCATTACTAGCTGCGTTACCTATGCCGTTCAATCCGTTCGAGTACGCATTGCCTTGGTTCTGGGCGGACTGAGCTGCTTGGCCAGCTAGAGCCGTTCCCTGCTGTGCGGTGCCACTTGCGGCGGCCTGTCCTTGCTGTGCCGTATTAGCCAAACGCTGGTAGATATTCTGCTGTTGCTGCTGGTAGATATTATTGGCAGACGCGAATGCGGTATTTGCTGCGGACTGATTATAGTCAGTGAGCCCTTGGAGGGCCGCACCTGAGAGTGAGCCTTGCCCGCTTGCGGAACCGTTCAATACGCCTTGCCTACCTTGCTGCAACTGGAACTGATATGCAGGGCTGTATTGCTGCATCATCGATGCGGTGAATGGGGACAGGAGCGATCCATATCCTTGGCCGCCAGTACTAGCCGAAGTACCGTCTGCGTTAGTCGGTGCAGTCTGCGAGCCATTCCCAAGCAGGTAATTAAGCTGGCTCTGAGCAGCCATACCAGCGTCGTTGTACGGCTTTTCAAGCGCTACGCTATTTGCGTATTGATTCTGGGATATGGCTTGCGCACTCTTAGCTGCGCTTGCTTGTTTGCTGGCGCCAGCGTAAGCAAGGCCTCCGCCTACGGCTGCCGCCGCCACTGCGCCTACCGCGGTGATTACACCACTCATTTTAGTATAAGCCTTTTGTCAACGTATTCCCCTAGCAGCGCGAGCTGCGCCGCAGGTTCAAATATCGAAGCCTCAAGGGCTTCAATGTCTTTCGAGTTAGTTTGATTCGGGTGTACAGTCCGCCCGACGCACGGGCTAATCGTGTAGAAAACTGTGTGGTAGCCAGGGGGCGTGTGGATCGTGAAAGGAGCCTTTACATGCAGCTTCTTGCCTTCAGGAGTTACGTGAATTAACTCACCTTCCACGAGATCACACTGGTGTCCGAGTAAATGTTCTCTGCCGATAAACAAAGTATCGGCTGGGATCTTCATCGTCCGTGTGTAAGTGCCTTCTGTGAACTCGTGATCTAACGGGCACTCTGTTTGTTCTAGCTGCAGGAATTTATAGGCTAGATACGCAATCTTCTCTCTGAAGCTAAGCTTAGGAAGCTGGTCCCAAGCCCTGATCATCAATTCGCCCACTTAAGACTAGTTCTGCAAGAGAACCGTGAGGACGCCTTGGCCGGCGGCTACTGCGGTCGTATCACTTGCCGCCGGAGCGCCTGTAACTGCCATCCAAAGAGTGCCGTTAAGGATCAGCGGATTGGACCAGTTCTGAGCTACCTGACCGACAGCGGCAGGAGCCGCAGCTGTAGCAGGGACTGCGACAGTCAGGTTAGGAATCGTAGTTCCGACTATGGGAACTGCGCCGTTCTGGCCCCAGTAGAACTTAACGAACATGTTAGCTGCGGCTGACGTGTTGATGAAGTTGTAGCCAGCGAGCTTGGAAGTCTCTGAGCCGCCGCCTAGCGGCGTCAGGTTCGTAGTAGCTAAGGTTACAAGTGTTGAAGGAATCGAGCTATACATTTATAGTATCCGTTATATTATAAGATTTAGGCATCGGTCTTTGGCGCCGCGCTTGCTACACGCCCCACTTGGCTAATATGTAGTTCTCGACGTTCGTAATTTCAGTAGGCGTAAGAATGCGGTTATAGGCAAGAAGCAACGCGAGGGACGCCCCATTTAAAAAGTTACTATTTGATACGTCACCACCAAGAAGGTTCGTACTCAAACCTAATGTTCCGGCCGCAGTTGAGCCCGTACCGGAACCTGCCGAGGCGCGGCCTTGTCTAAACGCAAAGGCACCAGTAGTTGAGTTATAAGTCGCGTTAGCTTGGAAAAATGTTCCTGGGGTCCATGTGGTACTAGATGACCCAATGACAGCAATACCAGCTTTGACTAGACCAATCTTTGCAGTTCCAGCAACGCTTACCAGATACAGCGACAAAGACGACTGGAGTCCTCCTAATATAGCTTGCGTAGTGGCGCTCGATGTACCTTTGGCTACGAGAAAATATGTAGCGCCATTATTGAAAGTAAAACCAGAAGCATTTTGTGGGCTTGCGCTGTTGACTGGACCTGGTATTGCGTAATACCCTTGAACAACCCCCGCTGGCCATTTGAGCACCGGCAGGCTGTTCTGTAGTGTTGGATCTATGAAGACGGCGCTGCCGGCACCGCTTGCGGATGCAGCTAGGCCCCCAATCCAAGGCGTGCGCTCCCGCAGTCTGGTAATTATCGCGTTCGCTGTGCCTAGAATATCGTCAGATTCCCACCAAAACAGAAGGTCTGGAATCGTTCCCGGTAGAGCTACAGAAGATCCCGCCGCGTTAACAGTAACTATGCCAGTGCCACCCGGCGGCGAGATCGTAATGTTTGAACCGGCGACTATTTGCGTTACACCCCCGCCAGTTCCGCTGCTGGCGGCAGTGATCACGCCATTAGCATTAACAGTAAGGTTGGTGTTGGTGTAAGACCCAGGCGTAACGCCTGTGGGCTTTAATATATTGTTATATAAGCTTTGGAAGAAAAAGTACCAAGGTCTTGTGGTGTTGTTTTCGCCATCCGCAATAGGTTGCTTAAACGTCGGTATAGGATTAGGGGTAACTACCGGAAGATTAGCCATCTACGACTTCTTCGTCTTCTAAGAACAGCGTAGCTCCGATCACGTCCCTAGGAGTCGGATCTGTGTAGTTTAGTTCGTATACTCTGTCTCTAGCTGCGCCTAAGCGATTCCACTTAGCGCGGCTCGTAACTTCTCCGGCTGCGCCTATAGATGTCCAGTGCTCATTACTCCACGAGAACCCGCCATTGTTTGACCACCGAAGCATGGCTTGCGGGTTTGCTCCTTGGCCGGTTTGCAAGCCCACTCCCGGAGTAAACTCAACTTGGAGCGAATCATGATACTGCCGAGTCCTAGAAGACTTCTGCCAGATCGGTTTAGATCGTCTTTGGCACTTCAGTAACGCCCCATTGTCCGAATAGAACGCTCTGGACATCTGGTGGAGCTGCCCGGTCTGATAATCCCCGACAAGGCGTAGATTCTGCATGTTCATATAGGCGTTACCGCGGTGGCGGTGAAATACGCCTGCGGTGGAATCATAACTAGCCCGCTGGTGCCAAATCTGCTTTTGCATGAGGCCGGAGGCCGTCATGTCGTACACCCAAGTAACGTCCGCTGTAGGGAATGTGAGGACATAAAATACGTGGCCCGCTTCTTCATATACATAGCCGATTGCATCGGAAACCAAAGGATATGAAGCCCATACCGCCTCTACTGCGTGATTCGATATTCTCTTGAACGAGTATTGCTGAGTCTGGATTACTACGTTCTCGCCCTGCTCATTCTTGGCAAGCCACACGAGATCTTGGCCTAAGCGTGTAATCGAATATTTAGCAGAGCACCCGACTTGTGGGCCTACTGCCGGCACTCTCGAGAATGTAACGCCCGTGGCGTTTCCTGCGTTGTACCAAACCTCCGAAGTGCGCTCGCCAACGAACCAGTTCTCCCGGTCGTTCTCCATCATCGTAATCAGATTGTCCGTAGACGAATCTTTGAGAGCGAAGGATGTACCTGGAAAGTTGATCGTGTACGGGACTGGACCTGTCGTAAAAAAGGTCCGAGTACCCGGCTGATTGAACGTCAACCACCCTTCGATGAAGGTAATGTGATCAGCGCCTAAAAATCCCGGATCTGACAATTGTCCGAACTGGGGTATAGATATAGTAATCGTATCGGCCGCATTCGTTCCGGTGGCCAGCGCAGACATCGTAATGGACGGTGCGGAGTAGTTAATCGAGACTATGCTGGCCCCGGCAGGGATTAAGCTATCGACGGCGCTTAAGGTGGCCGTGGGGGATATAACTAACCCTGATGGTAGTACCCCTGGCAGCGAGATCGTATTTGATCCGCTTATTACCCCCCCGGAGAAGGATACGGTAGAGGGTCCGGCGATATTGTAATAATAGGCGGTCGTAGACCCATCTACTATAATGGCGTACCCGCCCTGCCCGTTAAATATAACCCCATTATCCCGTATTGAGACGGGACCGGAGTTCGTAAGCATCGTCCCTACGACCGTGGCTGAAAACTGCGCTATGGAGCTCTGCGTGGCTTGTACGGTGGTCCTTATAAGGTAGACCGTGTTCCCCGTGACGCAAAGGGCCGTTAAACCGCCGGGGAGCACCCACAAGCCCCTTACAGGGCCTACCTGGGTAGAGATTATAGCGTTAAGTCCGGGAGCCCCTAGAAGGGCTATAGGCTCTTTGGCGCCATCTACCTCTGCTACCTCTACATACCAATTTATAGAGTTCTCAGCGTCCTGTAGGACCATCGGAGCTTGATAGCTCGGGCCAACGAAACCTGGGTCGAAACCCTTACCAGCCACGGGCTATTGCATCCTATATAACGCAAAATAGACCTTAGGGGCCTTAAGGTACATTATACGATACATTATGCTATAATCTCTACCATGAACGACATACACTCGGTTTGGAATAAAGTAGACATTCGTGGTTCTGGTGAGTGTTGGCCGTGGACTGGGTATACAAGCAACGGACGTGGCCGCATGGACTTGCTAGGAAAGAAAGGTATCTATGCACCTAGAATCGCCTACATATCAGCGGTGCCTTATGCACCTATAGGTTTGCATGCTGTGGGCAGAAATGATCTGGTATTGCACAAGTGCGATAACTCGCTCTGCTGCAACCCGGATCATTTGTATATTGGCTCTCACGATCAGAACATGAAAGACAAGGTAGAAAGGAACCGCTGCCCTGACTTCAAGGGCCACAAAGGACCTAGGGCTAAATTAACTGAAGACGATGTACGAGATGTTCGGCTGTTAAAATTGGTGGCTACAAAGAAAGCACTTGCAGTATTGTTCGACGTATCCCTAGCTACTATTAGTGGTTGTCTATATGGAAGACACTACACGGACATTAGCTGAAACCTCCGTTAAGGATAAAACCTGCATCAGACCTGTTGCCGCGGACGATATCTGAGTCAAAGAAAGCCGTTACTGCCGGATTGGAGTTAAGGCTCTTGATCATCTTCAAAGATTCGTCAGCTTGGCGCATCAAGGTAGGGCCTACGCCCTTACCGTATTCGGGGGCTAGTTCTACGGCTAGGTTCTTCTTGATCGCTCGGGCGTAGCCTTGAGGAAGATTTACGGATTGAGTGAGCGTCGTGAAGTCGGAGAAGATCGTATCGGTAAATAAGTGCAGTTCGCCGGCAGTCTGGGGGGCTTGGTAGAAATAGACATTGCCGTAAGGGAAGGTCGGGTTGTACCACCCAAGGATCGGCCACGGTGAACCAGGTAACCCCTTTAGTCCTATCGCGTTGTACTTATCTCGCGTGGTATCGAAATCAATCGGGTAATCAAGCCCGGTAGTGCCGGAAGTCGTAACTCGCGTGAACCCGTTCGTGATACGAAGCGGGCGCGCGACGGCGAAGTTACCGGGAACCGTAAAGGTGAAGGTCTCAGCCGGATTGACAGTCGAGAGCGCATTAGCGCTCATCAAGATAGTACCGGCACCAGAGTTGAACGAAATAACCTTCGTTCCACTTGGGAGTTGTGCGTTGGTATCTGTGAGCGTACCACCCGCAATCAAATTAGAGGGAACTGTCACCCCGGAGATAGTTGGATTACCTCCGACAAGAGTACCCGTGAAAGTACCGCCGACCGGATTACCAATGGTGTATTGGTACTGTCCGGGGGTGAAGTTCAAGATATTTTCGACAACCGAGTACACATTCAAGTGATCAATCGACCAACTCTCTAGCAAGTCGTTTAGCACCATAAGCGCATCAGCAGAATCAGAGGCCGAAGGCGTCTCTGCTGCTGCAAGCACGTTAATGTTGCGCAAGGCCCCAGTGATGAGGTCTTGTGCTGTACTGGTTACAGTAGACACTTAGAGTTAGACCAGAACGGCCGGCAAAGAGGTGCCTACAGCATCAAAACGATCAACGTTAATGATGTAGTTATTGGCAGTCGGGGTTAGCGACGCACCAGTTGTATTAACGAATGTGATTCCGAGAGTGTTTGCAGCCGTGACTCGCATACCGATGACTGACAGACCCGCAACAAGTGGAGCAATCAATTGGTAGTTAATGAAGTCGCCGACCTGTAAGCCACCTACGGTAAACGTCTGTTCAGCCGTAGCAACAGTAAGAACCGCAACCGGCGTGATTACTGGCTGAACCAATTGGGACAACACAATGTTCCCAATTACGCTTGTAGATTTACCTGGCATATGTATTTTCCTTTTAAAGACGCGGGGTGTAAGTCCCCCGCTCTTTTGTTACGACAGGTCGTAGCCGTACACGAAAATATCAACCGTTCCGCCCGCAACTGCGACGGTGAGATTGATATAGATGCTCGGGCTTGCCGTGCTGATGGGAATCGCCACAGCGGTCGTAGTAGCAGCCGAGACGGTTGCCACGGTCGTGCTGGTCTGCCCAGTCAGCGCCGAAGATGCACGAATGCTCGTGCCAGTCACGCCCGCGCCTGAGTTGATACTCAGCGTCGCGGCAGCAACCGACGCGCTAACTCCGTTCACCAAGCCGTTAGAAACGACGATGGTGGTTGGCACAAAGCTCGAACTGTTGTTGACCGGAATTGCGATGTCGCCCAGCGCAGAAAGCGGGGTAGCCCGCGATTCAGCGATGCAACGAAGCGCGTTCGTGGTCATCGGGAAAGCTGCCGAATTAGGCAGGTTGAACGGTTGCAGAGCGATGCCGCTGTTAACCGTAGTGACCGAAGAAGGTCCTGGATTAGCCATTTATATATACTCCTTATTAACCGGCAATCTTGACGGCCAATTCCGGGTACAGCGAACCGTAACCGTAGAGCACGTCAAAGCGGCAAGGGAGGGCGTCGTTGTTGATCGTGTACTGACGAACGACGCGGAAGTTAATCCCAGCCTCTTCATCAACTGCACGAGCAGCCATATCGACACCGCCCGGAAGATCGAGATCCGCGAACGCCAACGCGATTGCATCCTTATGCATCGCAATTGACTGCGGGCTGACAACACCGGCCGAAGCACCAGCAGCCGAACCCCAGACTTGCAGAGTCGCAGTCGCAGTCGGTTGAGCCGTGATGTTCTGGAACTGGCCGGCGAAGATGCCGACGCTCTTGACCCACACCGACAACGCGCCACCAGCAGTGGACGAGTAAACGCCCGTAGTGCTGTTGTACGTGCCGGAAGTCAAAGGAGCGCCCGGAGCGATCACAACGAACTGACGTTGCCGATTCGAACCATAGGCACCGCGTGACTGCGGGTTAGCAGAGAACACACCGGTAACGGTGAGGATGTCGCCTACAGTCAAACGAGGCGCAGCCGCCGCGGTCCAGCCGTTCGTCTCCATGACGCCAGTAGCCGCCCAACCAGAGCCCAACCACGCGCTAGACGTGTTGTTGGTCAAAGCAGGCGTACCACCTTGCGCGCCAACCGTATACGAGACCACGTTCTGGTCCATGTACCAATTGAAGCCCGCGAAATTCTTCGCGATCATGCCCTTCTCAATCTGCTCAGAAATCACAGACTGGGGATTGAACAGACCCTTAACCGAGTCCTGCGCGTAAGCCATGCTGAACGGATCAAGAATGACGACACGCTTGCCGTCACGGGGGGCAGCTTCACCGTCGAGAATCGCACCCGCGAGGGTGAAGCTCAGGAAGGAAGCCGGGGGAGTTCCAGGAGTACCAACCGCGTTCGGGGTGTTCTGGTACGCGAAGACTGCGCCGTCGCGGTCAATCTTGTTAGCAACCGTGGCAACTGCCGGGTTGATAATGCGCTCTTTGAACAGGTCAACCGAAGTCGCCAAGTCGGCAGTCGTGAACTGCACATCGACGTGGAACTGGGTGGTGAGGGTGACAGGAACGAAGGTTTCGTTCGTATCTTCCACGTTAAGCGCGGGACCAGTGGTGCCCAAGTAACGCGGGGGTTTGCGGACGTTTACCGTGTAACCGATTTTCGCACCCGAAAGGGCGAACTGATCGGCGTACTGGCGGTTCACGTGCTCCGCGAAGCACAGATCGTTCTCGAGAACCATAAGGCCCTCGTTGGTGATCTGGCTGATCGTCAGAAGGTTATTAGCCATTAGTGAAAAAGCTCCGTTAAAGGAGCACTGCCTTTATCGACGTTTATTTGCGCGTTGCTGCTCGAGGCGAGCGTTGCGGTAGTCTTTGAAGTTCATCGGCGCAGAGATGTTCGTGGGAACAATCCCCGGCTCTTTACCCTTGAGACTCGGCGGAGGGGGCGGTGCCTTTGTAGTGTTTGTAGAATCTATAGTTGAGGTTTTAGTAGAGGTTTCAGGCAAAGCCTTGACCTCTTTCGTGTATTTCAATTCCAGTTTGCCGAGTTCTAAAAGAGCTTTAGCCGGGGTAAGCGCATACAAGCGCTTCTCGTCTTCTGGGTTCTTACGAATGTGATAAGCAAGGTGCGCGCCGACATCCGAATCAAGAATTGCCATCTTGATATGCTCGGGTACAAAGGGATTATCTCTGCCTGCCGCTTCAATGACTTCTACGAAGTCCGGCAGATCTTCCTTAGCGGATACGATCTGACTAGCAATGCGGGCATTGATCTTTTCTTGATCCACTTTGAATTGTCGATCCGCTTCGATCTTGTTGAATTCCTTCAACGCTTCGCTGCGGTTCCACTTTCCCCAGTCTTTCAAGAACTCCTTTTGATCCGTGTACTTTGTCGGATCAGGCTCTAGTTCTTCTTGCTTAACTTCCGCCTTAATATCAGCAGGCTTGGCTTTAGTTAGCTCGACTTCAAGTTCTCCAATGCGTCTCTCTGCGCGTAACCGCATTTCATACTCGGACTCTGCAAACTCTTCGAGTTCGCGCTTCTGAGCTGTGAGCTCATCAATCCGGGGTTGAACTGGGTTTTTCTTCTTCGCTGTCGGCTCTTGGTCGCCAGGATCTGGTGCGCCAGAGACATTAGGTTTCGTCTCTTTCGCTTCCACTATGACTGGCTCACTTTTGGCATCTGCAATCTTATTGACTGCATCTGTCATTTGTTCGCCGGTCTGAATCTCGGTAGACTTAATCTGCCGTTCAGCCACGTATTCCGCTAAATTCGCATTAGTCACTGACTTAATCGCCATGGAAAATCTCCACGAATATTCGGTGGGTGACACCGAACTTTTAACCTCAACAGACAGGTTGAGTAGCTGAACTTTCGCCGTGATTCCCCATCGTTGGTGGAGGGTCGATAGAATGAGTCGCCGGTATTTCGTTGAAACCAAGCCCCGGCGGAGGCGGTTAATCTTTGGTTACAGCTCTTTCGGCGGCTGCTGCCGTAATAGATGCAAGCTCTTTTTGGTGGCCCGCTTCTGCGTGGGTATTCATCAACTGCCCAGCCGTTTGAATCTCTGCTACGTCGCGGGCGGTAGTGCCTCTAACGTGCGTATCGAAGATCGCGGTATCAGACTTAAGTTTCGTGTCGTGAACTCTGGCAGTCAGTTCCATTTCAGTACGTTTGTTCTCACCGTCTTGCTTGATGTGCTCAAGCTGGTGCTTGGACTTAAGTTCGAGTTCCAAGGCCATTGCGTGTTGATTGGCTTGGCTCAATTGATCCTGCAGGCCCTTAATCATTGCTTGAGCGGCAGGGGGCAATTGCGATTGCATGTCTTGCTGCGCTGCTGGTATCTCGGCGGCGGCGCGATCTGCCATCTCATCGGCGCCATCCCAATCGAAGGATCGCAGGATAATGTCGGCTGATTGCTTTGCGACTAGTTCGCCCATAGGCGTAGTAAGCAGTTCGAGCTTAGCCGCGGCAGACTCTTGCCGCGCAGTCTTGTAGCCAGGGCCGGTATCCATGACAATCTCGTACCGGCCTACGGACATGTCATTTTTGACTTGGGTCACGGCGCCCGTTATCGCATCTGTGATCTTTTGGTTGATCGTGACCATCTGTGAACGTCCGTCCGGCATTACGATGCGCTGCATGCGCTCGGTATCGTAAATGTGCGGAATCAGGTCAAGAATGATCTTGCCTAAGTGCCGTAACGAACGAGTCAAATTATCGTAGAAGTCGTAGTGCGATATGTCAGCCAGGCCGGCGCGTTCTCTGAGAGCGACGCCAGAGACAACTTCACCCTTTGCATCTGCGCCAGGATCGTGAGGCATACCCGCAACGGCCATAAAGTTAGATTGATTGCCGGCGGACCACTCTTGGAAGCCAGACGCGACCGGGGGCGGATTCTGGCGCACCGGCGGCGGATTCGGTAAACCGTCAATGTTCTTAGTCGGTGCGTACTCGAGCCCGACTATCGGCTTGCGGTTCGCATCACGCCAAGCACCTTCGTGGCCATCCATGAACCCTTCAGCACCAAGCCAAGGGGCTTTAGGCTGCAAGGCGTACAGTTCAGTCTTGGCAGTCTCGGAATAGTTGAACATGCGGGCAGGGTCGCGAAGATCGCGGACCATGCCCTTAAGCTTTACTTTGCCATTAACGTCAAGAGTACGCCCATAGACCGGAACCCACGGAATGTACTTACCAGGCCACGTACCTTGCTCAAGAATGCGAAAGGCCGAGCACAAATACCACTTAACTGTCGGTACAAAGGTTTCTCTCTCAGTTATGACCGTAACGCCCGCCAGGGCGAATGCTTTCTTATTGAACTCGGATTTAAGCTGTGTAGAGCCGTCAGAGAGCGCTAGAACTTTGTCTTTCTTGTGCTCAATCCGCCAGTATTTAGCTACGCGAATTTGTTCTTTATTTGACCAAGACGGGATATCGTCTCCTACGCCTTGGAAGCTCCACCCGCCCGGATCCAACTCACCGAACTTAGCTTTGTACTCATCCCGGCGCATGAAATCTGATTCAATGTGCCACTGGGCGTCGGATCCGTCCGGCATTACCGAGGATGGATCTCCGTAGTGCCTAAAGGGATTGCGGCAAGCCTCGATCTTAATCTCTTGGTCAAAAGTGTCGTGAGAGACGTAATCGGTCGTTGCACCTATCCACCCCAGTCCGCCAGTAATGGCGCAATCGCCGGCTGTGTCATAAGCGAAGTCCGCACCAGAGATATCTTCTATGTGGCGGATCATGCCGGTAACGACTTTAGCGTCGTCTACCGTAGCGCTTGATACCGGATCGGCTTTGATACGCGGGCAGTTCTCACGAAGCGCGTTAGAGACGCGCCGAACCATAGCATCAGTCAAGTTGACCGTGATACACGGACGCGCATCCGTTTCACGGTCGCGGCGGATATCTACCGGCCACTGGTCCCCGTTCCGGAAGTCGAAATCCGTAAGCGCTTGCGAGCGATTATCTGATTCCCACGCGATAGCATCCTCGAGCCTCTTGCGAGCCTCTATGATAATATCGTCGTCAGTCTTAGCCGGAACGTCGGGGTAAGCCACTTTTAGTCTTGGAATCCTGCAGAGCGACGCAAGCGGCGCCACTCCGGGTTTGTTTCTTCTAGTTTTGCAAGCCCTACGGCGAGCGCTCGTTGTTCTAATTCTTGGTAGGAGGGCTGCTTAGGAATGACGATTTCCGAGGCGGGAGGCGGAGGTTGCAGATCTTGCTGTTGCTTAAGCGTAAGTGTCGGTCTTTTCATCCCATCCAACCTTGTGCGGCCCCTAGGTGGGCACCGGTATCTACGAACCGTCGTTTGCTTTGTTTGATCTTCGCCTCTCGGCGCATCATCACGCCGTAGCGTGTGGCTGATAGCAGATCGTCGTTCTCTTTGACTATCAAACCGTCTTTGCGGTGATAGAGATTAAATTCTTCGAACCAGTCAGCTAAGTGTGCGAACACTTTTAAGCGGCCGGTTTGCATCCGGTCCAACATTTCCATTACACCGGCTTCGAGACCCGAGCTCCCATCCTCGAAAGTGCTTCGGAAGGGGAGCATCTTTAGTCCGGCCATCTCGTACTGTGCCGCGAGCTGATCACCAGATCCCTTGTCGTGCTGCAGACCGTCGTGCGGCCACGCCCACGGAATCCAATCTCCCCAAGGCTTGACCGCGGCGGCGAACATCAACGGCGTTTGTTGGGATGCGCGGTGCGCGTGCGTGACATAGAGCACGTCACTATCTCTATCCCAAGCAAGTCCGATGCCGGCACTAGGGTGAGCCCACCCAAAATCAAGCCCGTTAATTCGGGGCCAGTGAGCGGGGATCGCGAACGAAGCGCACGTAATCTCGCTTTGGCTCACCGGGAAGACCTTTCCCGACCCTAGCTGCGGTATTCCCTTCGTTCTCGCTTCTCTCTCATGAGCGGGATACGAAGCGACAATCATCTCTATTTGTTCTTTGGTGTAGTGGCCGGCATCCTCAATAGTCATTGAGGTAACGGAAGTATTAGGCGGCTTTTCTAGTAAGAACCGCTTAACTACACCAGACATGCCGAGAAGCGGCGTGAAGGTCATCATAATTATGCCGGATGTGGCATTAGTACGAGTTAGACCTTCAGTATAAATATCCTCAGGTGGCTCCTCGTCGAACCAAATACCGTCAAGAGTTTCCCCTTGCCACTTCTCTCGTCCCTTCTCGTAGCTCTTAAAGGCTAAATGGGATATTTCCCCTGACTCGTGACGGACCTTAATATTGTCCACAAGGTCAGGAGTGCCGCGGGCCAGGGTGACATCCACCAAGCATTCTTTAGGTATTGATCCAGTACCGTGCTCGCCTGTACGGCCCAGTAGAATGCGTTGGGGATTGTCTCGAGTCGATTCACCGGTAACACCAGCGGCCCACCAGTTAGTAGGGCGGTCCCACTTCTTGCCCTGCCATTCGTCCGGGTATCTCCCGGTCAAGTGCATGGCTACTTCCATCCCTGCGCACCAAGTCTTACCGACTTGGTTAGCCGCCATGAGCATTCGTTCTCGCTCTGGCTTAGAATGGAACGTTAGTTGCTTAGGATAAGGCTTGTAGTCAATTAACCGTCGTAACGTCGCTCTGCGAGCTTGCTCTCGTTCCATCTTCTTCAAGATTATTAACGGAGATTTGAGATCGGCAGTGGGCGATAATTGCGGCAAGTTCTTCGTCTCTGAGGTCTTCTAAAGGCTGGATCTTTTCCATTTGCTTGGGCAGTAACGCAGCTATGACCTTTACGTAGCCGAGCGGGTCTTTGTTGCGCGCTCGCGAGATAACCTTCTCGCCGTGCTTGTTGAAATCGGCCCCTAGCGCCTTTAGGAAATCTGCTGTGAGAGAATTGCGGGCGCCTACCGGCTTACCGCCAGGATTTCCTGAAACACCTTTCTGAAACTGCCAAGGCTTAAGGTTTGAGCCGCGCTTAGAAGCTGGCATCGTTATTGTTCGACCGTCTTCGAGCGTTAGCAGCTCGACTTTAGGCGGCTTGGGGGCCGGCTTCATCTACGATTCCGCACACGTCCTGCTCTTGGCAGATGATGTGCTCTACGGTTCCGATGTTCACTCGAGGGAATGAGTACCCGCCGATTTCCTTGCCGCCGAGCTCCACAACGTCGCCAACCCGAACTTCACAACGTCGGACCCGTCCAGTCTCTCCCGACTTAATGGCTTCCCCACGGGAATTTCTGTAGATCCGTTTAAGACGATAACCAGGGCCGATGGCAACGACCGTGCCACGTAGGGCCTTGCCTTCATGTACCACGTGAAGGATGGACGAGGTAATGCCCGGCAAAGGTCGCACGAACATGCGATCCCCAAGCGGCTTAATGGTCGCTTGAGGGTCAATGTATTCGACCCGTTTACGATCAAGTTCTACGCCCGATTTTTGTATCATGATTACGAGGCTTTACCATGCTTGCAGACGTACTGGCCGAACCCTACCGGACGGCCACAACAAGGACAGAAGTGAATAGGCGGACTGTAAAAACTCGGGTAGCTCGGATAGGAATATTGCGGACTCACGCACGCTTCCTTTTTCGCTTCACGAATGCATCATACGAAGCGCGAAGCTTCGGCCGCAAGGCCGTGATCTCTTCCTTCGTCAACGGAACCGGAGTCATGTCCGTGAACCGAGCAAGCAAGTCCGTCATAGTCTCTTTTGGCTTAGGGATACCGCGTGGCATGTTCTTTAGACGAAATCCCTACCGCGGGTACCGCCCATAACGGGCGAGAACGAACGAGCTGGCGCAGTAGGGTTAGCCATCACAGGAGGCGTAGACGGGCCTACAGGAATCATGCCCGCAGCCATTCCACCAGGAGTGCCGCCGGCAGGAATAATGGGGGAAGCTGATCCTATGATCCCAGAACCCCTGTTAGGAACACCAGACATAGGCCGGGCAATGGGGCCAGGCATAGGACGAATGTTAAACATTACGAACCCTCAAGTAAGGGAGAAACTTAGACTTCGTAGCTACAGTGCTACTTGTAGCCGGGCTTACCAGCTTTAGAGACAGAGCCTTCGTTGGACTGTTCTTTGCCGGCAGCGGGGGCGAAGTGGTGGGCCATTTCGCTTGCATTGGGGTCTTTAACGTGAAGATTGTGGAGGGCGCCGTACGGCACGCCAGCCTGGCCTGACTCACCAACGGTGGGGGCAACAGACGGGGGTTTACGGGGCGGTGAGGGTTTGATCGAAGCAGAAGATTCAACGGCCATTTTGTATTGGTCCTAGGCGTGAGGGATTGAAGCAGTAGCCGCATCCACTTGCACTTTCAGTGCTTCAACGGAGGCAGTAACGGCGGTGAGGTCGTCGGCGGGAGCCGGCGCAGGGATGTTGGCGACAGCGGTAACGAGGGCCGTGACCGAAGCCGAAAGAGCCGAGACATCGGCTGTGAGAGTGTCGAGTTGAACTGACATGCGTGAGATCCTTCTAAAAAGAGAGAAATACCGGAGACACAGCATATTTTTTAGTCGCGTCGTCTGACCGACGCTTTATCTCTCGGTTAGGTTATAAAGATCCCGGTCCACAAAGACCGGGCGAGCACTTCTAGACGTGCTTCTAATGAGATTTTTGAATCTTAAATAACTATAGCATGAATTATAGTATACTGTCAAGTATAAGCTTCGTCGTCAGACCAATCCCATACTGGCGGGTCGTGCGGTACGTAGCTTCCGAACACGTTAGCAGTGGATTCGCGCTCTTTTCTATGCTTTTCTCTCACTGCATCTTTGTCTAGTAAAGATAGCTTCTTGTTTTTCCACACAGATCTAGCGGCAGCAACAACGTCTGGCCTAGAATCTAATAGCCTCTTTCTGCCGGAGACTCTAGCAATAGCATCTTCTACTGTTTGCTCTGTTTCAGTTTCTTTTTCTTCGTAGTGCATAATATTTAATATTTACATCTGATTAGTAAAAGGTAATTAGAGATAGATATATACCGGTCCCAAAAGACCGGCGGATATCTAAAGAATAAAGACCTATCGTATTGCAACATAAATACGTTTCTAAACGTCCGTTGCAACCAGTGCCGTGTCCCCCAGGCTATTTCTCACCTGGCTTCTTGTCGGTGCGCTGGCGCGATACCCGACAAAGGAGGTCATCTCCCCGGCTAAAACTTTTTTCTATCTCTCGAGGTAGCCTTACCCGTTAATCCAGGCTTCCGAGTCATTGGACTTCGTACTTGTATACCGCCCTTCGGCAGGCGGATTTGCGAATTAAAGATAAGTATATATAGGTTATTGTATAACCGCAAGTGCTTTATACGAAAAATTCCAAATTTTTGGACCTGTTTGTATAAATAGGCTATTAGACGCCCGGAAGGGCAATTTCGACTAAATTCTATTGTGCAGTGCAATTGTTCGGTCAGAACCGTCCGAAAAGAACGCGGATTGTGGGGTACACAACGCTGCCCTGGCGGCCCCTTTTACCTGAGATAGACCCCCCCACCGGGGCCTTAAAGGAGATCCTATTAGCCCCCCAATAGGCCTGGCCCACGCATTTAGGATGCGAGGCTATGTATTGATATTGCTATGTATATCTCTCGAGTGAGCACGATACGTGCTAGATCTAGGGAGATAGCCGACGATAGGCTGTATATGTGTCCAGTATTAGACGCAGCGCCCTCACGCGGAGGCTCGGGTCTGCCATTATCATCTGCTACAGAGCGTAACACATAGTAAAGTATGTGCGTCCATAATTATGATCTTTTACCACTCGTTATGCTTCGTCATGAGATCAAGTAAGCGCTTTTTCAACGCCTCTATAGTCTGCGCTTGTTCCTTCACAAGCAAGTTAAGATCTATATTCTTCTCAAGCCGTTCTGTCTCAGGGGACATACGAGCTCTCCTAACGACCTCCAATTGCTCTCGCTTCGCCTTCTGTATCCACTGGTAGACAACAGGCACAGATACTTTGTGCTGCTTCGCCAGCTCGATTACAGAGGCTTCGCCGGCCGCATATTTCTTTACTACCTTCTCTTTCTCGCTGTCAGAGACTTTAGACTTGATACCCATGTTATTAGTTCTCCTTATTACCATAATCTATATATAAGTGGCACGATAATCTCACTTCTATTGAATTGCAACTATAATTCGTGATCTGTCTCACACAAATATTACTTGCTCTTTATCGTATAACCTCTAGTATAAGCAGCTATGACCAATCACATTCGTTACAGCTTTAGACTTAAGAGTAAACACGTTATGAGCCTCAACACTCCGTCATTCGTTCGTGAAATCCTTGTAATAGCGCTCTCTGGCGCTGCAGGTATCGGCCTGGTTGTGGCCGCATTTTCATCCTTCTCTATAGGATAATCTCTACTATATGGACATCTATAAACATCGTCGTCAGATCGCAATTGCGTGGCTTGGATCTAAGTGGTTGCTGGCCAATAAGGCCAAAAGGAGAGTTTCTTAACATGGTTACAAGGACACGCACGCCTTTGGGTGATTACATCACTACCAGTTTCATAGAAGACTCCGAGCACGTGACTATTGAGTGCACACAACCCTTGCGTCTTCTCTCGCTCGAGCCTAAGGGAAAGAGCATATACGAACGTCCGGTGGATGTTTGGTCCGGTGTTTGGGATGTGAAAAAGATCCGATCCACTAAAGGGATTCGTTAAATGCTTGGCGCGACCCCTAAGCACTATGACCCCAAGTGGCCCGAGAAACCCTCTCCTTGCCGGCGGTGCAAGCTATCCGAGAAGTGCGCTGTCGATAATATAGCTTGCATTGATTTCTACAGATATGTCCTGTTGGATGACTCTTGGCCGGATACAAAAGTGAGAACTCCGACAAAGGAACTGTATACTAGAATCTATAGGATCTCAGGCTATGAGCGAAACCGTGTTGGTATTGACAGCAAAGCAGGCCGCGAGCTTGTTACAGCTGACACCGCAAACTGTGATATCCCTGGCGTCTAATGGTAAACTTTGCGGCGCCAAAGTGGGCGGCAGATGGCGGTTTAACCTAGAGGATTTGGTTAAATGTTGTACAAGCGAAAGGGTTCCGATTGCTGGCAGATCAAGTTTTCGCTTAACGGGCGAACAATTCGACGCTCTGCTAAGACGAACGACAAAAGACTGGCTGAAAGACTAGAGCACAATGCTCGAGATGAAATCCTTAAGGCCGAGCTATCGGGGCACAAGCCGCCATTCTCTTGGGAGCAAGCTACAGCTCTTTGGTGCGATGAGAAGCGCGACAAGCGCTCTCTCGATACTGATCTAGCGATCTTCAAGTCTATGGATGAAGACTTTGACGGCATGGATGTGTCTCAGTTCAACGCTAAGATAGTGTCCAAATACCGCACTAAGATTGCTAATCGTTCATCTCAATCGACCGCCAATAGGCACATGGCTCTATTACGCTCTGTGCTACGCCGCCTAGAGCGGCTTGAGATTATAGATAAAGCCCCTAATGTCGAAATGTATTCACTTGAAGTCACCGAGCCGGCGTGGACTCCGCCAGAGAAGATCCTTGAAGTATTGAATGCGTTGCCTGGCTACGCTCGAGACATAGCCGAGTTCGCAGTATTGACCGGCCTACGCCGCGGTAACGTGCTGGGACTGAAATGGGCATGGGTGGATCTTACTCGAGCGCTGATCGTGGTTCCTGCTGTATCAGCCAAGGGAAAGAGAACCATCACAGTGCCTATTATGGATGAACCCATGGCGATCCTAGAGCGCCGTAAGGGCATTCACGAGGAATACGTGTTCACTGGTCCCGGTCGAGTATTCGGAGCCAACGTAGGCATTATAGGGCCGCTTGACACTATAAAGCTGCAGTGGGGCAAGGCTACGAAGGCGGCTGGTGTCCCTAACTTGCGGTTCCATGACCTACGCCACGCTTGGGCGTCCATTCACATGATGAATGGCACCCCGGAGCGAGCTCTGCAGGAAATGGCCGGCTGGACCAGCTCTAAAATGGTGCAGCGATACACGCATCTCAAGCCAGGCACCCTGGCGCAATATGCTGGAAATGTGTCCCTCGTCTCTAAATAAACTCTATACGTGCTCTAATAATCACTTGAAATTATCGAATAACCTATATATAGTTATTATATGAAGACTAGATATTCAGTCGAACACTGCGGGAAAACCTTGTGTCACTTTGACAAATCAGAGGTAGAGCATGGGCGCTAGGGGCATAAATACGCTCACAGCCAATTCCAGGTACATCGGGAAGGATGTTCCTGACGAAGTGGCGTTGCCGTTGATCTTGGCAAGGATACTGAGCCGCCGGCACTTTGCGGAATCAGGTTGCATCGAGTACACGGGCTACATAGGTCCGTATGGCTACGGCGATATCATCTTCAAAAAGAAAAACTGGAAGGTGCACCGGCTGTACTGGACTTTGCTGCATGGACCAATCCCGGCTTGGCCGAAAGCTGTTGTGATCCATTCGTGCGACAACCGCAAGTGCATCAACCCTGAGCACCTGAGCCTCGGCACGCAGCAGGAGAACATCCGCGATTGCGTTGGCAAGGGTCGCCAGGCATCGGCCCGTAAAACGCATTGTCCGCGAGGCCATTCATACGCTGAGCATGGTCAGTATTTTTCAAGTCCGAAGTGCATCCAGCAAGCCAATCCGTGGCGCAGATGCCGTGAATGCTTGCGGATGCGATATCGAAAAGCGGCAGAGAATGCAAAGGCAGGAGAGCCTAGTGTTTAGCCAGCCAATCCTCAAGGTTCGCAAACTTGATGGCACCCGGCTCTGCCAGGAGCCCGGAGGCGAATCTGCGCACCCAGTTGTAATGGACGCCAAGAGCCTTAGCTATCTCACGGTGCTGCCCTATTCGGCCTTTTACCGCCCCTCTGGCTCTCTCAATGCGTTTTTCTATCGTCATTGCCTGTTGACACTATAATAGTAACGCTATTATAATAGCACATGATCGAAACACGCACCAATCGAGTAGGAAACAGAGACTACCAAGTGACTTGGCGCGATGGCGTGCCGTCACTGATTCGCGTTTGCTGTCAACCAAAGGGGGCCAATTATGTATTCAGCTTCCGAATCATTTGGGAGGCTGGACGCCCGCTTAAAGGTATCGCCGCTCGCGTTCTTCAAGAGGTAATGCAATGAGCGAAGAGTGCGTATGCGGCCACTCCGCTAGATGGCATCAGGGTGCATGCAACTACGGTAAACACGCTGCAAAGTGCCAGTGCAAAGAGTTTAGGACGGTGTCCGAACACGCCGAGTTGGGGAGGCTCACCGTAGAACTTGCCGAGCACAAAGTTTTGGCAGCGCAGGCGCGGCGCGAAAGGGACGTACTAACCAAGAAGCTAGAGATCGAGCATTTTGTCGTCAAGCATTACACCGCCGAGGAAGGGCCAGTTATCAAGGGTAACGGCTTCGATGGCTTGCGCATTGGAGAAGATAGAGAGGAAGCGGAAGATTTTGTGAAGTGGGTAAATGCGCGCTTGTATCGAATCACTCGGTTGGAAGGCGCTCTCAGCAGCGAACTTAACCAGCGTAGCGCATCCGATATGGCTGAAGATTTAGCGCACGAAGGGGATTCGGGCGTATCAGGCTCAGCTCCGCATATCCAAGATATTCGAGAAGCTGTACTGGAGTATTTGGCGAAGCTGCCGGTGGAGAGAGATCTGCTTCTCGGAATCATTGATAGGAAAGTGACACCTGCGCAAAGAGATTCCAAGCATGAATAGGCACAATCAAATCGACGCGCTGCTGCTCAAGTTCTTCTATGGCGACCAGCACAAGGTTGATATGTGGTGGGCCAAGCCGAACCCCATGCTTGGAAACATATCGCCCAAGACCATGGTTTTGATAGGCAAGCTCGAACGCCTCTACGGCTTCATCGAAGAGAATTGCTCCGCGCTGGAAACGCCAGTCTCCACGCTCTGCGCCATCTGCGATCAGATCAAAGAGCTACACCCGAGTACGCACCAGTGGACAGCGAAGGAAACGAAGGGAGATGCAAATGGCCCTGTCTAATATCCTCATGGATCAAGCACTGCGTGCTGCCGATGCCGAGTGCGAAACGCTCAAAGCAGAATTGTTCAAAGCCACCGTCAGCATACGAAAACACGAAGAGGCCCTGGCTTGGGTGATTGAGCATTTCAATACGTTCGCGCAACCGCCAGATCATTTGAAGGCGATTGTCGATGACGCCTGCCTGAAGGCGATGACGGCCGACGAGGATGCGGTCAAAGCGACAGTTGTGAACCGGGGAGTAGCCAAATGAATGATCAATTCAATGTCTGCGCTCAATGCGGGATGCCGCTCCGATCAGGCAATGATTATCACCCATACGCGGCCTGCCTGATGTTTACGCAGTGTCACGACAGCGCGACTGTGCGGAGCTGAACATGAGTAGGGGCAACGTCGAATTTCTGACGGTAGCGCTGTTCTACTCGGCACCGTGGGCGGCGCTCATTTACTTGGTGCTCCAATGAGGCCGTTTTTTCCTTACTACGGATCGACATGGAATCGAGCGCGCTATCTGCCTCCTCCGCGCTTCCCGCTTGTCCGTGAGCGGTTTGCTGGCGGAGCCGGGTACAGCCTGTTTTACGATTGCCCTCGTGTTGAGTTGGTAGATAAAGACCCGCTCATAGCTGGCCTATGGACGTACCTGATGGGCGTCAGCTCGGCGGAAATAATGGCGCTGCCAGAACTGCCAGAAGTCGGTGATTGCGTCGATAACTATGATATCCCGCAAGAGGCGCGCTGGTTGATTGGCTTTTGGTTGAATCGCGGGAGTGCGCAGCCAAAGAAATCCCGCACCGCATATTCGGCGCGCACCGACAAGGCCCAGTTGAATTGGGGGCTGCGAGCTAAAGAGCGCATCGCCAGCCAGTTGCATCTGTTGGCAGGATGGTCAATTACGGAAGGCGATTACACCGAAGGCCCGACTTCCGAATGCACATGGCTGATAGATCCGCCCTACGTCGATAAGGGGAAGTTCTACCGGCAGAAGTTCACCGATCATGCTGGGCTCGGACGCTGGTGCAAAACCCTGCAAGGGCAAACTATTGTCCTTGAAGGCGCTGGGGCGAATTGGTTGCCGTTCCTATCGCTTGGCGACTTCAAAACCAGTCTCGGCAAATCCGAGGAAAAGATATGGCTCGGCGAGAGTGTTTTCGCATGACCCGCGAAGAAGTGTTGTTTGATGTCTGGTTCTCGCTGTATCAGCGTAGAAACTTCACGAGCCTGGCGCCGGATGCATTTGGGCACAGAGCCGTCATGCTTGAAGCGTGGAAGGCTCGCGCCTCGCTGCACGTCGTGGAGGCAGAGACAAAAGGCGCTTGCCATGTATGCGGCTGCGAAGAGACCAATTCACGCGGGCTATGGACGTGTGAATGTCCTGCGCCACCTAGCCGTTGCGCATGTCACGGACTGATTCTAGGGGCTTGCCCATTCGATGCGCCACAGTCTAATCCATGGGGAAAGTAATGAGTTTGCGAGGATACCGCGAGACCGAAGAGGCTTACGGCGCGGCTCTTGCTCAGAGAGACGCGGCCTTGGCTCGGGTTGCAGAACTAGAGGAAGTCATCCGCATCATGGGAGGCATGGCCTTGGCGGGCAAAACCGAAGAAGATTTCATGGAGATATTCCGCCGAGCCAAAAAGGCCGCTGGCTCTGTTCCTGATGCCGTCACCAGCGGATCAGGTGGCACATGAGCCTTTGGAGCGTATTCCGTGGAAACAAACACGACGCTAAGAAGGTCGGCGAGTTCCTAACCCATGCCATCGAGCATGTGCGTAACGGCGGGAATTTCGCGACCTGCGAGACCGTTTTGCATGACGGAACACAAGTCGAATTGACCCTCAAGCGCATACCGCCACAGTTTGAAACAGAGGGAGATGCAAGTGGCCACGTTTAGAAAGATCGTTCAGGTATCCACCGGCCTTTTCCAGCCCAACCCGGAATCGGCACCGGACTTGGCGGTGATTGCGTTGTGCGACGACGGCTCAGTGTGGCGGTCTAGAGACTTTGGCCCATGGGATCGATGGGACGTATCGGAAATCACAGACTCACAAGCCGATGGAGGAGTGGAACATGCAGACGTGCCCTGATTGCAAGTGCCAGTTTGTACAGCCGTTCAAGTGCATTACCTGTGGCGCTGAGAAACTCTATGACCACACGGTGCGCAGTCAGGCGGGAGAGATTCAACGCCTCCAAGCGAAGCTAGACGCGATCATGCTCGAATATTGTCCGAATGAGATGACGCCGCAACAGATTGCCCGATGGGAAGACGCGCAGACCGCCTCACAGGCCAGCGGAGGAACTGTCGATGTCTGAGAAGGACCATTATCGGTATGGCTTGGAATCCGGGTCGCGAAACGGACAGCGCTTTATTCTTTGGATCATACGCGACAAGCGCGGGATCGTCTGGCGCTACGTTGGCGGTAATCCGGTTATCTATTATCGCCGAAAGGATGCGGCAGAGGCCGCGAAGAAACTTGATCCGATACCTGGATACAAGGCCGTAAAAGCCGAATTAATTGTGACAGCTTCTGATGCCTCCGATGTCACCTCAAGAGCATCTTAAAGCCACTACCGCTCTCTTGAGAGCACAGAACAGTTTTATAACAACAATGATGAAAGGGAAGAATGACGCCTGAAATTACTATGAACGATCTATTCGACAAGTACGCAATTGAGTGTATTCCGGAGCTGCAGCCACGCAGCCAGAGGGACTATCACAGCATACTCAAGATACTTAGAGTCCCCTTCGGGCCGCAGCTCCCGCGAGAAGTTAAGCCGCGGAACGTAGTTGACTTTATCAACGTCCCAACGGGACGCATTCACCGTAATCGCATGGTTACGATTCTATCGACTGTATTTAAAAAGGCTATCGGTAAGTGGTGCATTGAGGACGATCTTAGGAACCCGTGTACGGGCGTAGAGAGATGGCCAACCAGGCCTCGAGATAGGTACGTAACTACCGAAGAGTTTGACGCGTTCCGGGCTACGACACGTCCGCAAGTTCAGATAGCCATGGACCTAGCTTTGCTGACTGGGCAACGCCAGGGAGACATTATCGGGTTGAAGTGGTCTCAGATTAAGGAAGTCAACGGCAAGGATTACATCGAAATCGATCAAGGCAAGACTGGCAAGAAGCTGGCGATCTTTATCTCGGGTGAACTGCGGATAGTTCTGAATCGTGCTTGGGAGACAAGCCCCAAGGGCGATTACGTTCTAAGGACTAAATGGGGTCGAAGATACACAGAAGATGGCTTCCGGGCGATGTGGCAGCGTTACTGCCGCCAGTGGGAGAATCTCGGTAATCCACGTTTTCACTTTCACGATATTAGGGCGAAGTCCATATCGGATAACTTGAACTTGGATGCGGCTTATCTGCTCGCCGGCCACATAGATATGAAGATGACCCGAAGGGTTTATGACCGGGCTCGCAGAATTGTCCAACCACTGCGCTAACAAGAAAAGTACACACATGTTAAAAAACGCCTAGATTTATAGCCTTTTAATCGCATTACGAATGCGTTGCTCTACCAACTGAGCTATTGCGGCATATCAATTAAAACAACATCTTATCAAATATTATACAAGAATCTATTGTTTTGATTATCGAAATTAGGCACTATAACTTTGAGTTTATCGACACATTTTCGTACACGTGAATGGATATACAGTACACATGACACAAGCCTGGCATTTTGACCCTAATGACGATGACGAATACCCCACCGATAACGACTGGGACCCGGATGACCAAGAGCCTCCCTTCGACGTTGAACTGGACTTCACGTATGCCCACGGCATGACGATATTAGACCACATGGACAAGATCCAGGACGAAGATCCGGATGGGGAGTACTAGCCATGACCGACGCTTACCTGCTTGAGACCGCGGACAGGGTGACCCGAGCTAAGAATGCGCTCGATCTGTCGGCACACTCCGTTGCCTACTATAAGCGCGTCCTGGTTGCCGCTGAGAAGCGGTACGACGAACGGCAAGCGGCGCTAGTCGCCGCCTTGACGGACCTTAAGGCTTTGGGGGGAGAGGTTTGAAGCCATACGAAGTACTCGAGCTGATCGCCCAAGATATCGAGCCTGGCACCCGCTCCCGTGTCCTTTGCCCTAAGTGTAACGGAGGCGAGAGTGCAGAGACTTCGTTATCCTTATTCAGGGATCACTCTAACCGGATTGCGTGGAAGTGCTTCAGGGCTAAATGCGGTTACTCAGGGGCGCCTAAAGGCGTGTCTGGCGACTCTAGTAGAACCTCTCGTATAGCTCCTAAATATTTCACTCATCCATATGAGCAAGTGACTAGGGAAACCCCTGAAGGCGCCTTCCTCTATGAGCGATATGGAATATCTCTGGCTAATATTAGCTGGTCTGTGGATGTTAGGCGCTATGTCCTGCCTATTATTGGGCCTGGCGGCAATCTGCGCGGCACTGTGGCTTACGGGTTCGACACTAATACAAAGGCTGTATCCTACAGAGAACGAGTAGACGAACCGTGGATGCACTACACATATCGTCCATCGGATGCAACAGTGTGTGTTGTAGTAGAAGATTGGTTCAGTGCACAAAAGATATACACCGCCGGCCAGTGTGCGGTCGCACTCCTTGGAACAATATTGAACCGCGAGCGCGTTGATGAAATCAAACAAGCGTGCCGCGGCCTGCAAGTTATTCTTGCCTTAGATCTAGATGCTTACGGTAAATCAATCAAGTATGCCCTCGAATATGGGGGTGAATTTAGTCCCCCATTAAAAGTCTGGCGTTTGAAGAGTGATTTAAAGTACGTTTCGACTGACAGAATAAAGAGAGAAGTAAATGGCGGTATCGGAGACTTTGCTAGGGGGAATACTCGAATCAAGGAAGGTGTTTGATGAGTTTGAACGACACGGTGACCCAGAGAGCTTTACCGGACTTGGAAGGCATTTGTTTGGAGCTTGCAGAGAGTATTATCTCACTGACGCAAACATACAATCATGCGATAGATCTATTGTCACAGAGCGGATCGCTCGATCTTTGCCCAATCCAAAGCATGAAACCGCATTTAGACAATTTATGGAAGGCGTTCCACAAGGCGTCTCCGGAGCTAATGTCACCAGAGATATTATCGAGCTCAAACGAGAGCGGCTCGGCGGCCAACTCTCGTTGGCACTCGCGAACAAGCAGCCCCAGGAATCCATCGATAGATACATCGACGACTACCGAAATCTGTCTGTCGGATACGGCGATAGTCCGACAGATCAAGAATCCGAGCTAGTAGATGCTCTGGATATTACGGATCTGACGGAAGAGAAGCCCAATGAACAGTACATCAAGCTCTGGCCCAGAAGCCTTAATGACCGATTGGACGGAGGAGCTCTTAGAGGTCACCACGTCCTTATATTCGCTCGCCCAGAGACTGGTAAGACTTTATTCGCAATCAACCTTGTTGCCGGGTTTCTCCAACAAGGACTCGACATTCTATATGTCGGGAACGAAGAACCCGTTGCAGACATCAGAGACCGAATACGAGGCCGTCTACTCAAGGTATCTAAGAGCCAAATACGCTCTGACCGAAGCGGAAGTGCAAGCCGGCTTAAATCTGCTCAAAGCGGATCTATCGGAATTACGGAAGGAACGACGTTCTCCGGGGTCCGAAAGTGCATCGAGCAACGACGAGCAGACGTTGTTGTCATTGACCAGATCAGGAACATGAGGCTTAAGAGTGACTCACGAACAAGCGAACTTGAGGCTGCAGGTATTGAAGCTAGGGCTATTGCGAAGGAGTTCAATGTTCTCGTCGTTTCTATTACTCAGGCTGGCGACTCTGCTACGAATAAGGTTTATCTCGAAATGTCCGACGTGGACAGCTCTAAGACTGGCATACCAGCTTCGGCGGACCTCATGGTTGGGATCGGGGCGGACGAGGCCATGAAAGTTAATGGACTATTGGGGATATCGCTCCCCAAGAATAAGCTTTCGGGACTGCACGATAAGTTCTCTGTAGGCGTTAACTATGCGACCGGAATTATCGAATAACCTATATGAATATAAATCCTGGGGTATATCTTGAACCAAATTTTTTGGTCGTTGACCTTGAGACGAGCAACGTCGAAAAGGGCTCTGCGCTCAATGGAGACAATGCGCTCATCCTTGCCTGTTGGAGTCTGGGGGCAGGTCACCCAAGACGGGGAAGTGGCCGTACTCACCATGTTTGGGGGGACGAGTACTCTCACGGGCAACTTGAGGCAGACATTAGAGCTGCTGAGTTCATCGTCGCTCACGGAGCCAAATTCGAGCTCGGCTGGTTCCGACGATGCGGCTTCGATCTACGGAAGATCCTGACATACGACACTCTCCTAGGCGAGAAAGTCATAGCCGGCAACCGGCCGGTAGTTCTATCCCTAGACGCAACGGCGAAGCGCCGCGGCTTAGGGCAGAAGGATTCCACAGTATCCCTGATGATCAAGTCGGGCGTATGTCCTTCTCAGATCCCCCAGCGGATGCTCAAAGACTATTGCGATCAGGACGTAGCCTTAACTGAGGCTATATTCCTCGAGCAACGCCAAGAATTGGCAGATCTTGGGCTACTGCCCGTGACGTTCTGCAGGAACATTGTTACACCAATCCTGGCGGATATCGAGCCCCATGGTATGGGACTAGACGCCGAACGAGTTACCAAGACTCACGACGAATATAAGGGCAAGTGGGATGAGTTGAATACGGAATTTAATCGCCTCACGGGCGGGATCAATCCTAAGTCTCCGAAGCAGATGCGAGAGTTCCTGTATGGGCTGCCGGTGCCGCCGGCCGATCTAACTGCAGAGGAATTGTTGTTGTTTCGTCCTGGCCTAGCCTTCGCTGAAGTCACCGACTACAAGGGCAACGAGATCAAGACGGACACCGGAGAGAAGTCCACCAGTAAGGACATTCTAACCGAGCTGGTGGCAGTTACGGACGAACAGAAGGCGTTTAAGAAGGTCGCTGTGGCATTAGCGTTGCTCAAGACGCCCATGCAGAACCTAACCAAGATGAAGGCTAAAGCAGACAAGGGAGAGCGGATGTATGGAGTATTTAACCAAGCTGTGGCAAAAACTCACAGGCTATCTTCGTCAGCCAGGCTTGGGGGGATGCAGCTCCAAAACCCTGAAAAAGCCTTCAAGAAGTGCTTCGTCGCCAGGCCTGGGTACAGGATCATACAAGCGGACGCCGCTCAGCTCGAGTTCCGAGTGGCGGCAGATATTGCAAGAGATCCCGGCGCAGAGGGATTGGTACGATCCGGAGGGGACGTACACGCCCTTGCCGCAACAACCCTTGGGGTCTCTAGAGATCACGCTAAAGCCAAAACCTTTCGGCCCTTATATGGTGGAAGCTCCGGTACGCCGAAAGAAAAGAAGTACTACAAAGCTTTCCGGGAAGCGTACCCCCGCATCTTCGAAGAACAAACGAAATGGACCCTCGAAGTCGCGAAAGACAAGAAGCTTCGCATCCCGTCCGGTCTTATCTTCTACTGGCCGGATACGACGATCAAACAAAGCGGATACGTAACCAACACTACGTCTATCTTCAACGCCCCTATCCAATCCTTCTCGTGGGATATCGTGTCCCTGGTGCTTCGGGATGTGTGGGAGCAGCTAGACGGTCTTGATGCGAACATAATCAATACACAACACGATTCGATCATTCTTGAGGTGAACGAAAGCTGCTTGGAGCACGTAGAAACTATCTTAGCAGAAGCCTTTACATCCAATATTTATAGTATAATCTATAGGCTGTTTTCTTATAAATTCCAAGTCCCTTTCGGTGCGGGGGTGAAGATCGCCCAGCACTGGGGGGATACGAAAGATGAATCAAAATACGAGGCAATCACATGAACATTGATTTGACTGTAGCTAAGAAAGTCCTTAGCACCATAGATGCTGGTTTGGTTCGAGGTGTTGGTAATCCCATTCCAGGGCAGATGTGCGTCGAGGCTGCTGTTTGCTACGCCTTGGATCTTCCTCACGGAGATGACCCCGGCTGTGTGTCTGCAGGACTTCGTAATCTAAAGATTACTTTGAATGATTCACGTTGGTCATCCAATTTGGCAAGAACAAAAGGCCTTCGCCGGCTCGGACTTGCTCAACTTGGTAGCAAAGGTGCTCTTGACGAAAAGGAGTTTGGCGAACGTTGCGCGATTCTCTCGGCTAATATTAGTGTTCCTGACGCACTGCGCTCCGCGGCTTCAATTAAAGGCAATTCAGCCCACAAAGAAAAGCTCCTTGCCTGCATACCTGCCCTTGAGGCGGCGTCAACTATAGCCGATGTAAAAATCGCCGCCGCCGACGCCGCCAAAGCCGCCGCCTACGCCGCCGACGCCGCCGACGCCGCCTACGCCGCCGCCGACGCCGACGCCGCCAAAGCCG
>Ga0193753_10000513_pt1 | contig 37811 bp, 32 predicted proteins | sample H1c2metaG_FD_144925 | JGI IMG/M metagenome (GOLD analysis project Ga0193753, IMG submission 144925) | Soil microbial communities from a riparian zone of the East river system, Colorado, United States - H1c2 | ecosystem: Environmental > Terrestrial > Soil > Riparian zone | place: USA: East...
CCGTCAACACCATTTGTTCCGTTGATTCCATCAATTCCATTCAGACCGGCAACTCCTTGTGGACCCATTGGGCCTGTTGCTCCGTCAAGACCATCATTTCCTTGTGGACCAGTTGCACCTGTATCACCAGTTGGACCTGAATCACCAGTTGCACCATCAAGACCATTTATTCCATCGACACCATCATTTCCTGCTGGACCTTGTGGACCCATCGGGCCTGTTGCTCCGTCAAGACCATCATTTCCTTGTGGACCAGTAGCACCAGTTGCTCCAGTAGCACCATCATTTCCTTGTGGTCCTGTTGCTCCATCATTTCCTGCAATTCCTTGAGGACCCATTGGACCTGTTGCTCCATCTAAACCATTATTTCCATCAATTCCATTCAGACCGGCAACTCCTTGTGGACCCATTGGGCCTGTTGCTCCATCTAAACCATTGATACCATCAACACCATTCAAGCCTGCTTCTCCGTCAACACCATTGATTCCGTCAACACCATTTGTTCCGTTGATACCATCAATTCCATTCAGACCGGCAACTCCTTGTGGACCCATTGGGCCTGTTGCTCCGTCAAGACCATCATTTCCTTGTGGACCAGTAGCACCAGTTGCTCCAGTAGCACCATCATTTCCTTGTGGACCTGTTGCTCCATCTAAACCATTATTTCCATCGATACCATTCAGACCGGCAACTCCTTGTGGACCCATCGGGCCTGTTGCTCCATCTAAACCATTGATACCATCAACACCATTCAAGCCTGCTTCTCCGTCAACACCATTGATTCCGTCAACACCATTTGTTCCGTTGATTCCATCGATACCATTTAGACCGGCAACTCCTTGTGGACCCATTGGGCCTGTTGCTCCGTCAAGGCCATTTATTCCATCAACACCATTTGTTCCGTTGATTCCATCGATACCATTCAAACCGGCAACTCCTTGTGGACCCATTGGACCTGTTGCTCCATCCAGGCCATTTATTCCGTCAACACCATTCGTTCCGTTGATTCCATCGATACCGTTTGTACCATTCGTTCCATTTATTCCGTCGATGCCATTTGCACCAACTGGTCCTTGTGATCCGGTTGCACCAGTTGCTCCTGTTGCACCATCAATACCATTCGTTCCGTTGATTCCATCGATACCGTTTGTACCATTCGTTCCATTGATTCCGTCGATACCATTTGCACCAACTGGTCCTTGTGATCCGGTTGCACCAGTTGCTCCTGTTGCACCATCAACACCATCTGTTCCGTCGATACCGTTTGTACCATTCGTTCCATTTATACCGTCGATGCCATTTGCACCAACTGGTCCTTGTGATCCGGTTGCACCAGTTGCTCCTGTTGCTCCATTAGCACCATTTGTTCCGTTGATTCCATCGATACCGTTTGTACCATTCGTTCCATTGATTCCGTCGATGCCATTTGCACCAACTGGTCCTTGTGATCCGGTTGCACCAGTTGCTCCTGTTGCTCCATCAACACCATTTGTTCCGTTGATTCCATCGATTCCGTTTGTACCATTCGTTCCGTTGATTCCGTCGATACCGTTTGTACCATTCGTTCCATTTATTCCGTCGATGCCATTTGCACCAACTGGTCCTTGTGATCCGGTTGCACCAGTTGCTCCTGTTGCTCCATCAATACCATTCGTTCCGTTGATTCCATCGATACCGTTTGTACCATTTGTTCCATTGATTCCGTCGATACCATTTGCACCAACTGGTCCTTGTGATCCGGTTGCACCAGTTGCTCCTGTTGCACCATCAATACCATTCGTTCCGTTGATTCCATCGATACCGTTTGTACCATTTGTTCCATTGATTCCGTCGATGCCATTTGCACCAACTGGTCCTTGTGATCCGGTTGCACCAGTTGCTCCTGTTGCTCCATCAACACCATTGGTTCCGTTGATTCCATCGATACCGTTTGTACCATTCGTTCCATTTATTCCGTCGATACCATTTGCACCAACTGGTCCTTGTGGTCCGGTTGCACCGGTTGCGCCATTAGCACCATTTGTTCCGTTGATTCCATCGATACCATTTGTTCCATTAACGCCGTTTGCACCGGTGTTGCCCTGAGGACCCATTGGACCAACAGCACCAGCTATACCTGTTTGACCAGTTGGACCAGTTGGACCCATCGGACCCATAGGACCATTAGCTCCATTAGCACCTGTTGCTCCCGGAGCTCCGGTTGCACCTGTAAGACCGGAAGGACCTGCAGCTCCAGTTGCACCAGTTGCACCGGTAGCACCTGTCGCACCGTCAGCACCATCAAATCCGTCATGACCTGTCGCACCCATTGCACCTGCGGCACCCGTTGCACCTGTTGCACCAGGTGCGCCTGTAGCACCAATTGGTCCAACTTCACCAGGAAAACCTATTGGTCCGGTTGGCCCGGTTAACCCAATCGGGCCTTGTGGTCCGGCTGTTCCACTCTTTTCTGCATACAATGCATAAGGCACACTGTATAATTGCTGAGTACCCATGATAGTAAAAGAACTACCTCCATCGGTATCCATGCCAATTTCAATGAAGTAAGGTCCATCAGACCAATCAACAGTAGAAAAATCTCCGGTTGATACTACTCCATTTCCAATCTGAACATTGAACAATCCAATGTTAGTTGTATTGCCATTGTGTGTTTCTGTATAGACAACTACACCATCCGCTGCATACTGCCTGAGGCTGATTTGCAAACTGATGTTTTGATTGGCTAATACAATACCGCTATTGTTTCTTGCAACAGCCTGGTAATTAAATTTTGTAGGAGCTTGCGCCAGGGCGGCTCCTGATCCGCTTACAATGAGTAAAAGGACGAAAAGTAAATCTCTTAATTTCATACGTTTGATTTCATAAATGTGTAACTAATTAGATGTTTACCAGAAGCATTTGAAATGGCCATGATATAATAGCCGCTTATCAATGTTTGCAGGTCAAGTGTGATCTTTTTTCTGAAGAATGCAGTCGTTGCGACAGTTTTCCCCACACTATCATATATCCGTACCTGCAGCATTTCTTCTTTTGCAGATTCTATGGTAATCATTCGTTCAGTAGGGTTTGGAAATAAGCTGAAGCTGATCTCCGGATCAGGCTTCTCTATCGATACAAAAAGTATCTCAGGCTGGTGAAAACCCTGGGTGAGGATGATGCTCCCATCTCTAAACGATGAAGTCATCATCTCACCAATTGTAAAATCCAGGGTTTCTGTGGGTGATGAAAAACTTGTACCCGCCGTTGCCACCACTTCGGGTGACAGGGCCTGAGCATGTATGGATATCATCCAGAACAATACTACGGGCAGTATTAATAATCTTTTCATAAGCATGATTTTAATTTAGAATTGAATAAAGCAAGTTCGACTCCTGGTGAAGTTGGTATAAATGTCATTCTGCCAGGAAGAGGCAAGTGCTTTATCCTGTAGAGTTTTATTTACGCATCAAAAGTATTGTGATCGTGTTCCGGGAATCATGACCCTAATCAACCCGGATAGGAATACGTGTCACCTTCGCCATGTGTCATTATGAACGAATATTAATTATAGATATATGAATGCTTCGGCCTTCTTCAATTCATCCTTGCGCTATAGTTCGACCTGCTACCCCGCAATCTTGGGCTACAGCTCACCAACTGAAGCTCAGCAACCAGGTGGAATGGGCAAAAAAGGCGCAAAACCGAGCTTTGCTAACACACCGACGTAATGGATACCACGCCGAACCGTGTTATATAATTTTAAAATGCAAACATGTTTGCATTTTAAAATTATTTGTTATTGCCTTTTGCTATTTGCCTATTCTTTTTGCCTTTTGCTTATTGCCTTTTGCCTATTGACTTAGACCACACCGGCAGCACAGACCTTTTCCCTCTGACCGATTTCGTAGTTTTACCCGGAATGGAAGAATCAACTGTTATCGCACAGACAATTGCATGGATAAAATCCGTAGTTATCGGCTGTAATTTCTGTCCCTTTGCTGCAAAAGCAATGCTTCGCAAAAGCATACGCTATGTAGTATTGCCTGTTGCAACAGTGGAGAGCACACTGGCAATTTTAAGTGATGAATTGCAATTCCTCGATCAGAATGATACCATTGAAACCACACTGATCATTTTTCAAAATGACTTTTCGGATTTCAGTCAGTACCTCGATCTTGTAGAATTGGCAGAAGCTTTGAATTCAAGACTGGGATATGACGGTGTATACCAGCTCGCAAGCTTTCATCCGGAATATATGTTCGAAGGATCCGGTGAAGATGATCCGGCTAATTATACTAACCGGTCTGCATATCCGATGCTGCATATCTTACGGGAAGAAAGTATTACTATAGCGGTTGAACTTTATCCAGACACTGAAGCGATCCCACAACGCAATATCGAATTCGCGAAACAAAAAGGACTGAAATACATGCAGCTTTTACGTGCTGCATGTTTCGATGTATAATCCGGACACATGACAAAGAAACTGTAATCTTAATTTATATCTTTAACCTATAAGGATAGTTTATGCAGGATACATATATACACCAGAACCGGATCAGGCAAGTATTTTTCCTCATATGCATTGTATTGCTTGGCTATTTGCTGGCTGAGCAATTCACCACCTTTATTCCGGCCTTCCTGGGCGCACTCACATTGTACATCATCATGCGTAAACCGATGTTGTACCTCACTATCACAAAAGGATGGCGTAAGTCCCTTGCTGCAACCGTACTCATCATCCTTTCATTCCTTGTCATCATGATCCCTATCGGTGGACTGATCAGCATGATGTCGTCTAAAGTTACTTTTGTCTTTCAGCATTCTGATGAATTAGTCACTGCAGTGCAGACACTCATCGACCGGATCGAAAACCAATTAGGATACGAGCTGGTCAGCCAGGATAATGTCAACAAGCTGAGTGGTTTCATAGCACGTACTGCTCAGCAGGTTCTCAGTGCTACATTTAGCACTCTTGCCACATTGTTCTTTATGTATTTCATTCTTTATTTTATGCTCGTCAGCGGCAGGAAAATGGAAGAGGATATCTATGAATATGTGCCGCTGAAAGAAACGAATGTCGACAAGCTCGGCCGTGAATTGCACAGTATGATCATCAGTAACGCCATCGGCATTCCGGTGATCGGCTTTTTACAGGGTGTTGTCGCTGTTGTAGGTTATCTTCTCATCGGTGTGAAAGAACCCTGGTTTTGGTTTGTCATCACTTGCTTTACTGCAATGTTGCCGGTGGTCGGTGCGGCACTTGCGTATGTGCCCCTGGCGATTATTTTCTTTGCCAACGATCAGCTGTGGCAGGGAATATTTATGCTGATCTACGGGTTTGGAATCATTGGTCTTGTGGACAATGTAGCCCGGTTCACACTTGCTAAGAAGATCGCGAATGTGCATCCCCTGATCACCGTATTCGGCGTGATCATAGGTTTGGAATTGTTTGGATTTATAGGATTGATATTCGGACCCCTGTTGATTTCACTTTTTATTCTTCTGATAAAAATTTATTCGAATGAATTTAGCGTGAAACAAAGAGAAATGCCTGAGCCAAAAGCATAACGGTAAACTTCTCGTACCAAACAAAAATATATCTCTATTCTGAATGAAAGAATTCAAAGCAGTGCTCTCCGTGATATTTACTCCAGTGCACTCCGTGCGAAATAATTATCATTTTCAATCTTTCAACCCCCTTCCTCCATGTTGTTGATAATATTATGAATTTATTATTTCTAAAATTCAGATTTAGTTTGAATCTGAGGACCTGGTCACCAGTAACTTCGCACAGAGTTCTCAGAGAAAATACACGGAGTACACTGAAAACTATTTATTGAAGGCGTCAGCATCGATTCAAAGAAAGTTGCAACGCTACCGGTTTATTGAATACCATTTTTCTTAAGCAATGCTTCTATTTGCTCAATGCGCTGAAGAAGCCCCGCATTTTCCTGTTTCAATTGTGTCACTTCGCTTTTCAATTCATCATTCAGCTCCTGTACTGATTTTACTAAAGGCATGACAAAATCAGAATAGCGGAGCGAATACAATTCATTCGGATCAGCAGGTTTCTGCACACCTGAAAAATCATAACCTGCATCATGCGCAGCCTGTTCTACATCCTGTGCAAGAAAACCTGACATCCTGATGTTTTCGATATCATATTTTCCAACCCAATCCTGGTCATCCATCTTTCCATTTTTCATGACCATTGCATTTTGCCTGTGAATGTTCAGGTTATAGCTGACCGGGTGCAATCGTGTGATAAAATCCAATCCCGGTACATCTTCACGGATATTGTCTTTGATGCGTGCGTCGCTATATGTACTAAACCCAACCTGGCCTGCAATGGTGGTGATACTTGCATTACCAATCTCAATACGGTTACTGGCATTGACCATCCCACCGGTCAGGTAGCCTATACAAACCGTATTCTCAAGTGTTCCATTTGTAAAAGCTGCGTTCGAACCTACTGCTACATTGCGGCTTCCGGTTGTATTGGAAAACATTGTACCCAGGCCTAATGCTGTATTGGAATGGCCTCCCGAGTTCTGTGCTAATGCATCTTTACCAATAGCAGTGTTCCCTGTACCATCTGTATTTTTAATCATGGCATCCATTCCAACTGATGTATTAAAAAAGCCAACTGTATTGGCAGCTAACGAACGGAATCCTACTGCGGTTCCGCCACCTGCAGTTGTATTATTATGCAATGACCAAAGACCCACACCGGTATTCCGGTTACCTGTCGTATTTGAAAAACCTGATTTTGCACCTAAGAATGTATTGTTAACACCGCCTCCAGGTATATCCGAAACCCGTCCTGCCATCAGGCCTATGAACGTGCTTGAAGTATCGGGCGAATGAATCCACATAAGATCATTTCCATTTGCATTGCGTAGCCTGAGCAGTGGATTGTTATTGTCCTGCGCAGCATTTGCATCAATGACCAATTGCGAAGTATTTGCAGAACCTTTTATATGAAGCTTACCTGCAGGTGAAGAGATATTGATACCCACGTCACCTCCATTATTAAAAATATTACTGTTGTTAGTGATCCAGGAGCTACCATTCCAGTATGGAGTATCTCCTGCTGAATCACCATTGGCAAGGCCGGAACCCGCTGGCCCTTGGATACCCTGAATGCCCTGTGGCCCGGCCGGTCCTTGTTCACCCTGATCGCCCTGAGGTCCTGCAGGACCATCATCACCTTGGGGACCAGCAGGTCCTTCTGGACCCCGTTCACCCGGAATCCCTTGCGGACCCTGGTTTCCACTGGCTGCAAATAATGCATAAGGAACACTTGTGAGTGGAGACGTACCCATATCCACAAAAGAAGAACCACCTGAAGGATCCATTTCAACTTTCAGCCATGGTGTCACATTCGCCCAATCAATATCAGCGAATACTCCTGAAACCGGCAATCCATTCCCCACCACAGTAGTCATCAACCCAAACTGGTTAGTATTCGCAGAAGTTATCTCACTATATAATACTGTACCATCAAAATCATCCGTGATCGAAAATCGTATGGTTACAGTTTGATTCGCAAGTATAGTCCCCGCGCTGTTCCTTGCCACAGCCTGGTAATTGAGGCCTTGTGGTGCCTGTGAAAACAAAGATGCAACAGGCATTAAGCAATAGGCAAGAGACAATAAAATGGTTACGGCTGAGAATTGGAGCTTTTTCATCAATTGAGAATTTAAAAGTGATTATTTAACGATCTGGATTTTTTTAGTAATGGATGCCTGATCATGCCCGGTTGATTTAGTCGAAAGGACAATCAGGTATAAACCGGAAGCAACTCCGGAGAGGTCTACAGCCTGATCATGAATCACGCCTTCATGGTAAAATGAAACATTTGATATTTCTTTTCCTAATAGATCCAATATTTTCACATTCATCATTTCGTTTACGTCGGATCTCGTGGATAAACTAAAATGTCCATCAGAGGGATTTGGAATTACTTCAAATGAAAAACCGGATGCGTCATTTTCATCCACCGCTGTACCAAAATCCCAGCTCTGCTGAAACCCCTGCGTCAGAATAAGATTGGGTGATGAGTAAGTCTCAATAGAAGAAAGTTCGCCGGTAGTAAAGCTCAGCATGCCTGAAGCATTACTATAAAATCCACCTGAAGATGCGATGACAGACGGAACAAGCGATTGCGCTTTGCTGATATGAAATGCATGCAGCAATATCAGGACTGCAAACCATGAACAATACTTCATGATAAAAAAATTTAATTTGCTTAAAGAAATACATAGGAATGATTCATCAGAAGACAACCAATTTCTTCATGATGTCATATCCATTTATTTTTGTGCTTACCAGGTAAACACCTGGATCGAGAGAAGAAAGATCTACTGTATTTTTTCCATCGAGACTGTAATGACCGATTACCTGGCCGGAAATGCTGGTGATCGTAACATCATTGACAGGATACGAAGAATCATTTTTTACATGTACAATACCGGTAGTTGGATTTGGAAAAAATGTAAGCCCGTCAGCAAGGACATCCTGGATGCGGCTGATGATAATATTTAAGCACATAGATTGTACTTTACATCCATTCGAAGTAACATAAACTGCATAATTTCCTGTAGTCGTGACTTCATAAGTTTGATTTGTTGCCCCAGGAATATTTTCACCTGAATCACAATCAAACCATTGATAGGTTGCACCGGCCATCGCCGCAGTGAGTGTGTGATCATCAATAAAAACAGAAGGATCTACTGTTTCACACATTGTATTTTCATAGTATTCAAGCTCACGGGAATCGAAATCTGAATGAAATACAAAAAGATCCAGATCTCCATCAGCATCAATATCTACAAGGTTTGGAAATCCAGGTTGATTCTCTCCGGTGTTTAATGGCATTCCAAATGGTGATTTTAAAACTGTCCCGAAAGAGGGCTTACCATTCGCACCGGGAGTATTGACATGAACTGAAATATAATTGACCGAATCTGAAGGTATATCTAAAAGAAACCCGATCAGGTCCATATCCCCATCATTGTCAATATCTCCACTCGTCAATATTTCTCCTTCCGGAGCAGGCACCAATCCATAAGGACCATCATACCATCCATGGAAATCCGGGTTAATCACATCACCTACATTTCTCGCATAATAAATAACAGGAACATTCGGGCCATCTTCTTCTGCGAAAGCGGAATTGACACCGGTAGCCAATAAGTCAAGATCACCATCTCCATCAAGGTCTGTAAGATGCGGTGCAAATAAACTTTCAGGTACGAAATCAGGTATACCCATTGCATCAAGTGATGTGACATCAAATACATTCGAACCTGGTCCGGATAACCCGGTATTCATCAGCATCCATACTTTTTCATTCCCAATCCAGTCGATATCTGCACTGGTGATAAAATCAGTTTTATTATCGCCATTCAGATCTCCCGGTGTTGGAAAAAAATATCCTGTCGCAAAAGGGAAATCCTCAAAGATCTCCCGGCGTGGTCCAAATTGAGCAAGGTTGCGATTACCGATGTTTTCCTGCACTTCGATGAAGAAATGAATATTGACCCATTTAATGTCAGGGACATCATCGAGGTAATCAAGCCCGGTGAGAAAGAGATCAAAGTCACCGTCATGGTCATAGTCATTAAAGAAAATAGTCTGTGCAGTTCGCGTTGAGTCAGGCTTGTTCGTCTCGATACCAAATGGAGAAATGGAATGATAAACGAAATGCTGTCCTGCGCATGGCAATGCGAATAGTGCCAGAAGACATATTTGTATAGTAATCTTTCTCATAAGCTTTCTAATTCAACATGCTTGATGTTTAATACTGCCTGATTATATGTGGCCGCTCTTACCGCTCTGAATCCATCAAAATCCCGATCATCATCAGCCGGAACATTAACTTCCACCCTGAACAAGTCAGCAAGATTATCATGCAGATACGTTGGAGTCGTATAAGAGAACTTACCATTAGAATCGAACGTGAAGGGAACAGAATATTTGAATGGAGGATCGTATAGACATTCTACGGTATCCATTATGATCTGATGAGTGATGAAAATCGTTCCTTTCACACCTGCAGCGGTTTGATTTTCGTCAAACAGATATTCTACATTGATGGTCAGGGTTCCTGAAACATCAGGTTGATGTTGACAACTTTCAGCGGTTATTTCTGTGTTTGTTGATTCATCCAGAAGTTTTGAAGAAAGTCCAAAACTTATAAAAACGCCCAGGGTAATTGCTGAGAGCAAGGGTTTTATTTTAATTTGCATAAACGCATATTTAATAAAGTAAAAAAAACAGGAATCAAAGCTCCTATACTGATGCTGATAAGATCGATAAAGTCAAATGTGCCCCTGATCAGGTGAAAGCTTTGTCCAACTTCAAATAAAATACCTGCACAAAAAGCGCCTGCTATCCAGGGAATACTGCGCCGGTTCAATTTGAAATCCCAGATCATCATGACGACCAATATCAGGGCAAGCATCCACAATGCATCGGGTAGCGAATAGATCATCCAGGATGGGATGGATATCAGGGAAAATAAATTTTGCAGAAAGTCTTTCAGGCTATTGCCGCCTACATGCCCTAACCATTGATTTAGATACAATGATTCTGTCCTGGTAGTGGCGTATATCAATAGACCAAAACACAAAACCGAGAAGACAAGCAGTAAGACTTTAGTATTGCCTTTCATTATTGAGTGAAACATACTTCATGATAGTCAGGCTATATTACAGTTTTCTGATCATTCTTCCAAAAAAAGATAATAGGTTATTGATTACCTGTAGGAGCGCTAGTAAAAACATTAGGGGTAAGACTGGTTTTAAGCTTAACGAATACGGGGTTTTATCCGATGACCAATAATGAGTATCCAGTATTGCCAATAACTTATAATCATTACCCGGTACTACTGCCAAAAACCAATAACTTTGGATCCCATCAGGCAGACAATCAGGAAGGAGCCATTAAAATTGCGTAAATTTGAAATAAAGGCATTCAGAGCATTAAAGTTTTCTGAAATCCCCTCCGCCTGCATGACTTCAAAATATCTTACTATTTGCTTTGCGGATGACATTAGCTACCAAATCAAAAAAAACAATTGCAAAAAAAACAGTTGCAAAAAAAACAGTTGCCCCGGTAAAGCGGAGTGCTGCAAATTTTCAAATTGTTGCAATTGGTTCTTCAGCAGGTGGATTGGAAGCAATCACTGATCTGTTAAAGTATCTTCCTTCCGACACGGGAATGGCATTTATCTATGTTCAGCATCTCAGCCCTGACCACAAAAGTCTTCTTGTAGAAATTTTATCCAAGAAGACCCGCATGAAAGTGCAGGAGATAGACGACATGGATAAAATAAAGCCCAATGAATTTTTTGTCATCCCCTATAATAAAGGAATTGAGGTAACCGATGGACACATAAAATTGACTCCACGATCCAAAATTTCTTCAGCTATATCCATTGATATTCTTTTCAGCTCCCTTGCCCACTCGAATAAAGAAAGAGTGATCGGCGTGATCCTGAGCGGCAGTGCAAGTGATGGCACACGAGGGATGAAAGATATCAAGAATGAAGGAGGCCTGACTTTCGCACAGGATGAATCTGCAAAATTCCCGAGCATGCCGCAGTCGGCGATCGCAGCAGGTGTTGTTGATTTTGTATTATCCCCCAAAGAAATTGCTCTCGAATTGTCACGCCTCAGCAAACATCCGTTAATAAAAAGAAATGAGGTAAGAACAGGTGATGAAGATCTGATCGACAATAATGACCCGGATCTAAAAAATATTCTGACCCTGCTCCTTCATAATACAGGCGGAGACTTCAGTCAATACAAGATGAATACCATCAAGCGGCGCATCGTCCGCAGGATGCTATTGTATAAAATCAAAACACTAAAGGAATATTCAAATTTTCTGAAAGGGAAGATCCAGGAAATAGATATCCTCCACCAGGACTTACTGATCAATGTGACCAGCTTTTTCAGGGAAACGGAAACCCACAAATATTTAAAAACCACCCTGCTGCCAAAGCTCCTCAAAAGCAAAATACCTGATGAGACTTTACGAATCTGGGTTCCCGCATGTTCGACAGGTGAAGAAGCTTTTTCAATAGCTATGATGCTGATCGAAATACAGGATAGCAAAGCAGAAAAAATACCGGTCCAGATATTTGCAACCGATCTTAGCGAACCTGCCATACTCAAAGCACGTGCAGGCATTTACTCAAAACATGATCTTGAAACAGTTTCACCTCAGCGCTTACAACGGTTCTTCACCAAGGTCGGTAATGATTATCGCATCAACAAAGCTGTACGGATCTTATGTGTATTTGCTCCTCACAATATTTTAACTGATCCTCCTTTCTCCAAGCTGGATTTTGTCAGTTGCTGCAATCTCTTTATTTATCTCGATACATCGGCGCAAAAAAAAGCTGTTCGCACATTTCACTATGCACTAAATGAAAATGGGTATCTCATGGTGGGCAAATCGGAAAACATCAGCTCATCCATGAACCTGTTTTCCGACTTCAATAAAAAGTTTAAGATTTACCTGCGAAAAAATACATCCAATACGCGTTCTCTTCCGGTACCATCTCCACGCATTCCGCGGCGATTTACACAGCCCAACCTGGCGGAAAAGGAAGCTCCTGCCCTGGCACCGGTATCCAGAAAAAAGTCAATCGTAACGAGTCAGGATCTTGATAATGCGATTGATGCAGTGTTGATTTCATCTTTTATGCCAGCCAGTGTGGTTATTAATTATAATTTGGAAATACTCCAGTTCCGGGGATCCACGGATGAATACCTTACTCACGCCCAGGGAAAAGCTACATTCAATATATTAAAAATGTCCCGGCCGGAAATTGCTTTCGAACTTCGGATTGCTGTCACAAGGGCTATAAAAGAAAATCAACGTGTTGCCAGGAGTGGCATCGAACTTAACCTGAATGACGCCCCTCGTTTTATCGGGATAGAAGTAGTTCCACTTAAAATTCAATGGGATGAACCCTTGCTCCTGGTGCTATTCTCAAAAACGGAATCCCCGGATATCTTTGATCCAGTCATCAAAGGGGCTAAACGTAATACACCAGCGAAGGACAGGAAGATCAAAAGATTAGAAGAAGAATTAGCTGCTGCACATGCAGATTCACTTACATTTCTGAAAGAGCAGGAGACGTATACTGAAGAATTGCAACGGGCCAATGAAGAAGTGATCTCCAGCAACGAAGAATTGCAAACGCTTAATGAAGAATTAGAAACTTCAAAAGAAGAGATTGAGAGCTCAAATGAGGAACTGACTACTACCAACCAGGAATTGCAAACCAGGAATGAGCTGCTGGATGAATCCTACAGGTATTCTGAAGCCATCACTTCCACCATTCACGAACCGATGATCGTGCTTGACAAGAACCTGATCGTAAAATCTGCTAATAAAGCTTTTTACAAAGAGTTTAAAGCGACGCCGGAAGAAACGGAAGGAACGCTGTTGTACAACCTGGGACACAAGCAATGGAATATTCCACGACTCCGGAAGCTTCTTGAAGATATCATCCCAAAAAATTCACGTCTGCATGATTACGAAGTTACTTCCAATTTCCCTTCCATAGGTGAAAAGGTTATGTTGCTCAACGCAAGCCGCATCAACCAGAATACAAATCGCGAGGAATTGATACTGCTTGCCATTCATGATGTCACAGAGGTGAGGATAAAAACACATCTGCTTCATCTTAAAGAAAAAGAGTTGCTGCATAAAGAGGTTGTCGAACGCAAAGCGGAGAAAGAAAGTCTGGAAGATGCAGTAGGTGAACGGACAAAAGAATTAAAAATAGCCAATGAGTCGCTCATTGAAAAAAATCTTGAGCTGCTGAATATGAACAAAGAGCTTGAATCATTCACCTATATTTCAAGCCATGACCTGCAGGAACCCTTGCGTAAAATTCAAACCCTCGCAGGGAGGATCATGGAAAAGGAACATGATAACCTATCGGATCACGGTAAAAATTATTTTCGCCTGATGCAAAATGCAGCCCAAAGGATGCGCACGCTGATCCAGGACCTGCTCGCATTTTCACACCTGAGTAATTCAGAAAGAACATTTGAGCTGTATGATCTTAAAAAAATAATAGAAGAGGTAAAGATTGACCTCAAATCCGCTATTGAAGAAAAGAAGGCCACGATCAAACTAGGCCAAATGTGCAAGATCAACATCATTCCTTTCCAGTTTCACCAGCTTCTTCAAAACCTGATCAATAATTCACTTAAATATTCAAATCCAGCCATACCACCAGACATTTTCATCACCAGCAGCAACATAAAAAATAATAAAGATTCGAATCCAAAACTAATAACCAACAAGAAATATTGCCATATCGCTATTACGGACAATGGTATTGGTTTTGAGAAAGAGTTCAGCGAAAAAATATTCGAGGTATTCCAGCGTCTTCACGGCAAGGAAGAATATGCGGGAACCGGGATAGGCCTGGCTATTGTAAAGAAGATCGTAGATAACCATAATGGCATCATCACTGCCACAAGTGTGATCAATAAAGGAACAACGTTTGATATTTTTATTCCCTCAATATAATTAATGATGCTGGAGAACGAACCACTACACATTATACTAGCCGATGATGATGAGACCGACCGGTTAATTTTTAAGGAGGCCTTTGAAGAATTAAAAATCAAGACCATCGTTCAGACTGTGAATAACGGCATGCAATTGCTCAGCTTATTATCTAAAAAAGATACACAGCTGCCACATCTTCTTTTTCTTGACTTAAATATGCCGCGCAAAAATGGCATTGAGTGCCTGAAAGAAATCAGGGGAAATCCAAGATTTAAAGCCATTTCGATTGCGATATATTCCACAGCAGCATCTGAAAAAGATATGGAAGAAACCTTCCGCAATGGTGCGAACGTGTACATCAAAAAACCAAATGATTTCCAGGTCCTCAAACAGGCTTTGGAAAAAGTAGTCCGCACAGCATCGCAATATCAATATCCGCCTTTCAATAAGGAAAATTTTTTACTGCGGGTCTGAAAAAAAGCAGGGAGAATGGGGCATGTGGCCGGGTAATTTAATTTGCTTAAATCTGTAAAATTTGCGGCGAGAATGTAAAGGGCAGAGACTTGGCTACGCTCAACAGGATCCCGGCAAATTCGATTTTTCTATGTGCCTTACCATGTGTGTTTCTATGTGTGTTTCTATGTGTGTTTCTATGTGAGCTATGTGTCTATGTGGTTCAATTTTTCTTGGGAATGAAGCAGCACCATATTAAGAAAAAAAAGGATTACCACATAGGACATAGTTCACATAAAAAGCCACTTAGAATATCGAATTTTGAATCTTGAATTTTGAATTCAGAAGTAAAATTGCGAATATTATACCTGAATAAGATATCCTTGTGATGCTTCGTAAATTAATATTGTTATACTCCTCATTGATCATCATCAGTTGTAATCAACCCAAACACCTCAAACAGAAAGACCTGTGAAGGATACATTTGAAACCGGATATGCCCCCATCGGAGAACTGAAAATGTATTATGAAATCCACGGCAATGGTGGCATTCCTTTAGTATTGATACATGGTGGCGGCTCGACAATCCGGACTACGTTTGGAAATATCCTTGACCTGTTTTCAAAAAGCAGGAAAGTGATTGCAGTTGAATTGCAGGGACATGGTCATACTGCAGATATAGACCGGCCATTCACGTTTGAACAGGATGCTGATGATGTCGTAGCGCTGCTTAAATTTTTAAAAACGGATAAAGCTGATATCCTCGGGTTCAGCAACGGTGGGAATACGACAATGCAAATCGGTATAAGACATCCTGAAATCGTAAATAAGCTGGTGATCATTTCATCTTTTTATAAACGCGAAGGATTTTTTCCGGGATTTTTTGATATGATGGAAAATGCATCACTGAAGAATATGCCCGAGCAACTGAAAGCTGCATTCCTGAAAATCGATCCTGATTCCAGTCACCTGCAAGCCATGCATGACAAAGATGCAAGCCGCATGGTCCATTTTGAAGATTGGCCGGATGAAGATCTTAAATCCATCCTTGCTCCTACCCTGCTCATTAGTGCAGACAAAGATGTCGTCCTGCCTGAACATGCCGTAGCCATGTCATATGTGTTCCTAAATGCAAGGCTCATGATCCTGCCAGGCACGCATGGCTCTTTTCTTGGCGAAGTTTGTACGTATGTGAAAGGGAGCAAGATGCCGGAATTAACAGCTACTGCAGTAATTGAATTTTTGGATACAGATTAATAAATGCAACCAATGACGTTCGAGAGTCTCTGACCTCGAACACAGACGGCAAACGTTTGTTCGAGGTCAGAGACACTCGAACGTCAATGGAAATAATTATGAAATACATCCTCTTCATTATACTTAGTATGATCACTGATTATTGTTCTGCACAATATATCAGCACTACCGAAATAGATTCGCTTATTGCGGGAATCAAAAAGACTTTACTTGAAAATTATGTGATCACTGATAAAGCCAAGCTCATATCAGATTCACTTGATGCTGCAGATTACTTCGCATTCAACCAGATATCAATATATCATCAGAGCAAGCGCTTGATAAAGCAATTGAAATCATAAAAGGTAAGCAGTAAAAATTCGATAGCGGACTATTTTCGATTTTAGATGGTTGCCGGGATGTAGCATGGGTATGAGTGAAGCAGGCGGTGCAGTGAGCGTTCGTCGAAGTGTCGGAGCATTCGATTTTCGATTTTTTATTCTATTCACGTTTCACGTCTGACGCCTCACGAATCACTCTTAAACCCAATCGTGTGTTTCCCGAAACCATCTTCCTTCATCACGAATTCCTTCACATCATCATACATGATCGTTGAAAGCATCTCGGCTGTACGGTCATCTTTTTTCATAACGGCAAGGCGAAGGTTCTGATTCTTTACAGATTCAATTACTACCTGCCGGACGGTCCTTGCATTTCCAAAATGTTCGTCACGTCCTTTGTACAGGAAGGTGAAATAATCCTTTAGGTGCGAAGCTGCTTCCACATCAGGCATCACTTCTTCTTTCCTGAACATGGACAGTGCAATGATGAACATTTCCTGTGGTGTGTAATCTTCGAAAGTGAAATACTTATCAAACCTGGATTTAAGACCCGGGTTGGAATTGATGAAGGCATGCATATTGTGCGTATACCCGGCCACGATCACACCGAATTTTCCACGCATATCTTCCATCCGTTTTAAAATGATCTGGATAGCTTCGCCACCAAAGTCATAAGGTGATCCTCTTTCCTGTGCAAGCGAATAAGCTTCATCAATAAACAGAATGCCTCCCATCGCTTCCGTTATTTTTTCACCTGTTTTTATTGCTGTCTGCCCGATATATCCAGCTACAAGTCCTTCGCGATCGACTTCCACAAGATGTCCTTTGGCAAGAATACCCAGCCCTTTATAAATTTTAGAAAGGAGTCGTGCAACTGTTGTTTTACCTGTTCCGGGATTACCAATAAATACAGTGTGAAGAGAAAATTTATTCAGTACATCCTTACCTGATTCCTGGTAGAATCGCACGAGCCTGACCATCTCATTCACTTCATTCTTGATATTCTCAAGACCGGTCAATGCATTGAGTTCGGCCAGACTTTCATTGAGTAATACTTCGAGTGAAGGATCCGGTATTGGTGGAAAAGAAATGGCTCCTGTCTTCATGAGCTGCCCGGGATCCGTGATCATCTGCACACCACCTTCCTCAAAACTATCTCCGACTTCAAATGGAATGGTAGCAATCAGGTTGTCCATAAAAATAACCTCAAGCGTAAACGAATCCTTTAACCATGTACCGGCTACTTCGCTACCCCAGCTTGCATAAGCAGGATATACACTTCCAATCGTATTCGGTTGAATATAGATCATGTAAGGATGGCTGCCTTTGAGTTGTCCATCTCCATTATAAAAATTGAAAATGAATTCGGCATAATAATCCTTGGTGGTTTTGTTTTTTATATTGAATTCACACCAGAGATAATGCGTTTCAGCGCCGTTGAATTTTTTCAGATATTTCTTTACGGGAAGGCTTGATGCTTTTGAATCACCTTCAAAAAAACGCGCTGAGTCAATATCGAAGAAAAGATTTTCCCAGGGTTGAGTCTGGCCTACGTCTTCGATATAAAAAATAGCTTCACCTACTTTCACATCGTCGATATAACCTTCCCAAACATAATTTCCTTTTCGCCAGTAATCTCCCGGAATGTTATTTCCCCAGGAGTGACGTATGTAGACGATATTTTCATCCTTGAGGATCTTGCGTTTTTCTTCGAAGTTAGAGAGCTCATTCTTCTGGCTGCCGTTGACGAAATAACTTTTTGTCCGGATAGAGGCTTCCCAGTCTTCTTCATCAAAGAGCTTATTGAAGAATGAAAATTCTACGCGCATGTATGTTGTTTCAAACCGGTCGAAGACCTTGCGGTATTTTTTGGTGCTTGCAGCCATCCATTCATCGGATGAATAGATCTTCATCTCGCGGAACTTATATTTTATAGGCATGATCTTCGGAGGTAAACCGCCGGATTGATTTTGCTGGCCTGAATTTTGATTTTTGTCGTCCTGGTTTGAGGGATCGCTCATGAGGTAATGTTTAAAATGAAAATTAAAAGTAACAACCTGATTGTCATGACATTCTAAAACAGGATGCTGTAATGAAAACGTAAAATAATCCAAAATCTTTTACTATGAGAAATAAGAACTATGGAACCCTCAAATCAAATTTTTGGAAGTTATTCTTAATTCCCTTATTTTTCTGGTACACCAGTTCATTCGGGCCATGCCTAATACCTATACCCAGCTGTATATTCAATTCGTGTTTGCTGTGCAGAACAGGGATGCGATGATCACCGAAGCTATCCGTAATGATGTACAGAAATATATCACTGGAATAGCAACAAAAAAAGAGCACAAAATGCTGGCTTTATATTGCATGCCCGATCACACGCATATTTTTGTCGGACTTAATCCAAGTCAGTCAATTTCAAGTCTTGCAGGAGATCTCAAATCCAATTCAGCAAGATGGTTGAACCAGGAGAAACTTTGCAAATTTGAATTTAATTGGCAGGAAGGATTCGGGGCTTTTTCGTATCATAAAAAGATGATTTCCACCATTGGAAATTATATTTACAATCAGGCTGACCATCACAAAAAAGAGAGTTTTAAGAAAGAATACCTGGGTTTGTTAAAAGAATTTGATGTTTCATATAATGAAGCGTATTTATTTCATTTATTTGATGAATAATATGCGTATGACATATTCCAATTGGTGTGATTACTAACAAGGGATTTGGAAAATATGCCGCTCCGATGGAGCTCTAAAAAAACCTGGTTACCTCTCATATACAGATATGCCGCACCCATGAACCTCTAATTCCTAGAACCCTTCAATCACATCTTTATACCCCCTGCCAATCGGAATCGCAACTCCATTCACTTCCACAACCTCGGATGTGTAGGATTCAATCTTTTCGATTGAAATAATAAAGGAACGGTGAATTCGGCGAAAGAGATGGACAGGCAATAGAACTTCAATTTCATGCGTGCTCATTTTTGTGATGTATTCATTTTTTGTAGTGACAATCTTTACATATTCCCGCTGGCTTTCAATGTAGACGATGTCTGAAAATAATATTTTGACTTTCTTTTTCTGCACATTCAGGAAAATAAAACCTTTGATATCCTTCTCTTCTGCTGCTAATGGCTTTTCATGCTCAGGCGTTTTTACTTTGTTTACAGCCATTAAGAAACGCTCAAAGTCAAAGGGCTTTAACAGGTAGTCGGTTACATTCAGATTAAATCCCTCTACGGCATATTGATGATAGGCAGTGGTAACGATGACAGCAGGAGGATTTGCAAGCGTTTTTAGAAAAGAAAATCCTTTTAACCTGGGAAGATGGATATCCAGAAACATCAGGTCTGTAGTATGCCCGCGAAGGTATTCTGACGCAAGTATAGCATCCTTGAATGTTCCCTGAATATCCAGGAATGGTACCTGCGAGATGTAGTCTGACAGGATTTTCACGGCCAATGGCTCATCTTCGATTATAATGCACCTGATCCTAGACATGACTTGCCAGATTTATTTTCAATATAGCCACAAAAACAGAATCGCCCTGCTGAACAGACAGGTTGTAATCCTTGTATAACAACTCAAGTTGACGCCTGAGATTAGAGAGACCGATACTTTCTTTTACTTCCCGTTCATCCGGATATTTTTCAGAAGAATTCTTTACAGTGAATGTTAACTGACGCTGGTTCACTGAAAGATGAATATCTATGAACGGTTGATTCCTCGTTTCAGAAACCCCATGCTTAAACGCATTTTCAACCAGGGGAATGAGCAGCAAAGGAGGAATTGCTTGCTTCAGGTCTTCAATATTGTAATTAAAATTCACACTTAATGTATCGTCGTAACGCAATTTTTCAAGCTCAATATAGTCACTGATGATTTTAAGTTCCTGCTCTATGCTGATAAACTCACCGCCTGTCTCATACAGCATAAAGCGCAATATTTGCGAAAGACGCATGATCGATTCCGGGGCCAGGTCAGATTTATCTCTTGACAATGAATAAATATTGTTTAAGGTGTTGAACAAAAAATGTGGGTTGGTCTGGGACTTGAGATAACTTAATTCTGCCTCCTGTTTTTCAATTCGCAATTGTTGCGCAGAAGCTTTTAAGTTCATATACTCATACAAATGCCTGATGATTCCAAATAAAAGCATCGAAGACACACCATATGCTGCCATATCCGTGATGTCTTCTGATTCCGGGTCAATGATGTTGAAATCGGTATACACATGCAACAGGATACCGATACTTCTCCAGGCATATAAACCGAATGAGTAAAACATCATTTGCATCCATACAGCTACAAGCGAAAGCATGATTTTGAACAGTAAATGTTTCTTTCGGAGAATAAATGGAAATAAATATTCGAAGAAAATATAATTGATGATTATCAGAAAAACAGTCCGCCAGATATTATTCATCAAACTGGCTGATATCGTTCCTGAACCACCTGATAAATTGACGAGTGCCCACAGGCTGAAATAAGCAAGCCCGATCCATGCATATAGTTTAAGCCGCTTTTTATCAGGGGATAACTTCATTTAGTTATTGGTTGAAGGCAATAAGCAGTAGGACTGGTTATAAGTCATTGGATCTAGGATTGGTAAGAGGTTAAATGTTATTTGGTTAATATTTTTTGGTAAACGTCAATTGCCAACACCTGCAAGTAATATTTGCTTTGATAAAGATCGGTAAATCTTTCCCTATTCCCTTACCAGTCTACCGGATTGACAAAATAGTAAATGAATGACATGAAAAAGTCTACAAAAAGCAATAGGCAATTTGCAATAAGCAAAAAGCAATAGGCAATTTGCAATAAGCAAAAAGCAATAGGCAATTTGCAATAAGCAATAAGCAATAGGCAATTTGCAATAAGCAATGGGCAATAAATAATAGGTAATAAACAAAAGGCAATAGGTGATAACCAATATCAAAGAAAATAATATTCTCGTTTAAACTTTTAACCTATTAACCCCTTTTTGAACCACATAGGAACATAGAAACATAGAATGTCACATCGTAAAACAATATTCAAAACTCACGCCTCACGTCTGCCGCCTCACGATTCCAGATTCACTTTTGCGTTTTTTGTATACTCTACCCTGCTGTTTGTTGACTCGCCTGCCAGGGACGTTCCTTCATTCCATATTCTTGCATTATCATAACTGAAGATGAGTGGTGATCACTAATATTCAGTCAGAAAATGTATCTAATAAAAAAATGAAAAAGATTATGAAAAAGATCCTTCTTTCGATAGTGGTAACTATTACAACACTCGCCGCAATGGCGCAAACGGACAAACAACATCAGACTGCAAATTATGAAGCGGCTAACTGGAAAACATGGCTGTTAGATAACCCTGAAAAGATAATGCTTTCTCCACCTCCTTCTCTTAATCAAACGAAAGCTGAATTGAAATCTGTCCGGCAGGCGATTGAGAATGTGGATGAAAAACAACTGGCTGAAATAAAATACTGGAATGCAGGTGCTCCTGCGTACCGATGGAATCAAATCACTCCTGAACTCATAGGACAAAGCCCTGGTACAATGCTTCGCATACCCACCGCATGGGTGAACATAGCGATATATGATGCTACCATCATCGCATGGAAAGAAAAGATAAAATACAAAAGGGCACGACCCAACGAAATAGATGCTGCACTAAAACCTGTCATCAATGTTCCTCTTACCTATTCTTATCCGTGCGAACATTCTGTAACGGCAGCTGCAGCTGCGAATGTGCTGGCTTATTTTTTCCCTGAAAAAGCTGATTCCATTATGCAGCTGGCACATGCAGCATCTCAATCACGCATTGATGCTGGTGTACAATTTCCAAGTGATGTTGCAGCAGGTTGGGAAATAGGAGAACAGGTAGCTAAAGAAATAATTGAGAAAGCGAAGAATGATGGGTCGGCAGGCGTATGGGATGGCACTATGAATACGGATCCGAAAAAATGGAAAGGTGCATATCCGGTGGGAATTACGCTTGCATCATTTATGCCTGTTGTTTTGAATTCACCTGATCAGTTCAGACCAGCGGCTCCACCGGATTTTAAGGATGACATGAAAGAATTGAAGGAGTTTGAACAAACATTTGCTTCAAGTTCCAGTGCTTATTACTGGGCCAATCATGGTGGATTTGATTATTGGTCCGATGTGGCGGCGTTGAAAATGTTTGAATACCGCATGTCCGATGATGCTCCGGCTGTTGCGCGAATATATGCGGTATTGCATACTGCTTTTCACGATGCAGCGATAGCGATCATGGATGCGAAATATACATATTGGGGCATACGGCCGGATCAATATGATACTACATATGCGCCGCTGATTTCGACTCCGCCGTTTCCGGGATATCCTTCAGGTCATGCGGCAGGTGCAGCGACTACAAGTGCGGTGCTGGCGTATTTCTTTCCCGCTGATGCGCAAGAGTTTCGTGAGCTGGCGCAGGAATGTGCGGATTCAAGATTTTATGGTGGTATTCATTTTCGTACGGATAATGAAACCGGGTTGAGGATGGGAGAAGCGTTGGGGAAATATATTGTGGAAAGATGGATGAAGGAAGAGGAGTAAATAAAAGTCAATGGGAAAAGGTCTGGGCTGCCAGTTTGGTCTTGCATCGGCTTCAGGCTATGGCAGATAATACTAAGTCGGCAGTTTTGTATCTTGAAACAGATTAAGGCTACCCGGCAGATTCTCGCATTGAGTCGCCACTGGCCATAGCCCTGGTCGATAAAGCCAATTAAACCATGATTTTACTTTTTATTAATTTTTTATTTATTGTCCTTGGGAAAGCAGATACCACTGTCGAAAATATCTGCGGCACTATGACACCCAGAACAGGTGATGCGGATTGGGGTTCTCGGTGTTTTCGCTTACCAAAATCATTTTACGCAACATTATATAGTGATACTCAGCCTTACCCTTTCTTATCCCAATGATTTTTTCTAGCTTGGCATTCAAATGAAAAAAATACTCACCCTTTTCGTAATCAATTTTTTGTATTTCTCTTCCATAAATGCTCAACAGGTAAGTGATTTCCTGGACGCGTATGCCGGAGATAATGCTATTCCCTACATTCAACCTCTTGCTGACATTTTTACAGCAAATGTGCATACCGGCACCCGCGAATGGTCCCGGATCGATACATCTTTTTATATCCGGATACGGGGCCAGGCGATTTATTCATGGCCATCGGAAAAAAGCAAAACATTCACCGGTGTAACACCTGAAAATTTCGAACCCCAGCAATTTGTTAAAGTGCCGACAATTGTTGGGAAAAACGAAGCCGTATCGGTTGCAGGTGTCAATGAAACTTTTTATGTTTTCCCGACAGGCTATAATGTTAAGATTTTACCATTTGGAACACCTCAAATTACCGTAGGGGGATTCTTACATTCTGAGCTCTCCGCAAGATTCTTCGCATTGCCTCTGCACAAAGATTTTGGAGATATTCAATTTTGGGGTATAGGTGCCAGGCATGATATATCTCATTATTTCAAAAACCTTCCTTTTAACGTGGTACTGGGTTACTTTTATCATAATATGAAGCTTGAAGAGCATGTCAATACGAATCATCATCTTATTTCTGCTCATATAGGAAAATCAGGAAAATGGTGGTCTACAGAATTGATGCTGGGATACCAAACGGCCGACATGGAGGCGAATTACTCATTTAATGACGGCGAAAGAATAGAAGAAGTACACGTAGAACTCACCAATGAGAATCCATTTATCATGGAGCTAACCGTGGGCGCTAAATTCAGTATCATCGGCATACACGCCAGCGCAAGCTATGCGGATTTACTATCTGCTTCCCTGGGAATTGGATTATATTTTTAACTACCACAAATACAACGATCATATGAAAGGCTTATGCATAATTCTATTTGCGCAATTCATTTTCTTTTCAGGATGCTGTTTCATGGAACCTAACGAGCTTTTTGATGATACATGCACAGAGCAGGTATTCGAAGAAACCAAAAATGTCCCATTGGAATCCGTTTACTCCTTAAATACCGGTTCAACCTTTGCAGAAGCGACAACCCTGACAGCCTCTCAAATACAAAATGCATTAAAAGTACCAGGCGATGATTTTACGATCAAGAGAATCGAAATCACATCAGCACAAATATCCTATATGCGATATCCGGATAATACTTCAGCTGCTCTTTTGGTAAATACGGCAGTTACAGGAAACACGTTTTCCCAATTACTATTGCTCCAGGAAAATTTATTCCTGCCCCTGGTTGATATACCCGGCACGGGATTTACTGATCCTGTCAATATAAATGAATACCTGAGCGGACCCGCAATTAAGGAATTGAAAAAAATCTTATTAGACTACGCTACTTTTTTAAATGATGATGGTATAAGCTTTATTTTAACTGGGAATCCTTCTCCTCCGTTAACCACGGCGCACTTCGATTTGAAGTTTAAATTAAATCTCACCATTGTATACGAAATTTGCAGATTTGCCCCCATCGGAGACGGAATCAGACCATGTGATTAATTTTCACAACATCATATACAAGGCAATTGCAGAAAACCACTTCCCTACCTTCACTTTCTGATCTCAACCTAAGCTCAGTTTCCGCGGACGAGGACAGTTGATTATCTTGAAACTGATTAAGTCTACCGGACTTCGCACTTCTATTAAATGTATATCACATGAAAGTCTTATTTCTAATCCTGATCCTTGCCCTTTATTTGCCTCTTGGAGGACAGATTGTGTTTGAAGAGGTTGACAACGTGCCTGGTACATTTTGGTCAATAAATGAGTCGCGAACGGGCTTACAGAGTGCAGTGACTTCGGATGCCTTATTTGGCAAAACTGTACCAGGCCCGGCGTGGATTGAAAGAGACCAGGATGTGAGTGACATTTATGACCTGATGTACTCACCAGACGGCGACCTCTATACGAAAAACAACAATACAATACTCTATTCCCAGGATAATGGAGAGACCTTTGCTTCAATTAATTTCCCCAATGGGATATTTCCTCCTTTCAATTATACCTATGTGTACGTTCTAGACGATGATATGCTCTTTGTCAATGATTATGGAGGGCATTGTTACTATTCATTGAACAATGGACAATCATGGATTTGGGCTGGTCAGTTAGCGCTCTCATCGGATCCCGAGGTAAGACTGGTTGACAACTTCATTTATATAGCTGATCCATCCTTTGTCGGGGCCGGAATCATCGCGCGTATCAATGTGGACACAGGCCAGAACGAAATTGTCGACGTGAACACCTTTGGAAGCCAATGGGGATTTATATTTTACCAAATCCTGGAGGATGGTACCGTAATTGGACATGGACGGTCTAATAGCGGGCCACAAAATGAAGAACATTTATTACAATTCAAATTTGGACAGGATGTTGAATCCCTTGGTATCTTCCCCAACCTCGTCAATGCACAATCACTATATGCTGTAGGTTCAACGTTATATGCATTCGAACTTAATATTGCCCGCGTTTTTAACGGAATTGAATTTCAACCGCTCACCTATATTGGACTTCCGCAAAGCGGTGATAAGTACTTCTTGCTTTCGGAGAATGATCATGTCTATGCGATTGTGGACCATAACCGCATCTTCAGATCCGTCGCGACGCTCGCATATCCTGGTGTGATAAGCGGTAAGGTATACCTGGATGAGGACCAGGGATGTATTGCGGATACTGCAGAGACCGGTCTGGCATTCTGGAATATAACTGTTGAAGGAGAGAATTTCTTTCGCTCAGGAATCACCGGACCCAATGGTACGTTCAAATACTCCGTGCCCGACGGTGAGTACACAGTAAAAGCTCAGCCACCCGCCACCGGATGGGATCTGTGTGAAGATGAGATCAATGTCCTAGTGGATGCAAATCAGCCGACAGCTAAGGTTGATTTTCTTTCACTGGCAACAGTACAATGTGCCAATCTAAGCCTGGATTTTTCCACTCCGTTGCTCAGGCGTTGCTTTGAAAACTATTATACGATTCGTGTGCGCAATACCGGGCCGCAGGCGAGTGTCAGCACTGTCCTGAATTTGAATCTCGACCCATTTTTCGAATTCCATTCTGCTTCGATTCCTTACCTTCAGACAAGTGCTACCACTGTTTCATTATACCCAGGTGTATTGGAATTAAATGCAGATCTGACATTCCGGATCTTCTTTAAACTTTCCTGCGATGCTGAACTGGGTATGGAACATTGTCTATCCGGGAATCTTACGGATGATAATATCTGCATCGATGAACACACTTCTGCTACAGAATGCCAGACGAACATCGGCTCATTTGATCCGAATGATAAAAGATCATTCAATGAGCATGGCAGGGAGTCAGCTCAGGTTGATAAAGATGAATATATCACCTATCATATCCGTTTTCAGAATACAGGTACAGATACTGCATTCACCGTTCGCATCATTGATCCGCTTTTCTCCTATCTCGACCTGGGCACTCTCGAAATGCTCAGCTCAAGCCATCCCTACACATTTGAAATCACAGACGGACGTATGCTCGTGGCTGACTTTAAGAATATTCTGCTGCCTGACAGTACGACGAATGAAGCTGCCTCACATGGGTTCCTGAAGTTCAGGATAAAGCCACTTCCTTCCTTTGATTATGGCACGACTATTCCAAACAAAGCTGATATTTTCTTTGATTTCAATGACCCTGTACTGACTAATGAAGCGATCACGGTGATACTCCCTGCTGTAAGTGTGCATGACCAACGTGAACTGATCGATTTCACTGTCTTTCCGAATCCGGCAAAGCAAACATTGCAACTTCAGATCTCTGAAACACATCGCATCGCGATTGATACATGGATAATCTATGACAATCAAGGCAGGATAGCAGCGCATGATTTGTATAGGCACGGTCGATCGTTGAATATCACCGCTCTGGCTCCGGGTGCATATACACTTTTACTAATGAGCAATAAGGAGGTGATCGGGGTGAAGACGTTTGTGAAGGAGTAGTCAACATATTTCGTTCTGCAAGTCGATACAAAACACCATTTTCACAACCGGGATAACACTGTATGGTGATACTCCTGAAGCTTTATAATTTTCTTCGAACATATCTATAGCAAAAAAAACAGAGCCAAATGATAAAAGATTTTTTTCGCAATTCAATTTACTCTTTGCTTTTCGTAGGGTTATTAATTAATTCCTGCAATGGCCAGGTGACTACAAGTTCCCCAAAGGAGTCGACTAATGCTTCAAAACCAAGCCCAACAGTAATAAGAAACTTTAAGGCCGTTGCTCTGGCACCCGATTTTGACACAACTCTGGTCAGTCAATATATCCGGAGCATTTTTCAGGATTCGAAAGGGAATTTATGGTTTGGTACTTTAGGCGAAGGTGTAGTGAGATATGATGTAAAAACGCTGACCTACTTTTCAAATCCTGATGGTTTTAACAACAACACTGTTTATGCTATTGCTGAAGATAAAAATGGTAATCTTTGGTTTGGGACTGACCAGGGCGTTTATAAATATGATGGAAAAACGTTTAGAAATTATAATCAAAAAGATGGCCTGAGCAATTTAGATATAAGTCGGAAAAGCATCCTTGTTGACAAATCGGGTACAATTTGGGTAGGCACTCACGGAGGTGTTTTCCAGTATGACCCGTCTGCAGATAGCACAGGCGGCAAATCCTTTTCGCTATTTCAATTGCTTCCTCCTATAAATGTTAAAGACATCATGGAAGATAAAAGTGGAAACATTTGGTTTGCATCACAAGACAATGGAGTCTTTCGTTATGACCCTTCGCTCAACTCAAATGAAAAAGCAATTTTGAATATAACAGAGAAAGCAGGCCTGGGTGATAATTATGCAGGCGGCATGGTACAAGATAAAACAGGAAGTTTTTGGTTTACAATGCAGGGGGGTATCACCAAATATGACCCTTCGGCTTCGCTCAGGGCGAGTGGAAAAACTTTTACAGACATAACAACCAAAGATGGCTTAGGCGGAACTGAATTTTGGGGAATTTATATGGAAAAGTCGGGCATCATTTGGATTACAGCCAGGGGAAGCACTACCAGATACGACCCTTCTCTCGACATTTCAGATCCAAAAGCATTTACCGTCTTTACACCTGAAGGTGGACTAAATTGCTGTATTCAAAGCATGTATCAGGACAGGTCAGGAAATATGTGGTTGGGTGCCGGTCAAGGGCTCTATCGATTTGATGGCAATCGCTTTTACCAGGTTAAACAGAATGGTCCGTGGTAGTATAAACAACCAAGCGACAATACTTCAAACAATATACTGACATCATAAACAAGCATACATCAAATCATGACGACAAAAAATATTGCCGACAAGCCGAACATGTTTTATATCATCAGTATTACTGCAATGACTTTTATTGTACCGGCAATTGGTTTTTTGGCAGAACATTTCGCAAATAACACGGCTTTGACATTTGAACTGTTTAGTAAATGGTTTATCTTTTCAGCAGTTGGACTCCGTTTATTTTTGGCCGGCATTAAGCAGGTAAGAAATCCAGCGTTTACAGCAAAAGAAATTTTTCACATTGATAGTCCGGACAGTTTTCCAATTCTTCGTGAATTAGGTTTCGCTAACGTATGTTTTGGACTTGTGGGTATTGTATCACTGTTCAAACCTGAATGGCGAGTTGTAAGTGCTTTTGCAAGCGGGCTTTATTACGGCATTGCAGGAGTTCAGCACGGACTTAAAAAAACATCGGGCACAAATGAAAAATTTGCCCTGGTGACAGACCTTATAATTTCTGCATTACTCACCATCTATTTTATAAAAGTAGTTTGACAATAACACGACAAAACTAATTGCTTCGTATCTCCTAATTTCCTATTTTGGCCGCATTAAATCCCTTCATTTCACCAATTAATCACGCATGCACGAGGAGATAAAAAAGTATAACGATCAACAGGCATCAGCCGACAAGGCCATTTGCGAATTGCTTGCTCAGACCATTGACAAAGAATTGACCAAAGCAGAAAGTAAGATCTGGCATGCCCACCCGGTTTGGTTTCTAGACGGCAATCCCATAGTTGGCTACAGCAAACAGAAAGCAGGATGGCGACTAATGTTCTGGAGCGGCGCTGATTTCGAAGAAGAGGATCTAAATGTAAGAGGTGCTAAGTTTAAAGATGCTTCCATTTTCTTCACAGCCGTTGACCAGATCAAACCCACTGCTATGAAACGCTGGCTTAAGAAATCAAGATCCATCCAGTGGGATTACAAGAACATTGTCAAAAGAAAAGGAAAACTGGAAAGGTTGAAATAATTACTTCGACAGGTCAAGAGAGAATCCCTTAATTTTTTAATTATATGACTATTCAAGGACAAATCAAAGCATATATTACCAGCCAGCCTGAAGCAAAACGTAGTGACATGCAAGAGTTGCACAACACTATTCTGAATGTAATGCCAAAATGTAAATTATGGTTTCTTGATGGGAAAAACAGCGAAGGTAAAATTGTGTCGAATCCGAATATAGGTTATGGATCTTACACCATTAAATATGCTGATGGAACCACCAAGGAGTTTTATCAGATCGGTTTAAGTGCAAACACAACCGGCATCTCTGTCTATATCCTTGGCTTAGAAGATAAGACGTACTTAGCCAAAACCTATGAAAAAAAAATAGGCAAGGCGAGTGTGACCGGGTATTGCATTAAGTTCAAAGCACTGAAAGATATCAACCTTGATGTACTTGAGGAGGCAATACAATATGGGGTTGAGGTGACAGGATAGTTGCTAATATTTAGTACTGATGCTCGAAAACCTTCACAACTTTTATCTGAACCAGGAAGAACCAAATAAAAGTTGTTTACTCGCCTTAAGAAATATAATCCTGCGTCAGGATCCTAACATTCATGAAACACAGAAATACGGAATGCCTTGCTTTTGCTTCGGCAAGAAGATGTTTTGTTACTTATGGACAGATAAAAAAACAAGTGCGCCTTATATTCTTTTTGTGGAAGGAAAATATCTCAATCATCTAAGACTTGAAGAAGGCAATCGGACCAGGATGAAAATTCTTAGAATTAACCCGGGAAGAAATCTACCGATAATTACCATTGAAACTATCCTGCAAAAAGCATTAGACTTGTATAGAAAGGGTATTGTAAAAATTAAGGAATGACTAGAAACGAATACAATCAGGTTCTGGAATGGGAAGAAGAGGATGCGTCATAATTGAAATCATTAATGAACACAATCACATTGAATTTATAACCTTGGATTAACAATAATTGAACAGGTTAAGGCAAAATCTAAGTTTGCGCGTTGAATCGCTACTTCCCATACATAACAACCATTTTAGATAATGACTTTTAACTGCATATAATTCATAAGGAAATATAACTATGACTAAAAATAAAGTATTGCAAATGCATAATGTCGGCATCGTGGTAGAATCCCTCGATGAAGCTATCTCTTTTTTCACCGAGCTAGGTCTTGATCTCGAAGGGCGAGCCATGGTCGAAGGAGAATGGGCTGGGCGCGTCACCGGACTGAGCTCTCAGCAAGTTGAGATCGCCATGATGGTCACCCCCGATGGCCACAGCCGGCTTGAGCTCTCGCGATTCATCACCCCGCCTGTAATCGCCGATCATAGGAACGCCCCTGTAAACGCTCTCGGCTACCTACGCGTCATGTTCAACGTGAAGGATGTTGATGAGCTTGTCGAGAGACTTCTCAAACGTGGTGCACAGCTCGTCGGAGAAGTGGTACAGTACGAGGAGTCGTACCGGCTATGCTACATCCGCGGACCCGAAGGTCTGCTCATCGGATTGGCAGAGCAACTCGGTAATAAATAAGCAGCGGATCTTTTATAAATCCCTGATGTTAACCACAAGAAGAGATTTATGTTGGAAAGAAATTCGGGAAAGCAAACTGAGCAAAACAGAAATCGGGTAAATAAACAACCTCAAAGAATCTGACAATGGAATTCAATCCTAACAACCATGTGATTAAGCTCTGTCTCCAGGGTATGGACATGGAAGGAAAAGGCAAACCTGAAGAGGCTAGCAGTTTTTTTCTTCAAGCCTGGAATGAAGCGACTGACGACTTTGAAAAATTTACTGCTGCTTATTTTGTAGCACGTCATCAAAAAAATGTCGCTGACAAATTAAAATGGCTGGAAACGTCTTTACAGTTTGCATTAAAAATAAATGACGTCACCGTTACAGGAGCTTATCCTTCTCTTTATGTAAACATTGCGAAATGCTATGCAGATTTGGGCGACGCTGACAATGCAAAAAAGAATAATGAATTAGCCATTACGTTCAAAGACAAACTGTCTGACACCGGTCCTTTTTATCACGGGACGAAAGCAGACCTGCAGGTTGGGGATTTGCTCACAGCGGGGAGCAGATCGAATTACCAACCAGACGTCATCATGAATCACATTTATTTCACAGCCTTGATGAATGGAGCCGGTCTTGCTGCGGCATTAGCTAAAGGTGATGGACGTGAACGTGTTTATATAGTTGAACCGACAGGGAGCTATGAAAATGACCCGAACGTAACAGACAAAAAATTTCCCGGCAATCCGACCCGTTCGTATCGCACCCAGGCACCCCTGAAAATAATTGATGAGGTAACTGATTGGGTGAGACAAACACCTGAGGACATCCGGAAATGGCGTGAAAAGCTGGCCAATAACAAAGGAGAAATTATTAATTAATTTCCGGGATGCCTCCTACCCTGCCCTGCCAGGGATTGAAATAAAAATTATATCCCTAAATTGCCGGCGAAAGCCAATGACGTGATCAAATAAAAAGAGATTACACTAGGTTTACATCAGGAAACTGCATACGTAATATGTGAATCCATCTGATGCAGCAGAAAATATTTATCATTGAGCATCTTTAATCGAACGAACAATTTTATTCATACACCAAATTTGTAATTAATTCAAACTCTTATGTTACTCAAAAACAACCTATCATTCGCGACAAAAATTTTTGTCCTTTGCCTGATTTTCACTGGAAATATATTACATGCCCAGACGAAGGTCTGGTCGGAAGACATGACAGCCTCCCTTGCTGAAGTCGGCTGGATAGAACAAGCTAATGACGGCATCATCATAGCCGCCGGAGCTAAAGGCCTCATGGGAATAGACAATAACACCGGGAAGGAAGTCTGGATGAATAAAGAACTGAAAGCTGTCGTAAAAGAGAGCTATCAGAATATCGAAGGCCTTCCGCTATTCTATGCTGAATATTCCCCGATCGTGGGCAAGACCCGCGGCATCATCATTCATTCCAGCACTGGCAATGTGCTCTATGATACGAAAGATGACAACTACCGGATCAAGACCTATCATCTGCTTCCTGATCAGGCGATGATCCTTTTTGAAATGACAAAGGAGAATAATCAACTCCTGATGAGCTTCAGCCTTCGTACGATGACGAAGACGTGGGTGACCGATCTTGGAGTGATAAAAGGGTTAATATCCAAAATTGGAAATTCGGCGGTACGTGCGAGCTTTGTCGACCAGGGACCTATGTTCACTAAGAGCGGTGACCTCATCGTCGGTGTGAATGAGATGGCCTATGGCATAGATGCAGCTACCGGTAAAATCAAATGGAAATATGAAGCTGATAAGAAACTGCAGGCTCTTGTCTATTCTCCCCAGAGCAATAGTGTTTTTATGGGCGTGAAAAAGAGTAACAAGCTTATTGTTTTGGATCCTGCAAACGGAGCGGATATCACACCCGGAAAATTAAAGCTGAAAGGGAGCCTGCTTGACATCACTTCTGATAGCAAGAACAATATCGTCCTTGTCGAAACTGAAGGCTTCAACCTGATCGATCCTAAGACCAGCGATTTCATCTGGAATAAGAGCTATAAGATTGAATACCTTGATGAAGTCATACCCTTTGAAAAGGGCTACATCGCAGTTGCAAAAGATGAGAAGGATGGGTCGATAGCATATGTTGACGCCAATGGAAAGGAGATATGGGATACTAAGGTCAAAGGCTACACCTATTATGCCACCACTACACCAAAGGGTGTCCTTTATATTTCGACAGAGCGTTCGAATATCATCAGCTACAGCGATGGCAAGGATGTCTGGGACAAGGATGTCAAATTCAAGAGCATCCCGGCAGTGACCTATGATGAAGCAGAAAAAAAAGTTATCCTGTTTGAGAGTGGAACGGGTTATAAATTTGACCTTGCTACGGGAGCAATGACTGTATTCGCAGAGGACATAAAACTGGAGAACGTGACAAAAAAGACCCCGCTCCAGGCAGAATACCGTCCCTCCGGATATGTGCTCTATACAAACCAGCACCTTTCGTTGCTTGACAAAAAAGGAAAACTGGTTCACACGAAGGACTATCCCCAGCTCACTTCAACTGATTTTACGAGCCTGGCTCAATTTGGTGCCGCTGTAGCCGGAGTCGATATTGATATAGCAGGATCTCTTGAAAACATGAAGCAACTCGACAGGCTATCGAAGGGTGCGTATCGCGAAACGAATGCAGCGAGTGAGGGAACTTCTAAGACCTGGGTGTTCGCCAGTGCTACTATCGGTGAAACTCCGCTTTTCGAAGTGACAAAGACGCGGTACACTAATTCCAGGAACGCTCGTAACCACAGGTTCATCCTGACGAAGGATGGTGAAACTAAACGTGCCATCATGATGGTCAATAAGGACACCGGAAAAGTGGACAAGAAGATCGATGTTGTGGATATTACTCCCCAGTATATTGTTGACGAAATAGATACAAGAGTTTTTATTGCTGAGAAGAATAAGACGATCACGTGTTATGATATGAAGTAAGAAGAAATCAGGAAAAAATGAATTGGCCTTCCTGCAAGTGATGTTTGCAGGAAGGCCAATTTTTTTTTATGCTTGCATGTGATGGAGGAGTATTTGAATTGTGTTTTCACTACCAGGTTTTGAAAATAGTCCTTAACTTAGTGATCCGGCGTATTGACTATTTAAACTTTAACCAGGATGGAATCACCAGTATACCCAAAGGGAAAAATCGTCCCGTCATTTATTATTCACAAAGAAAAGAGATGGATCAGGCTTGAATGTCCTTATGAGGCAGAACTCATTGCGCAGATTAAGGCCATTCCAGGCAGAAATTGGAGCATGACGCTTAAGTCATGGCTGGTACCTGATACGGAGAGGAATCGTAATAGATTTGCATTGGATGGGATTGTGTCACAAACTGAGAATAGTGGAAATGCTGATCAACCTTACTTTGCATTACGACAAGAATTATTGCAAAAAGTAAAAGATAAAATCAAGCTGAAAGGGTATAGTGATCAAACGCTCAAGAGTTATGCGAATCATATCAAGAGATACCTGGAAGCCGTATCGAGAGAGATGGATCCTGCATTGATGAAAAAGGATGATATTGAAAAATATCTATTGAAGCGTCAAGTGGAGTATCCTTCGAGTGAGAGTGAGATCAATGGACATATCAACGGAATAAAATTTCTGTATGAGCAAGTCCTGGGTCATGATCGAATGTTGTTCGATTTACCCCGTCCTTTGAAACCAATGCAATTGCCCAAAGTTTTAGGAGAGCATGAACTGGAGAGATTGTTCAGGTCTGTTCCTAATCTGAAACATAAAACCATACTGCTTACTGCATTCAGTTGTGGCTTGCGGGTCAGTGAAGTAGTAAGGTTAAAAGTAAGTGATATTGATAGTGAAAGGATGCAGGTATTTATAGAGAGATCAAAAGGGAAGAAAGACAGGTATGTGACATTAAGTCCGGTTCTTTTGGATGTACTTAGAAAATATATGCTCCGGCAAAAACCAAGACCAACGCATTATCTTTTTGAAGGTCAGGAAAAAGGACAACCATACAGTAAGCGTAGTGCTCAGACAATATTCAACAGAGCGGTCAAGGCAGCCGGAATTCACAAGGAGGTAACCTTTCATGTATTACGACATAGCTTTGCAACACATTTGCTGGAAAAGGGAGTGGATACGAAATACATTAAGGAGTTGTTGGGACATTTTGATATAAAGACGACAGAGCGATATCTTCATGTGACGCGGGATAAGCTGGTGCATATCCAGAGTCCGCTTGATCACCTGGATCTGGGTATTTAAAAAACGCAAGTTTGGATACACGCAATATGGATATTGGAAAGCGCAATACTAAAGGTTTGGTTTTCAGGATAAGTGGGTATATTTGATTGCGTGTATATTAGTGTTACAGGTCATTCCAAACAGAATCATAAGATAATTTTAGTATTCTTGTAAGAACTAAACCGTCAATTTCTTAATAATCTTTACACATCAAAACTTTAAAATCATATGAAATATTTATTCATTTTAACGCTTTTTTGTTTGGGCATAAGTGCTGATATAATGTCTCAAACTATCAGGACAATACAAGATCCAAGTGGGAATGATATCCTTCTTAATAAAGATTCTTCCTTTCTTACTGTGATTAATAATCATCTTATGCTCTATGCAATAGATGAAACTTCTAATAATAGAAATATACTTGTGACAAACGGAGATACAACATTTTGGCTGCTGCACACAGGCTTTGACCAGACTTTTTCTTATACTCCATTTTTAACTCGCAAAGATGGTGAGATTTTGTTCAGGACTGGAAATGCGTGGTATATATCAGAACAAACACCTGAATCAACAGAACTATTTTACGATAACCAAGAGGTGAATAACTCAGTAGAATACCTGAGAATTTTTGAGACTGCAGCGGTAAATATAAGTGGCAATAATCTTCTAATTGAAGCAAAAAATAAACTCTCTGGTGATACAATTATATTATATCATAATACTGAAACAGGTAATACCTCACCTTTTGGATCCAAATTAAGAATAATCGAGGGAGGACTGCCAATGGTTGGGCCATATGAAGGCACAGGTTTTATTACTTCTATTTTTAATAGTAATTCACAAGAATGGAGCGAAGTAGGTTATTATAGACAATATACTTCCAACCTTACCTTACTGCTTCCGCTTGGGAATAAGGAAAAATATTCTTTAAATTTTGTTGCAGGAGATCGTGTGGTTGCTCACTTTGACGATGGATCTAAAAAAATATATCAATATTATGAAGATCCAGACTCATGTACAGAAATTACTCAAAGTTTATTTCCCAATTACACAGTTCTGGAATATCAAAATTTAAAATGGACAACTTATGGATACCCTTTAGAGCCGCCACTTTCTTACTATAATTATTTTTGGAAAGGTATGAATCAATTTGGAAGTGTTCGATATTTTGTACTTGGGGCACTAGGTGAAGATGTGGAAATCACTGATATACGAAATGTACCTGATGTGGATTTTATCTATTCAGATTATACTACAGACTCAATTTATTATTACAATTATTCCAATCTCCAAAAGGGCTTAATACGATATCAAATTTTTAATGGGGGTACAAAAAAAGATGCAACATCAGTCGCGTTTGATTCGGATTACAAATTAAGAGGCTACCTCAGCCAAATTTACTATGGGAAATATAATTCTCAGTCTGGCAAAATAGAGGCAGCAGCTAAAGATTTTCTAAACAACGGAAAGTATGGATATTTAGAATCTTCAAATGGAAAACGAATAGAAGGACCAACTGACTTTACATTTCTGGACGATAAAATATTTGTACACAGCCGAACAACGGAAGGACTAAAACTTGTAGTTTATGATCCTAATGGAATTGTCGCAGTCGGTCCAGAGCCTAAAGTAACTCTTGGCATATCTGTGGCGCCAAATCCCTCATCAGGAATATTCAATATAAGTTATAGGAATTTTAACTTTCCAAGCAAATTGACTTATATCATTACTACAGACCAAGGAACCTTAGTTTTTAAAGATAAGCTATTTGAAAGCGAATTTGAAATTGATCTTACAGGTAAGCCATCAGGAAAATATAATTTATGCATACTTTCTAATGGATCTAAATTGTATAGTACTAGTCTTGTGTTATTAAATAAATAATCATTCCCTTAAAAAGATCTTTCCTATGTCTTTCAATCTCAAATATTACGGACACCGCAAGTAAAAACGACCTGTAACATTGGCTCCTATGTAAAGCAGTTCTTCCAGCAGACTGCCAAAAGTAACATGTATTTCCTTTCTTTTTATTTCATTTCATAAATCAAAATTTTATCATCATCAGGTTGTTGATAAATGGTAAAACATGCGCCGCTTTGTAGCCTGGCGTTTTTCCAATTATCAATAACCCAATCCTTTTCGGTTGTTGAAATCGCGGGAAAACATGCGCCGCTTTTGT
>Ga0193753_10000514_pt1 | contig 37802 bp, 31 predicted proteins | sample H1c2metaG_FD_144925 | JGI IMG/M metagenome (GOLD analysis project Ga0193753, IMG submission 144925) | Soil microbial communities from a riparian zone of the East river system, Colorado, United States - H1c2 | ecosystem: Environmental > Terrestrial > Soil > Riparian zone | place: USA: East...
AGATAATGAAAAAGGCCTTGCCTTATGCCAACGAATTCGAAGCATACGCATACGGTTATGGTTTGGCCACCGAGAAACGGTCGAAAGAGGCATTCGCGGTGTTTAAGATGAACTATGAGAGATTTCCGAGTTCCTATTTCGCCATTTTAGGTATGGGCAGTGCCTATTCCGCAATGGGCGACTACAAAAAAGCGCTTGAGTTTGTACAAAAAGCCCTGCCACTGGCCAGGGGTGGAAATAAACTCGAAAATGAAAGGAATATAAGAGACCTGCAAAATGGCAAGGACATGAATTATTAGCCATTGCAGGTCAGGCAAACTTCGATAAAATTGAAACCATGAATGAAGAGAAACGAAAACTGGTATTTGCAGAACAGAAGACAAAAGAATTATTTAATGTCGTAGAGGAACGGGGATTGATAGTCCCGGGAAAGTCTGAACTGGAATTGGCAGAGGAATTGGTCAAACTTGCCAATGACCTCTTTGGAATAGATCAATATTGGCATAAAAAAATTGTTAGAACCGGACCCAATACGCTTGAGTCATACAGTGGAAATCCCCCCGACCGGGTCATTCAGAAAGACGATATACTGTTCCTGGATTTCGGTCCCATTTTCGAAGGCTGGGAGGCAGACCTGGGAAGAACGTATGTTCTCGGAAACGATCCCCTGAAGCTAAAGCTTAAAAGAGATGTCGAGCTCGCCTGGTACGAAGCGAAAGCCTGGTATTTTGAACAGACCAGCCTTACGGGCGCGGCATATTTTAATTATGCCACGGAGCTGGCAAAGCGCTACGGTTGGGAATTTGCAGGAGAAATTGCCGGGCATATAGTGGGTCATTATCCTCATGAGCAACTCGAGCCCGGCGATCTGGGCTTGGACATACATCCCGATAATCACAGTGATGTACTGCAGCCGGACAAACAAGGGAAAAGCAGGCATTGGATCCTCGAACTCCAGTTTGTGGATAGGGTGAATAATATTGGTGGGTACTATGAGCAGTTGCTGTAATGGACGGATAAACATTGTCGCTGACTCGTGCTGAGCGCCATAGAAATTGTCTCTCTCACTGCCTTGATGCAGCCCGGTAGAAAGCGTTAACATCCGACTCAATCCAATCTGCGACGTATAGAAATGGCCCTGGCAACTCGCCGGGGCTATTCTCATTGGTCACCTTCAAACGGACTAGCTCGTCCTGCTATCAATCTCATTCCCGATCAGGTGAACGATGGACTCGTCGAAACTCCTGCTGGACACTGCCTGCCATTCCAGGTCGTCGCTCACATATAACTCGAAGGAAATAAATCCCGTCTTCGTTCCAAACAGATGTACGAGAAATGAACTTTCCGAGAGCTCATGTCTTTCAACATCCTCCTCGTTCAGTTGATCATAGTGTTTGATCCGTGCGAAATAATATTCGCCGCCTATGCTAAATTCATAAGTGAGCTCCCGGCTTATCATGGCTATATCCAATTATTAAATAAACGCTTCCCGCTGGGTTTGGCCGGGTCGTATTTGAATAACCCGCCGTTGTAAGGCAGTAAGACAAAATATAATGCCAAAAACCTCCGGCGTGAAACTCACCGGGTCTCTCCTTTCACGATCAGGTACTGGTCCTTCTCCAGCTCCAGGTAGCCGTGATCATAACAAAACCAATACCGCTTGCCGCGCTGGGTTGTATAGCTATGAGTGGTGTACCTGAATTGAAACCCCTGCCCCAAAAGCGTTTCCCGGCTTGCCGTCGTCGCATTCCCGGTCTCTCCCAACAAACCCTGCAGGATGCGCCGGTTCTTCAACAACGCCTTGTTGATGATTTTGATGCAATGGGAAGATTGGGCCCTGGCCCGGTTGTTATAACTATTCCTGCAATAGTCATTGCAGAATTTTTTGTCCGATCTCCCCTTCACCGGCTTTTCGCAAAGCATACACCGCTTTCCCTGCATGATCCATATTGATTTACGGGAAGAAGGTAGCCCCTGGTTTTATTCCAACAAGCGTTTATAAACGACTTTATCCGGGTATAAATGGGTAAAAACCGACTAAACGAACCCGCATGCTCCATCTTTGTTTAATACATAACCCCGATTTGCCCATTGTCGGCAAATAGTGCGGGAGGGCTGGGTTATGAAATTTAAAATAAGTGAGCCGGGGAAGAAAAATGTTGCTGATGGTTGAAATTGTAAATGGGGAGCAAGCCAGCGACAGGAGTATTGTTGCAATTTTGCCGCAATGCTCCTTTTTAATTTAGTTTAGCGTTCTATTCATGCAGTACGATACTACCAATGAAATGTTCAGCCTTGCTGTCGACCTCGTCAATAGCAGTTCGCGCAGTATTTTCCTGACCGGGAAGGCCGGCACGGGCAAGACCACATTCCTTAAATATATCCGCGAGCACTGTTCCAAGAACATTGCCGTTGTAGCACCTACCGGCGTTGCCGCTATCAATGCAGGAGGCGTAACCATCCATTCATTTTTTCAGTTGCCCCTGTCTCCCTTCATTCCAGGAATACCTGAGGAGAGTTCAGACTATTTCAACAGGAAGGCGAGTGAAAAGCCATCGGATACTGTCAACCGGCACGACCTGATCAGTCGTCTCCGCCTGAACTCCGAAAAGATCAAGGTCCTCCAGGAACTCGAACTGCTGGTCATAGATGAGATCAGTATGGTCAGATCGGACACCGTCGATGCCATCGATACGGTCCTTCGACATGCGCGGAAGCGACCCTTCGATCGTTTCGGCGGGGTGCAGGTACTGTTCATTGGCGATATGTTCCAATTGCCTCCGGTCGTGCGCTCCCAGGAATGGAAATTGTTGTCGCCCTATTACCAGAGTCCTTTCTTCTTCGATAGCCTCGTGGTCCGTGAAGAGCTTCCATTGTATGTTGAATTCTCCAAGATCTATCGCCAAAGTGAGGAGAACTTCATACGGCTCTTAAACCAGGTCAGAAACAATAGACTGGATGAGGAAGGGTTCAGTTTGCTCGAATCCAGGTTTCAACCCCAGTTCCGCCGCACCGAAAACGATGGTTATATCATTCTCACTACTCATAATGATAGCGCAAGGGAAACGAACAGAATGCAACTCCAGCAATTGCCGGGCCTGCTATTCACCTACCCGGCATCCATAGAATTGAGCTTTCCGGAGAATGCATACCCCGCCGACGAACTCTTGCAACTAAAAGTTGGCGCACAGGTGATGTTCATCAAGAACGATGTCGATAAGGCCCGTCGCTATTTCAATGGAAAGATCGGACAGGTCATCCGGCTCGAAAAGGATAAGATCTTTGTTCAGTGCGACCAGGAGCCGGAGATCGAGGTGAAAAAAGAGAAATGGGAGAATATTCATTATACCGTTGACAAGGCGTCACGCCAGATCAGCTCTGACGTGCTCGGTTCGTTCTCCCAATATCCGCTCCGGCTGGCATGGGCAATTACTATTCACAAAAGCCAGGGGCTCACATTTGAGAAAGCGATTATCGATGCTGGCGATGCCTTTGCGCCCGGCCAGGTGTATGTTGGTTTGAGCAGGTGCACCAGCCTCTCGGGGGTAGTGTTGAAGAGTAAGGTGCGAACGAATAGCCTTTCAACGGATCCGCGCATTTCTCAATTCTCCTCGAGCAGCGCCTCGGCCGCATCCCTGAAAATGGAAGTGGAACAGCTTGGAAGGAAGTACCTGGAATCGATCCTGCTTTCCTCATTCGATTTCGAACGACCCATTCAAATTATCACGGAGTTGATCTCCTACCTCGGAGAATTTTCAACATCGTTCAATGCCGCAGCCGGTCCGTGGAGCCGAACAGTCCTTGAGAAGATCATCGGTTTCCAGGAGACGACAATGAAGTTCAGGCCCTGGATACAGAACCAATTCTTTCAACCGATCCCACCACAGGAGAATATGGTCCTTCGGGAAAGAATTGGAAAGGGCGCTCTGCACTTTGTGAAAGAGCTGTCCGACCTGATTTCATTTTTAGCTACTTCACCTGCATCGACAGACAATCGTCTCCATGCAAAGGAGTACAATGAAACCTTGCGAGAGTTGTTTTCGGCGCTCTCGCTAAAGAGGTACACATTCCAGGCATGTACCGATTACCTGGATATCGGCGCCTGGCAGAAGGCAAAGCAACAGTTTACTCTTCCATCCTTTGCTGCCAACTCTTATGGAGGTGCTTCCGAACAACGCTTGCAAAGCCCTCATCCGATCCTTTACCAGCAATTGAGGAAGTTTCGGGATAGTATATGTGCCAGGACCGACATGCCTATATATATGGTAGCGGGATCCAAGTCCCTACTCGAAATGGCCGAGTTTCTTCCCATGACCGATGAGGCACTGGTTGAGATCAATGGTTTCGGTCCGGCGCGGGTTGAAAAGTACGGACAGCAGTTCCTCGATATCATTCAAACCTATTGTCACGATAACGGTCTTGAAACAAGAATAGCCGAGAAGGAAGGCCGGAAGGAAAAGAAGTCATCCAAAAAGTCATCCACCAAACGAGCCAGCGATAAGCCCGATACAAAATCGGTATCTCTTAGCATGTTCCAGGAAGGAAAGTCCATCCCGGAAATAGCCAGCCACCGAAATCTATCGCCTGGAACGATAGAAGGCCATCTTACGGTCGCGGTCGGCAATGGGACCCTTGCTGTTGAGCAATTGCTTTCTCCCGGGAAGTTATCGAAGATCACCAACGCGATCACCGGCATCGAAAATGAATCCCTCACTACGATCAGGCAACGACTTGATGAAGATATCAGCTTCGGTGAGATAAGGTTCGTGCTTGCGTCCATTGCATACCGGAAGACCAGTAAGGAAAGTTCACGAGGCTGAACCGGTGTTATTAAAACCCTTGCCAGTAAAGACTTTCATCCTTTTACAATCTCAATTCAGATCATTCAATAGCCGTATGATTGTTACTAATGATTGGTTAATGAAGGGGGGTAGGACAGTAACACATGTAGCTTACGTCTAAACGTTATTAAGCTATAAGTGTGAATTATTCACATTTAGCGATGTTACATTTGTTACATAAAAGTTTATATCTATCTTTTCATATCAATTCATTTATGATAACCGCTACCAACACCAGTTATCGCACAGTAAGCGATCACATCTTCGCCGTGGTCCGGCAGAATATCGTTAATAATCAGAAAGCATTCTTCGCCCAACGGAGGTATGAACCCGGTGAGATCGTCACCAGTTTCTCGGCCGGAGCGGTGTTGTCTTCTCCAACCTATCTCACGGTGCAGGTGGGAATCGATAAGCATATCATGTTGCAGCCGGAGCATCTTCAGTACATCAATCACAGCTGCGATCCGAATGTCTTCTTCGATACGGACGCCATGAAGGTGATAGCCCTCAAGCCCATCGAAGAGGGAGATGAGATGACCTTCTTCTATCCATCTACCGAATGGGATATGTCACAACCATTCAAATGTCTTTGCGGCTGCAGGAATTGCCTTGGAGAGATAAAGGGCGCATCCCATATCCGCCCTGATGTCATCAGCCAGTATAGGGTAACTCTTTTTATACAACAACAATTGCATGATCGTTCAAACACGGAAAAGAGAGCTTAAAAAGAAGGCCCCTAAAGCAGTATCCGCCGACCCGCTTCGAAAAATAAAGATCTGGGTGCTGTACCCCCATCTCGAAACAGAAGATCCCAACCTTAAATATTACTACGATTTCAGTCAAAGCCTCCAGGAATACACCAAGGTGTTCGAATCATTGAATGCCGACTGGATCTGGCAGCCCGTGACGATGGATAATTTCAAAGAGACCATCTCCCGGATCAAGAAACGCTCCGGTCGCAAGATCCCCCTTGTCCTTAATCTTTGTGACGGCGATGAAGTGAACGGGACGCCTGGCGTATCCGTAATTCATGAACTGGAGAAACACCGGCTCATATACACCGGCTCCAATGATCATTACTATACGGTCACTACTTCCAAGATACCTATGAAGCAGGCCTTCGAGAAGGCGGGCGTTCCAACGGCAAAGTGGGCCACGATCGATGGGACCGAGACATCGGTCAAGGGACTTTGCAAAAAGATCGGCGCTCCCGTAATCATCAAGCCCGCCGTGTCGGGAGGTAGCATGGGGGTGTCGGTGAAAAATGTCGTCTATACTGATAAGGAACTGGAGGAACGGATCCTGGAGATAAAGAAAGGTTACCGGGGATGGAACTTACTGGCCGATGGCCTTATTCTCGAACAATTCATCACCGGGCCGGAGTTTACCTCCTTCATTGTCGGGTCGTCTACGGATCCGGCGAATTGTATTGTGTATCCGCCCGTGGAGCGCATCTTCCATGAGTCACTTCCCGAGGAAGAGAAATTCCTTTCATTCGACCGGCTTTGGGAGATCTACGAGGATGAGAAACCTATGCCCGGCGATGGCAATTTTTATAACTATCACCGGCCCGATCCATCTCTCATGGCTGCCCTCGAGAAAATAAGTCTCGATGCGTACATTGCCGTTGGAGGCATGGGGTATGGCCGGCTGGACATCCGCATGGATAAGATCACGGGGAAATTGTACATGCTCGAAGTAAATGCCCAATGCGGATTGAGCGAAGATGAAGACTATACCTCGATCGGCGCGATCCTGCGCTACGCGAATAAAACCTTTACCGACCTGATAAGCCGCATCATCTCTGACGCTTTTACCAGGAGGCAGTTAACCATATAAATTCATTGTATGAAGGTGTGTGTTCTTCAACCGGATTATTCCACCACAGGTGTGGACTATAAGAATTACGATCCTCCCCGCAATCTTTCCTCTCTTTTGCCCGACACTGAGGTGGATCATGTCTTCCTGAACAAACTGACGACCTATAAACAGTTGAAGGAACTGAAGAAGAAGCACTATGATATCTTTGTCAATCTCTGTGAAGGTTACCTGGAATGGGAAGTCCCTTCCATCGATGTGATTCATTGTTTTGAATTGCTCGACCTTCCCCATACCGGGCCCACCGCCAAGCTATATGATCCTACGAAGGAGTTGATGAAATACGTGGCCCATTGTGAGGGGGTTCGTACACCCGGATACTTCATGATCGAACAGCCGGGCGATATAGAAAAAGTTGAGCAATATTTATCGTACCCGATGTTCATCAAACCCGCCAAGGCGGGTGATAGTCTCGGGATAGACGAGAACTCGGTGCTGTACAACAAACAGGACCTGCTTAAGAAGGTGGTTGAAATATTCAATGATTATGGCCCGCTCCTCGTCGAGGAATATATCGATGGCCGGGAATTTACCGTGCTCGTGGCGGCAAATAAGGACGGTAAGTCCTGCAAGGTTTTCAAGCCCGTGGAATACATCTTCCCCGAAGGCAAATCCTTCAAGACATATTCACTGAAGACATCGGAGCTCCATCCCGATTGTAATTATCCCTGCAATGACCCCGTTATCGAAAAAGAGCTAAGAGAGGCTACTGAAAAAATATTCAATGGCTTTAATGGGGTGGGCTATGCCCGCCTTGACTTCCGGGTTAATGACAAGAACGAGATATTCTTTCTGGAAATAAACTTTACCTGCTCCGTCTTCTACACCGACGGATACGAGGGCTCCGCTGATTTCATCTTGAAGTTTGATGAAGCGGGTCAAAAGGGATTTCTCGATCAAATCATTAGCGAGGGAATCCACCGGCATATCCGCATGAAAAAGCCTTATGTCATGAAAGGAAACTCTATTGCCGGGTTTGGAATCTACGCGACACGGAATATCCGGAAGGGAGACCTTATCTTTTCCGGTGAAGGAAAAGCGCAGCGTATCGTGACGAAACGATTTATTGAAAAGAATTGGAACGAGGATCAAAAGCTCAATTTCAGGCGGTATGCCTATGCAGTCAGCGAGGAGGTCTTCATTCTATGGGACGAGGATCCATCCGAATGGGCACCGCAAAATCATAGCTGCGATGCGAATACCACTCTCAACGGGTTGAATGTTGTAGCTCTCCGGACCATAAAAAGGAATGAAGAAATAACGCTGGACTACTCGCAATTTCTCGATGAGACCATGGAGCCTTTCGAATGTCGCTGCGGCGCATCGAATTGCAGGGGACTGATCAAGGGAGTTATGAATAATTCGGTAACGAGCAGGGAGCAGAAGTTCTTCACGGTAAGCGCCAGGTAGTCTAACTCATCTTCCCATAAATACCATCAGGATCTGAACATCGCTCGGATTGATCCCAGAGATCCGGCTGGCCTGACCCAGAGTCCTCGGCTTAATGCGGTGTAGTTTTTCCCGCGCCTCATTTCCCAATGCCTGGATTTTTTTGTAGTCGAAGCTTTCCGGGATAAGCAAATCTTCAAGCTGGCTCATGCGGCCAACCAATTCCTTTTCCTTTTCTATATAGACATCGTACTTCACCTGGATAGAAGCCTGTTCGATATGATCGGTGTCAAAATCCTTTAACTGTTCATCCAGTTTCGGCAATGCTGCCGCCAGTTCGTTAAGTTCCACAGAGGGGCGAAGCAGGATCTTTTCTGCCTTTTGCTTTTCCGAGATCGGCGACGACCCGATTGTTTCCAGGAAGCCATTTATCTCGATGGGTTCAACGCCCGTATCCTTTAGGATCTTCTTGATTGAAGAAACGGCTTCTCTTTTCCCGATCACGCCCTTCATCCTTTCTTCGGAGGCGAGGCCGAGCCGGAAACTTAGTTCGGTCAGTCGCAGATCAGCATTATCCTGCCGGAGCAGTGTCCGGTATTCCGCCCGCGATGTGAACATCCTGTAAGGTTCTTCGGTCCCCTTGCTAATGAGGTCATCTATTAATACTCCGATATAGGCCTCACTGCGCCGGAGTATCACGGCTTCGAGACTCCTGACTTTTTGATGGGCATTGATTCCCGCCATCAACCCCTGGCAGGCGGCTTCCTCGTACCCGGTGGTCCCATTGATCTGACCCGCAAAGAAAAGATTTGATATAAGTTTTGTCTCTAATGTGTGTCTGAGCTGTGTTGGAGGAAAGAAATCGTACTCTATAGCATAGCCTGGCCGGAAAACGCGGACATTCTCGAAACCTGGAATCATACGAAGAGCTTCGTATTGAACATCTTCGGGTAATGAGGTTGAGAATCCATTTACATAGATTTCAATGGTATCCCAGCCCTCGGGCTCAATAAACAGCTGATGACGCTCCCTTTCGGCAAAGCGATTGATCTTGTCTTCGATGCTCGGGCAGTACCGCGGCCCCACTCCATCAATTCGTCCGGCGAACATCGGGCTCCTATCGAACCCCGACTTTAAGATGTCATGGACGGCAGGACTTGTATAAGTGATCCAGCAACTTTTTTGTGTCTTGGGCTTTGGAGTCGGCAGGTAAGAAAATCCGGAGATTTCCTGATCGCCTGGCTGCTCTTCCATCTTTGAGTAGTCAAGACTTCGACCATCCACCCGCGGTGGTGTTCCGGTCTTTAACCGGTCGCTTTGAAAGCCAAGTTCAACCAGTTGTTCCGTGATGCCGGTTGCCGCCTTCTCGGCCGCGCGTCCACCGCCAAAATTCTTTTCGCCAATATGAATGATCCCGTTGAGGAAGGTTCCATTGGTCAGGATCACAGCCTTTGCTTTTATTTCATGTCCCAGGCCGGTCATCACTCCGCAGGCCTTTCCATTCTTTATCAAAAGGCCCTTCACCATATCCTGGTAGAAATCAACGTTTGGGGTCTTCTCCAACATCTCCCTCCACTTGGCGGCAAAGAGCATTCGATCGCTTTGAGCCCTCGGACTCCACATGGCGGGTCCCTTCGAACGGTTCAGCATCCTGAACTGAATCATGGAGAGATCGGTCACAATTCCGGAATACCCTCCCATAGCATCGATTTCCCGAACGATTTGCCCTTTGGCGATGCCTCCCATTGCAGGATTGCAGCTCATTTGAGCGATGGTCTGCATATTCATGGTCACCAACAGCACTTTGGAACCAAGATTGGCAGCCGAAGCCGCGGCTTCGCAGCCTGCATGTCCGGCGCCAACAACGATTATATCATATTCGGGAAACATAATTTGCAAAGGTACAGAGAATGAAGTCAAAACTTGTTCCACGTGAAATGGGGTCAAGAGTCCCACAGATTTCCCAGATTAATTTAGTCAGTTGAAAGATATTACTGAATAGGACACCATACAGAGAGATGAGATCTGTGGGCGAAAACGCATTAGGGGTCTATCGGAGAAAGTAGGAACACTTCTACTAAAGCCTTATTCCTTGTTCCAAATTACCAATTCCTCTCTGAGCCCCTGCCCGAGCCCCTCAACTCTTCATTCTTTTCACGTGGAACTATTTTCGAAAATAGGCCTTCAGGTAATGGTCTTCCATCTTGCGCATCTCCTTTTGATCTTTCGCTGTTTTATCCCGGTATCCACAGAGATGAAGCGCCCCATGGAAGATGACCCGGTGCAGTTCCTTGCTGAATGACTCCTTAAGCCGCTTCGCATTATCGCGAACGCGGTCCACACTGATATAGACCTCAGCCTGTACGGGCTTCCTTTTTCCGGATAATTCAAAGGTGATTATGTCCGTATAATAGTCATGGGCTAGAAATTCATTGTTTATCCCAAGCACCCGTTCATCCGAACAGAAGATATAATTGACATACTCGATTTCTTTTTCTTCTTTTCGAAACAGGGTCTCGATGAATTTCTTCAACTTTGACCGTTGAGTCAGTGTTGTTTGAGTTTCAAAGAAGAATTGGGTCTTTGGACCAGTAGTAAATGACATATTTCAAAATTCGCAAAAAGGAACAATACAATGGCAGTATTGAATGAAGCCGTGAATAAACATAAGAAACTATCGCAATTAAAGCCCGGTCAAAAAGGAACAATTCTGAATTTCGAAAGCCAGGAGCTATATCTCAAACTAATGGAAATGGGATGCCTTCCAGGCGAGAGGATCTCTATAGAGCAGGTCGCACCTTTGGGGGATCCGATCTCCGTTCGCGTGGCCGGCTATGTGCTGAGCCTCCGACTGGATGAGGCCGAGCATATTATTGTTGATATAATTAATTGAGTTTCAATAGAATAGATGAATATTGGATTGTATTTTGGATCATTTAACCCGGTTCATAATGGACATCTCATTATTGCCAATGAGCTGCTCAACGACTCGGCAATCGAGAAAATCTGGTTCATCGTCTCTCCCCAAAATCCTTTCAAAGCCAATTCTACTCTACTCAATGAGTACAGCCGGCTTCATCTCATGAAGCTTGCAACAGAAGACGATCCCCGTATCCGTATCTCGGATATAGAATTTAGCCTCCCCCGCCCTTCTTATACAGCAGTCACATTAGTTCACCTGCAGGAAAAATATCCCGAGCATGAGTTTTCCATTATCATGGGAAGCGACAGTTTTCAGAATCTGCATAAATGGAAGAATTTCGAATCGATCATAAAACATCACAGCATTTTTGTTTATCCCCGTCCGGGGTTTGCTATAAGCAATGAACTTGGCGCGAAGCTGGTTCAGGTCAGCGCCCCCCTCCTCGAAATTTCGTCAACCCGCATCCGTCAGTTGATCAGGGATGGTAAGTCGATCCGATACATGGTTCCGGAAAAAGTAAGAGAGGAAATAGAAAAGGGTCATTATTACAGGAAATAAGATCTACTCAGAAAAAGTATCCAAGTAATAAACAGGCCGTGACTATCACGGGAGATGGAATTCGTGTATAGCAGAGGAAGAAGAAGGTACTTAAGATTACCGTAAGGTTAAGCGCGCTGATGGTCTTCGGTTCGATGAGTGAGATATCTTTCAGGATATATAGTGTAGAACCGATCATGATCCCAACAACGGCGGCATTCACGCCTTCAAGCGACCGGTATACGGCGGCATATTTTTTTAAGTTGTTCCATATTGGGAAAAAGAAAAGCACGAGCAGCGCACTCGGCAGGAAGATGCCGATGGTGGCAATGATACATCCCAATACCTGCATCTTGGTTCCCATATCTTTAAGGGCCATGCCTCCGGCAAATGAGGCGATCGAGAAGACGGGCCCTGGCGTGGCTCTCACAATGCCCATGCCCGTGTACATATCATCCTTATCTATCTGCACCACACTGGGATCTTTTTGTTTTACCGCCTCCGGGCGTATGCTGAATTGCTCGTACATGATCGGCATCAAAACCTGTCCGCCGCCAAAAACGAAACTTCCCATACGATAGGTATTCTCGAAGAGATTGATCGGTTTCCTGTTTGGCCAATTATGCGTCTTCGCTCTTTCACTTATGATTCCGGCCGCGATGAAAATGATGCCGAACATCCAGAAGTTCCACCATTTAATTTTCCTGGGCTTCTCCTCCACCTGGGGAATACGTTTCTTACTCAGGTTAGTGGCGAGGCCGCCAATAACAATCACCAATGGAAAGATGACGGGTAGTTTAAAGAAAAAGAAAGTGGCGAATGTGCTCACCAGCATTATAGCCCATGTGATGGTATTCTTGATAGCATGGGGGAAGGCGCTGAAACAGGCATAGACAAGAAAGCCAGCCGCCATTGGGGGAATGAACTTGAAGATATCCGAGTTCAATGCCTTACGATCTATATAATGAAGCAGGAAGGAAAGGGCTCCCATGAATATGCTGGCCGGAAGTATCCACACAATCAATGTCAATACCGCCAATGGTACGCCACCTCTTTTATATCCAATGAGTGTTAATGTCTGTGTGGAGGAAGCGCCGGGCAGCAACTGGCAAAAAGCATTGTACTCCATCAATTCCTGCTCCGTGATATAATTCGTTTGCCGGACAAATGTTTTCATCATCATGGCAATATGCGCCTGTGGCCCACCGAATGCGGTGACACTGTGTAGGAGCACAGCTTTGAGGAAAGAAAAATGGCGAAACGGCATCAGGGCGTTTATAAGAGTGTGCTAATACAAATTTTATAGAGGATTTATTCTTTCGTTTGAAGTTAACGATTAATGCCATTTTATGGTACATTCATAAAAACTTTCTGATGAGAAGACTTATCGCTGCAATGGCAGTACTCTTTACTTCTTTGACATCCCATAGCCAGTTAAAAGAAAAGATCGCCACGGCAGTTGATAAGATAGAAGCGAAATGCATAACCTGGAGAACCCAGATACATGAGCACCCGGAGTTGGGCAACCGGGAATTCAAGACCGCCAAGCTTGTAGCCGATCATTTAAGGAGCCTGGGTATCGAGGTAAGGGAAGGCGTGGCGAAGACCGGCGTTGTCGGTATCCTGAAAGGAGGCAAGCCCGGGCCCTGCATAGCACTGCGGGCCGACATGGACGGGTTGCCGTTGACGGAGCGGGTAAGTGTTCCATTTGCCTCGAAGGAAAGGACCACTTATAATGGACAGGAAGTTGGCGTCATGCATGCATGCGGTCACGACACACATGTGGCAATGCTCATGAGTGTTGCAGAAGTTCTGTCGGGCATCAGGTCCGAGATAAAAGGCACAGTGAAATTCATCTTCCAGCCCGCTGAAGAAGGGCCACCGAACGGAGAAGAAGGTGGCGCCTCGATTATGGTGAGAGAGGGTGTAATGGATAACCCCAAGGTAGAAGCCATATTCGGTCTACATATCGAATCGGCAATAGAGGTGGGCACCATTGAATACAAACCAGGTGCTTTCATGGCGGCAGCCGATCAGTTTTCCATACTGGTGAAGGGTAAAGGAAGTCATGGCTCACAACCGTGGTTGGGAACAGATCCCATAGCGGTCTCCGCCCAGATAATTGAAGGGATACAGACCATCGTGAGCCGCGAATCGGCACTCACGACGGGACCAGTTATCATTACCGTTGGCCATATCAATAGCGGTGTTCGCTGGAATATTATTCCCGATGATTGCCTGATGGAAGGGACCATCCGCACATTCGACAACAAGATGCAGCAGCAGGTCCATGAGAAGCTAAAGCTCAAGGCCGAGAAAATAGCAGAATCTGCAGGCGCCACGGCCACCGTAAAGATCGACACCAAGACCCTTGTTACCTACAACGACCCGGCGCTGGTGAAGAAGATGCTTCCTTCGTTGCAGGCCGCTATCGGCAGCACCAACGTAAAAGAAAGGGAATGGGTAACCGGCGCCGAGGATTTCTCTTACTACGGCACAAAGGCTCCTGCGTTTTTCTTTTATCTTGGAGGCATGCCAAAAGGAAACGACCCCGCGAAGGCGCCACCGCATCATACGGCAGACTTCTATGTCGATAATAGCGGTATGAAGACCGGCATCAAGGCCTTCTGCCAATTAGCAATCGATTATTTAGGGATGAAATAAATTTCAGCATGAAACATTTTTTAACTGTTGTAGTGTTTTGCCTCGCGGATCGCACATTGGAAAAGAAACTCCTGTCTGCCATCGAAGGCTTTCATGGCACCACGGGGATCCTCGTGAAAAATCTCCGCACCGGAAGTGTCGTTGCCATCAATGCAGATACGATTTTTCCAACCGCAAGTATTGTCAAATGTTCAATACTACTGGGGATTATGGATAAACTCGAAAAGGGGGAATTGCATTATGATTCTGCTCACGTTTATCGCGACTCGCTCTTATACGAGGGAGAGGATATCCTGGGTTCTTTCAAGGATGGAGAAAAGATCCTGCTGAAAAAAATCATGATGCTCATGCTCACCACCAGCGATAATACTGCGAGCCTCTGGCTTCAGAAGTTGGCGGGCGGCGGTACAAGGATCAATACCATCCTGGACAGTCTCGGCTTCGTCAATACCAGGGTCAATTCGCGCACACCCGGCCGCGAGAGCATCCGTGCCGTATATGGATGGGGTCAAACCTCTCCCGGCGAGATGGCTAGGATGTTTGAGTTGATCTACCGGAATAAGATATTTTCTCCGGCAGCCTGCGACCGCATGATGCGCAGCCTTGGAAGAAATTATTGGGATGTGGACGAAGGCATTTCCCAGGTACCGCCCTACATAGAAGTATTTAGCAAGAATGGATGCGTTGATGCAGTTCGCAGTGAAGTAATGTTGGTAAATGCTCCTCACAATCCATATATAGCCTGCATCTTTACCAAAAATAACCTGGATACCAGCTGGAAGCATACGAATGAAGCCTGGACACTTTCAAGGAAGATTTCCGCGATGCTCTGGTCTTATTTCGAACCGAAGGATGGATGGGTCTCACCCGTCAGTGAGTAAGGATTATTTAAGCAATTGATAGGCGAGAAGACTCATCAGGTAAGCGAGGCCCGTCATGTAGAATAATTGAATGAGCGGCCATTTCCAACTACGCGTTTCCCTCCTGACGATGGCGAGCGTGCTCATGCATTGCATAGCAAATACATAAAACAGCATCAGGGAGACACCGGTGGCGAGAGTATAGACCGGCGTGCCGTCGGATCGGACGGCGGCCCTCATCTTCTCCTTCAAGGGTCCCTCGTTGTCGTCATTCCCTACACTGTACAACGTGGCCATGGTGCCAACGAATACTTCGCGGGCCGCGAAGGATGTCACCAACGCGATCCCGATCTTCCAATCATAACCGAGTGGGGCGATCACCGGCTCGATCTTCTTTCCGAACAATCCGATGTATGAATTCTCGAGCCTGGCATTGGAGTATTCAATCTTCAGTGATGCCGTGTCCGCCCTTCCCTGCGCCAATCCCTGTTCATAATGTAAGGTCGATTGATGCATTCTTTCCTTTGGCCCGAAGGAACTGAGTCCCCAGAGGATAAGACTGATCACCATTATGACACGCCCGGCATCCACAACGAATATCCTGGCCTTGCTCCACATGGTCTGTGCAACGTTCTTCCAGCGGGGCGAACGGTATATGGGAAGCTCGAGGATGAAAAAACTCCGTTCGTTTATCTTGATGAACCATTTGGCTACATATGAAACGACGAGGGCCATGACAACGCCCAAAATATAGAGGCCCAGCATGACGATTCCCTGGAGGCCAATGAACCCAAACAACAATGCCTTGGGAATAACGAGCCCGATGAGAATGGTATAGACCGGCAACCTTGCCGAGCAACTCATCAATGGCGTGATAAGAATCGTGAGCAATCTTTCCTTGCGGTTCTCGATATTTCTCGCGCTCATGACCGCTGGTATTGCGCAGGCAAATCCGCTGATCATGGGCATTACACTTTTTCCATTAAGTCCTACGCCCCGCATAAGACGATCGCTTAAGAAACTTATCCGGGCCATATAGCCGGTATCTTCCAGGATCGTGATGAGACCGAACAGGATGGCGATCTGCGGTACGAAGATGACAATGCCACTAAGTCCGGCAATGAGGCCATTGATGAGAAGATCCGTCCAGTTATTTTCCGGTAGCACGGAACCAAGCCAGCCACTAAATGAAGCGGTGCCGGCGTCGATCCAGTCCATCGGATAGCTGGCAATCCAGAACACGCACTGGAAGAGCAGGAAGAGCACGAAGAGAAGTATCAGGTAACCCCACCGGCGATGCAGCAGGATATTGTCCAATTTTTCCGTGAAAAGCGATTGCTGCAAAGGGTCCGGCTCGGACACGCAGAGCTGCATGATATGTTTGATGCGGCCATAACGCTGCAGGATCTCTTCCGCCTGTGTCTTCGTCGGGTTGAATAATGAGTCCAGTTCGATCTTTTCGATCGCCTCCTGCATCTCGGGGCTCAGTGTAAACGACTCGTGATTGATGAGATAATGTATTGCTCCATATTCGCTCAGGTGGGGCAGCCTTTCCTGCATGGATGCTACTGCAACGGGAGCCAATGCGCGTGTGTCTATGAAATCCTTAACGGGGGGCTTATAAAGACCCAGCCTCGTTTGTTCGATTGCCTTTTTTAGTTGGGGAATACCCTTTTGTTTCCTCGGATTTACTACCACCACAGGTACACCCAATTCCCTTTCGAGGCCGGCCGTATCGATCTTTATTCCTTTTTTGTTAGCAAGGTCCATCATGGTCAGGGCAACCACTACGGGAATCTTGAGGTCGATCAATTGCGTGCAGAAAAGCAGGTTTCGTTTCAGATTGCTGGCATCGGCTACTGCTACAAAGACCTCTGCCTTCACGGAGGGATCCTGGTCAAGCAATACCTTATAGCTGACCCATTCGTCCAGTCGCCGGGGATAAAGGCTATAGGAACCCGGGAGATCCGTGATCTCGGCTTCGCCCATGGCAAGAGTTGTATAACCCGTTTTCTTATCGACGGTGACACCGGGGAAATTGCCTACTTTCTGGTTCATTCCCGTCAGGCAGTTAAACAAAGAGCTTTTTCCGCTATTGGGGTTGCCGACCAGGGCTATATGTAATCTTGTCTTGTTCAATTAGAGTCTGCAAAAATAGAGAGCTATGGGACAAAGAGTTTACGAATTACGATTTAATGACAAAGCAAGACGTTAAAAGTTGGAATAAGGTTTTTTGACAGATTTATCAGGGAGAAACAACGAAAACCCAACGCCCTCAATACCTTTGTGCCCTATTCTCCCCAATTATGACCTTCCTACACTCACGAGTCTTTGTGGCATTTTTACTCATTGCCGGCACCCTAAACGCACAGAAACAAAAGAAGGGAGACAAGGAAATGCTTGCCAGCCTGAAAACAAATATTGGATACCTGGCCGACGATAAACTCGAAGGAAGGCGGACCGGTACCAATGGGGAAAAGCTTGCCATGGAATATATCGGGGAGCAATTCAAAGCAGCCGGTTTGTTGCCGAAAGGAACTGAGGGATACTTCCAGCCCTTCGAGGTCAATGAAGGCAAGCAGTTGAATGAGGACTCCTATTTCAGCATCAATGGAACCGCCTTGCAAAACGGAAAGGACTATTTTCCTTTTACTTTCAGCGGGAATAAAGTGATAGATGCCCAGCCCGCCATGGCCATCCAGGAACCGGAAATGCCCTGGTTCGTTGACCTTAAAGACATTCTCGAGGAAAATAAACAAAACCCTCATTTCGATGTGAGCGAGTACATCAAGAAAAACTCCCTGAGGGCTTACGACCGTGGCGCCACAGCCGTCATCGTATATAACAGTTCAACACTCAATGATCAGTTGGCCTTCGATGCAAGGGATAAATCGGAAGCGCTGAAAGTACCCGTCGTTTATATTTATAAGGACGCTGCAAAGAAATTCCTGAGCGATGCTACGGCAACCCTTGCCATAAAAATGAAGATATCCATTGGCGATAAGAAGAGGACGGGACATAACGTGGTTGGATATATCGATAACAAGGCCCCGGCCACAGTGATCCTGGGTGCGCATTTCGATCACCTGGGGTATGGTGAGGACGGCAACTCGATGCTACGCACGGGCGAAAAACTGATCCACAATGGCGCGGATGATAATGCAAGCGGTACGGCGGCGTTGATCGAATTGGCTAAGTTGCTTTCAACTTCGAAGGCGAAACATAATAATTATTTGTTCATAGCTTTCTCGGGAGAAGAACTCGGACTGTTCGGCTCAAAATATTTTACGGAACATCCCACGATCGATCTCCAGTCCACCACCTATATGATCAATATGGATATGGTGGGTCGTCTCAATGACAGCACGAAGGCACTGACGATCGGGGGTTACGGAACCTCGCCACAATGGTCCAGCGTCATTAATCCAAAAGACAAGAAGATCCCCTTCGTCATTAAATTGGATTCGAGCGGCGCCGGTCCGAGCGATCATACTTCCTTCTACCGGAAAGATATTCCCGTTCTATTTTTCTTTACGGGACAGCACAAAGACTATCATCGTCCTACGGATGATGCCGACCGGATAAACTACGAAGGGGAAATGTTGGTCATTAATTATGTAAATAACATCATAACCACTCTGAACAAACAGGACTCGAGACTGAGTTTCACAAAGACAAGGGAAACGCAGATGTCGACCACCTCGTTCAAGGTCACGCTAGGAATAATGCCTGATTATACTTTTGACGGAGCGGGTGTCAGGGCCGATGGGGTGACGGATGGCCGGCCAGCGGCCAGGGCAGGGCTGAAGACCGGTGATATAATACTTCAATTGGGGGAGAATAAGGTGACCTCGCTCGAGACTTATATGCAGGCATTGAATAAATTCAGCAAGGGAGATAAGACCAAGGTGAAATTCAAGAGGGGAAGTGAATTGAAAGAAGCGGACCTGGAGTTTTGATATTAACCGGATAAAACAACAACGTGTCTGAACGCAGCCTAAAGCTTTCGATCAACAATCACGATCTCGCCGAGTCCTTCTTCGAGGACACACGCCTCCTCGGCATAATGGCCCCGGTGAAAGACTATCAATTCTGCTGGCAATTGAACACACTGCTCAGCATGGATTTCAGGATCAACCACGAAATAGAGATCAAACTAAAGAAGAAGAAACGGGATTATTTTTTTTCCGTTTTCGAGTACAGGGTTCCGACGGGCTGCCTTTCTCATTATGTGTACAATAACCAGTTCGAAGGAGAGTACCTTCTTCCGGAGTTCAAACACCTCGACTTCCTTTGGCTTATGAAGGATGATATCGTGGATGATGAGGATTTGCAACAGATCATCGCCCCGGTCCGTACCATTGCAGGAGTGCAACTGGTAGCGGAACTTACCAATGAAAGGATCCGCAATAAGGAGCACCTGGTTTTCTAGCCTGATAATTGCGGCCTGAAGACTAATCTAAACACTATTCACCATGTGGAAGGAAACGGACAATAAGCTACATCGCCAATTTAAATTCAAGGATTTCAGCGAGGCATTTGCCTTCATGACCCGCGTGGCGCTTGCCGCGGAAAAAATGGATCATCACCCGGAATGGAAGAACACTTACAACACGGTTGACATCTGGTTGTCAACTCACGATGCCGGGGATGTGGTGACCGAAAAAGATCAAAAATTATCCAGGAAGATCGATGCCCTGGTGGCATAGATGAATTATTTCTTCCTTCGGAAAATAATGGCCGCATTCTGCTGCAGATCCGCGCTGAACCGGATCTGGTACACCTCCTCATTATCATGCACGATGAGCAAACCGGTATTGGGCGGATACTTTCCAAGATTCTCGGCGTAGAGAACAAGATTGATCTCATTGGTGCCGGCCGGAATATAAATTGTCTTCTTTATTGCTACCGTCTTCAGTCCCTGTTTCGCGAGAATCACCTCACCGTTCAGCAATACGCTCACGGTATCGCCGTCAACTTCGCCGTTATCATACAAAGCCAGCTCCAGGCTGTCTGCGCTGAAGGTTACTATCTGCGGAGCTATGGTCTTTCTCGTGGCAACAAAGGCTGCCGCCTCCGGGATCTTCGTGACCGGTGTAATAATGACTGGTGGAATTTCCCTGACAGGTTCTTTTTTTGAAGTTATGTCTTTAGCAGGCGCTGCCGATGCGGTACTCTTCTCTTCCGGCTTCTGACTAGCTGCCGGTGGGATAGAAACGGGCTTTTTTTCCGGTCCAGAGGCGACTATGGGTTCGGTTTCCTTTGGCTGAAGATCGGCCTGTGTTTTGGTCTTTTCCTTTTTCGCGAGATCATCCGGCTTCTTTGTTTTTTCCGGCTCCTTCTTTGGCGCCTGGACTCGGGCGACGATGGCAATGGGAGGAGTTTTAGATGCCTTATAAAAAGCAACATCGTTCGCCACTTTCAGTTCTTCCAGGTGGGGAAACAATTTGGAATTATCGAGGTTGGTCTCTTCCTTCAATGCGATCTTCCCCGATATGGAGTAGAAATTCTTTGTTTTATTGGTCTTCCAGTCGCCGGCGAGATACCAGGTAGTATCCTGCTTATTCATCCGGAATGTGGTGGTCACTTTTACTCCCTTGTCAATTCGTCCGGGGAAATTATTCGATAGGATCTCGTCGTCCTTTATTTCACAAACATCTCCGTCAATGGTCCCTTTGACCCTTTTCACCATATAGAAAAGAGTATCATGAACGATGAATGTGGTGCGTGTGTATCCGTACACTTTTTCCTTGTATTGGGTGAGAGCTATCTCATACGACTGATCCTTGCGGATGGTGCTGCTGTCATTACTTAGCGAGCCGGTCCACAGTCCTGTGAGCGAATGCTGCGCGTGGAATACCAGCGGGAGGAATATAAATAGAAAAAGCAGTTTGCAGGTCTTCATGGTATTTTTTTCAACAGGCTTGACTTAAACGCCGAACCGATAGCCAATATAACGAATTTGGACACCTGAGATTGTATGGGTCAGGGGGCAATGGACACAAAAAAAGCCTCCTACAGGAAGCTTTTCTACTAATTTATACGCGGTCGACTAGTGTTTTGTCGTATCCTTCGTGTTGAGTTTGATGATAGCGTCTTTTGTTTTGAGTTCTCCACCATTGGGACTGACCGAGATCTCCGTCTTTTCCGCGGCTTTTTTCTCGGGAACGGCCGTTGCGGGCGCAGGTTTAGGTTCTTCCTTTTTCTCGTTGTTACAGGAAATAGCGGTTAGAAGAAGAACTCCGGCGAGAAATTTTAGCGTTGCAGACATGGTTGGTGTTTAATGATGATATCCAATTATCGATTCATACTGGCCAGGAATTCCTCGTTGTTCTTGGTTCCCTTCATACGATTCTGCAATTCGCGCATGGCTTCTTCGGTATTCATATCCGTAAGGAAGACGCGAAGGAGATTCATTCGCTGCAGCACATCCTTTTCCAGCAACAGGTCGTCGCGACGTGTGGACGAGGCAACCAGATCGATGGCGGGATAAATACGTTTGTTGGCCAACCTGCGGTCAAGTTGCAATTCCATGTTACCGGTTCCCTTGAATTCTTCGAAGATCACTTCATCCATCTTACTTCCGGTATCGACAAGAGCGGTGGCGATGATAGTAAGCGATCCACCATGTTCGATCTTACGTGCAGCTCCGAAGAATTGTTTTGGCTTTTGCATTGCGTTGGCCTCAACACCTCCCGAAAGAACCTTACCACTGGAAGGAGCAACGGTATTGTGCGCGCGTGCGAGACGTGTGATCGAATCGAGAAGGATAACAACATCGTGTCCGCATTCTACCAATCGCTTTGCCTTTTGAAGGGCGATGGTAGATACCTTCACGTGTTTTTCTGCTGGCTCGTCGAAGGTAGATGCAATCACCTCGGCACGAACACTTCTCTCCATGTCGGTAACTTCTTCAGGTCTTTCATCCACGAGTACGACCATGAGGTAACACTCGGGGTGATTGGCCGCGATGGCATTTGCAACGGCTTTCAGCAACATGGTCTTACCTGTTTTAGGCTGTGCCACGATCAATCCCCGTTGTCCCTTACCTATCGGCGTGAAGAGATCCATGATCCGGGTGGAATAATCACCCGGAGTAGTGAAGAGATTCAATTTTTCAAATGGGAACAATGGCGTGAGATAATCGAAGGGCACGCGGTCGCGGACCTCTTCGGGGCTCTTTCCATTGATCGCATCCACTTTTAACAGGGCAAAATATTTTTCACCTTCCTTCGGTGGACGAACGGCGCCCTGAACGGTATCGCCGGTCTTTAATCCAAATAATTTTATTTGAGAGGGAGAAACATAAACGTCATCGGGAGAAGAGAGATAGTTATAGTCAGAGGAGCGGAGGAAGCCATAACCATCAGGCATCATTTCAAGAACGCCTTCAGAATGGATCACGCCATCAAATTCTATGTTAAAATTCTGCTCGCGCCGTTGAGGATAGACCTTGTTGTTCGAATTGTTATTTTGATTCTGTGAGGAATTGTCCATCGATGTCTCGGACTCCTGGACAACATTGTCGGATTGTTCTTCTACGGGTTGTTCCTCTGAGGAATGATCATTCTGATCGTTTTGATCATCATTATAGGTAGGCTCTTCTTTTTCGTCCATCTTCTTGCGCATTTTCTTGATCGGCGGCGCCTTCTCTTCCTTCTTGGGTGCGGCGGCGGCGGGCTTGCGGCTCACCTTTTTCTCTTCGCCGGAATCTTCGACTACAGCTTCCTCTGTAGAAATGCCGGTCGAAGTTTTGATGATGCGCTTTCTCTTCCCTTTTTCTTCCGTTGCTACAGCGCCTTTTGAGCCTTCAACGGCTTGGCTGTCAAGGATCTTATAGACTAAACCTTGTTTGTCCAGTTTTTTTGCATTGGGAATATGGAGCTGCTCGGCAATGTCTAGCAGTTCAGGAACGAGCATGTCGTTCAATTGCAGAATATCGTACATAGAAAAATCTTGAAGTTTAACACAGTGAGCTGATCACAAATGAGAAAAGAAAAAGTATGAGTTTAGATTGAATGGAAAACGGCAAAAACCTGATGAGCCAACCAAGGGAGTAATGAACTAACCAGTCGTTCTTTCCAATGCAATTATACGTTGTTTTTCGTAAAAAGAAAAATTTTTGGGTTTCAGGCAGTTGTGGGGCTTCTGAAGGAAAGGGGGCGATTTGCCTGGAATGATTATAACGCAGGCAAGCTGAAAAGGTTGAAATATAATTAGACAATTTGTAAACCAGCCTACCGGCCTTGCTCCGCTGAAGCTGCGCGAAGGCGATGCCGGCAGGTATGCCAATTAGCCGATTTTGGCGTGATACGATGAGTGGTGAACGACCGGCCTGAGGATCAGTGGCACTTTTACAAATGAGCTAATTGCCATATTTGATGGGGAGGGGGCTAATGATGCCCTCCAAGTTCTACCTTTGCCCCTCTCAAAAAGCAAGATATGTTTAACAAACGGATCAAGATAAAGGAGCTGCTTTCACAGGAGCCACAACAGCAGGAGGTGACGGTTATGGGATGGGTGCGAACATTTCGGAACAACCAGTTCATCGCGATCAACGATGGATCTACAAATGCCAATGTCCAGGTTGTGGCGGAACTCGGACGTTTCGACGACGAACTGCTGAGGCGGATCACTACTTCCGCCTCGTTGAAGGTGACCGGTAAGGTGGTTCCTTCATTGGGAAAAGGGCAGAAGATGGACCTTGTTGCCAGCACCATCGAGATCCTCGGGGACAGCGACGCGGAAAAATATCCTATTCAATTGAAGAACCGTCCGACCCTCGAATACCTGAGGGAAATAGCACATATGCGTTTTCGCACGAATACATTTGGTTCGGTCTTCCGTGTTCGTCATGCCCTCGCCTTTGCGGTACATAAGTTTTTCAACGATAAGGGATTTGTATACATGCATACGCCGATCATCACCGCCAGCGATGCAGAAGGCGCCGGCGAAATGTTCAAGGTAACAACGCTACCACTGGATAATGCGCCAAAAGACGAGAGCGGAAGCATCAACTTCAAGGAGGATTTTTTTGGACGCGCCACCAATCTTACCGTTAGTGGCCAACTGGAGGGCGAACTCGGAGCCACGGCATTTGGAGAGATCTATACATTCGGTCCCACGTTCCGGGCTGAGAATTCCAATACTACCCGGCACCTGGCTGAATTCTGGATGATAGAACCGGAGATGGCCTTTTGTGACCTGGAGGACAACGCAAATCTGGCGGAGGAGTTTATCAAATATCTTATCCGCTATACGATGGATAATAACCGCGACGATCTCGATTTCCTTGCACAGCGGTTGGATGAAGAGGAGAAGCAATTGCCGCAGGATAAAAGAAGCGAACTGGGCCTGATCCAAAAGCTTGAATTTGTTCTCAACAATGATTTTCAAAGACTGACCTATACGGAGGCGATAGACATTCTGCGTGAAAGCAATCATAACAAGAAGAAGAAATTCCAATACCCGATCACTGATTGGGGAATGGACCTGCAGAGTGAACATGAGCGCTACCTGGTAGAGAAGCATTTCAAGAAGCCGGTGATCCTGACTAATTATCCAAAGGAGATCAAGGCATTTTACATGCGACAGAATGAGGATGGAAAGACGGTTGCCGCCATGGATATCCTGGCGCCCGGCATTGGAGAGATCGTAGGCGGATCACAACGGGAGGAAAGATTGGACAGGCTGGAACAGCGAATGAAGGAAATGCATATTCCCGCGGAAGATCTCTGGTGGTATCTCGATACAAGAAGATTCGGAACCGTCCCGCATGCCGGATTCGGCCTCGGCTTCGAACGAATGGTTTTGTTTATTACCGGTATGACGAACATCAGGGATGTGATCGCATTTCCAAGAACACCGAAGAGCGCGGAATTCTAATCGCAAATAACGTGAATCCTCAACGTGAATCGTGAGTCGTCAATCGTGAATACAACACTCCGCTATAAGAATATTCGAATCGATTAGGACAGGGCCTTACTCGATTCGAATATTCTCACTATAGAGTGTTGTATTCACGATTCACGATTCACGTTGAGGATTCACGTTACGGACATCAGCGGCACACTCGAATGGAATAATAATTTGTTGGTGGCGTCCTTCTTGAAAACTGTCTCCAGGAATGTATGTTTCTTGTGGATCGATATGAGAATATCCAATCCGTTCTTTTCTACAAAGCCATTTACATCTTCATCAATATCGGTAGTATCATTGAAATGGTATTGAAGTGCGGCGGGAGAAAATGCTGACTCAAGCAATGGAGATCTCACCGGCTTGCTTTCCTTGTCCAATGAATTTCCTAAATCCAAATTGAGAACATAGAGTGTGGTGCCAAAAGATTCCGTGAAGCTTCGAATGGCGGCTAGTGGCAATGTCTGCGTTAGTTCACGGAAGTCTACTACCAGGCCGGCATTCTTGATTCCATGTCCATATTCTTTCCCACGCGGGACTCCGATCACGGGCCAGGTAAGGTGTTTGATAACGGACTTGAGGGTGCTTCCGAAAAGCGCCATATCCAATCCCGAGTGACCGGTGGCGCCCATGATCACCACGAAGGGTTGTATCTTCTCGCAGAGTTCGCGCAAGACCTCATTCACCGTTCCCAGTTGTGCAACAGTTTCTATTTTCAGACCGGCGGGGGTAACGTGCTCGAGACCCTTCTTCAGTTCGGCGAGGCGGGTATCTGCTACGTCCTGCAGTTCTTCAATAGAGATAAGAATGGGCGGATCATCATTGATTGCAATGGGCAGCTGGTATGCATGCACCAGGAGCACCGATGCTTTTACCTGCAATGCCATATTCATAGCATAGTTGGTTGCGTTTGCGGCGGAAGCCGAAAAATCCGTTGGAACGATGATGGTCTTCATGTATCTGTTTACTACCGGAAGAGCAATAACAATGCCCGCCGTGTGTGGAAACCGCAGGGACCGGAGTCTCTATGAAAAACGAGTATGGACATCTTCACTAACGAACTTCCGCGCAGACCAAGGGCCGGCGTGACACGACTGAAAAAGGGCAGCGTGAAAACAGATATGACCCCGATGGTAGACCTGGGCTTTCTATTGATCGCTTTCTTCGTGATGACTACCGAACTGAGTAAACCTTCCGTAGTTACTCTTGCTATGCCGAAGGGCGATGAGCCTTCGATGCCGGTAGGCCGTTCCACCTCGCTCACGGTTTTGTTGGGAGGGGAGAATGAGGTATACTATTATGTGAGTGATTGGCCATCGGCAGTTATTGGCGGGCGGGTTTTTCCCACCACGCTCTCCGAATTGAGTGGAATCGGGCACATTATCCGGGAAAGGCAAGGTTGGTTGGCCGGCCGGAGGGAGGAGCTAATGTTGATGATAAAACCCGGAAAGGAGACCAATTTCAGGAATCTCATCAATATTTTGGATGAGGCCACTATAAATAAGGTGAAGAGGTATGCCGTCCTGAAGCAGGATGTCTCCGAGAAGAAGTGGATGGAAAACCGGCGATAAATTTAGTCCTGAATTCCGGGTTGGCAACCCGGAATTCAAGTAAAAAGGCCTGTTTTTCACAAAACAGGCCTTTTTACTTGCCGGTAATCCCGGAGAATGTCCTTTGATACAATCTGAAATATTTTTTTTGACATGGGTGGATCCATAATAAATTCAAGCCAGGCAAGGGTTTCAGCGGAAATTCCGGCACTGTTTAATGAGCATTACTAGAAACAATATGGTACTTTGTGTTGCATAGTACCAAATATTGCCTTATCTTTGATCTCATAACAGGAAAACGGGCGGAATTAACGGGACTTACGAACCTTATCCTTTCCCGCCGGCCGTTTTCCTTCAACTAAAAAACGAGGATTTATGAATATCGAGAACACACAGAGCCAGATGCGAAAGGGTATCCTGGAATTCTGTATCCTGTCGGTGATCAGGCGGGGTGAGGCCTACCCCAGTGACATCGTAGAGGAGATGCGCGCCGCCAACCTGCAGATCCTGGAAGGAACATTATATCCACTGCTTACCCGTTTGAAAAATGCAGAAATGCTTACCTATCGTTGGGTGGAAAGCAATTCGGGGCCGCCCCGCAAATATTTTTCACTCACAGAGAAGGGAGAGAGTTTTTACAAGGAGCTGGAGCAGACATGGAATGAACTTTCAAACGGTGTAAATGCGCTGGCCAATAAAAACGATCAACCACTTAATCAATAAAAATACTTCAACCAAAAATAGTTTGACATGAAAAAGATCATCAGCATAAACCTCAGCGGAAGGGTAATCCCCATAGAGGATTCAGCCTATGAAAAGCTGCAGGCGTATATTGAAAGTTTACGACGCTATTTCGCACGCGAAGAGGGTCGTGATGAGATCATCAATGATATTGAAAGCCGGATAGCCGAATTGATGAATGAGAAGGTTCGCAAGGGCGCCTCCTGTGTAACGGATGCCGATGTGGATGAGATCATCGCATCGATGGGAAGACCCGAAGATTTTGAGGCGGAGGAAAAGGATGAGCCCCAGTCTGCAAAACAAGGCCAGCAACAGTACACTTACACCGAAAGAAAGGAAAAGCGCAGGCTGTACCGCGATACGAGTGATAAATTCATTGGGGGTGTATGTAGTGGTATTGCAGCTTACCTGAATACAGATCCCGCCATTATCCGGATACTTTTCGCCATCATTACGTTCGGCGGTTTCGGTCTCGGCTTCCTTATCTATATCCTGTTGTGGATAGTCTTGCCAACGAAGGATCTTGAAGGATACGCAGGCAAGAGGCTTTACCGCAACCCGGATGACAGGGTGATCGGCGGGGTAGCGGGTGGACTCGCTGCTTATTTCAACCGTGACGCCAAGCTTATCCGCCTGATCATGGCAGCGCCCATATTGTTGAGCATCCTCATCGGGCTCGTGGGCGGCTACCATTGGGATTATGACATTTTCCCCAATATAGTCTTCAGTTCATTGACCGGCACGTTCGTCTTCGTGTACATCATTCTCTGGATGGTATTGCCCGAAGCAAGCAGCCCGTACGAGAAGATGGAGATGCGTGGAGAGAAGGTGGATGTGAATACCATTCGTCAAAATGTAAAGGAAGGAATGGGTAATATGAAGGATAGGATGAAGGGCTGGAGTGAAGAAGTGAAGGAGTCTGCCCAGCAATTCGGCACTAAGGCGAAGGAGTTTGCTAACACACGCGGAAAAACGTTTTCCAAGGAGTTTGCCGAAACGGCGAAGCGCAGCGGAACGGGCCTGGGTCATGCGATCGGTGTCCTGTTCAAGGTATTCTTCCTGTTCATTGCCGGTACTATTGCCTTTGCACTGTTCGTGGCATTGATGGCGCTTGTCTTCGGTGGCTTTGCCTGGTGGCCTGTCAATAATTTCCTGTGGACGAGCAATATTCAGCAGGTATATGCCTGGGGTACCGTGATCTTCTTCCTGGTTGTTCCCCTGATAGGATTCATCATCTGGCTCATACGGCGGATTACGGGTGTGCGCTCCCGCAGCAGTTATCTCGGCTGGACCTTCGGTACGCTTTGGGCGCTGGGTTGGGTGGCGGCGGTTTGCCTCGCGGCGAGCATGACAAGAGACTTCAGGCAGGAAGAGCATGCGGATGTGCCGCTCTCATTTGAGCAACCTGCCGGCGGAAGATTGATCGTTGCCGTATCGGAACCCGAACTCGAATACACCGGTAGTTTCGGCTGGATGAATGACGACGGTCATGGATGGGATTTGACAGAAGATACGGTGAGGCTTTCTACGGTACGATTCAATATTGTAAAGAGTAACGATACCTTCTTCCACGTGACGGCAAAGAAATATAGTCATGGCCGCACTTCCGAAGACGCCATGCACAGAGCCGAGAAGATAAATTATAACCTGCATGTGGCCGATAGCGTTCTCGATCTTGGAAGTGGTTATAGTATCGACAAGGGAAGCAAGTTCAGGGGCCAGCAGGTTGAAATCGAGATCCAGGTGCCCGTTGGGAAAAGACTCCGGTTCGACGAATCGGTGAATGATAAACTCAACCCGACGAGTTTCAGGATAAGGAGATCATACAGGAGAAGTCATAACGGTATTGTGGACTTCCGTGTGGATGAGAATGCTTATATGAACAGGTTTAATTCCAGCGTCGATTATGTGATGGGCATCGATGGTGTGCTGAAGGACCCAACGGGGAATACTGTCATCCACGACGATTATCGCTATGAAGACCAGCCCGACTCGATAGAAGTGAGGATGCAGCTGGAGGAAGAGCGCCGTAAAAAGGAAGCCTCCGAAAAGAGGATCGAGGAATTGGAGAAGAAGCAAAAGCACAGGGATTCCGCGCGTGATGAAGAAAGTGTGGATGAGGATGGAGATGCCGAGGCATTTACCGGCACACCCTCTGCAGGATTCTCATTGGTAAAATTATTCTGACAGTCTCGAAAAAAAGAAATGTAACCTGGCGGCGGCCAATGCCGTCTCAGGTGACAGATTTGAAGGATAGCCATAAAAAATACTAAAAACGGTTGAAGTTGACGTCCCGATTTCTATCGGGATGAACGAATCCCCGCCCCTGGCGGGGTTTTCTTTTTTTATCTTTGCGCCAATGAAAGATAATTTCTCCGTACAGGCAGATCTGTATGTGAAATACCGGCCCAGCTACCCGCCTGAACTTTTCCAATACATCGTCGGGCTTACGGAGCGCAGAGACACCGCCTGGGATTGCGCAACCGGGAACGGACAGAGTGCGAAGGAGCTTGCGAACTATTTCAACAAGGTAATGGCGACTGATATCAGCCAAAAGCAACTGGATAATGCTGCGACAGCTCCCAACATTTCTTATTCGGCACAGCCGGCAGAGAATACGGATTTCGAAGACGACACATTCGACCTGGTGACCGTTTCACAGGCATTGCACTGGTTCAAATTCGACGATTTTTACAAAGAAGTAAACAGGGTGGCCAGGCCGGGAGCTATCCTGGCCGTTTGGGCATATTCTCTATTGACCGTTTCGCCGGAAGTAGACAGAATTTTGCAAGCGTATCATTTCGAAACGCTGAAGGACTATTGGGATAGCGAGAGAAAATATGTAGACGCGGGCTATGCAACGCTGCCATTTCCCAATAGGGAATCGGAGACGCCGCTATTCGCGATAAACTATGAATGGACGCCCGGTGATCTTGAAGGATATCTTTCAACCTGGTCGGCCCTTCAAAAATTTATCAGCAAGAATGAATACAATCCCATTGATGAGTTGATGGGGCGCATCAGGGAACACTGGCCTTCGGGGAAAAAAGAAGTGCGCTTTCCCATTCATTTGAGAGTAGGTAAAATACAATAATAAATAGAGTCGTTCGCCTTACATTTGCCCCATTAATACGTGATATGAAAAATACCCCGTTCACACAAAAGCATATTTCTCTTGGCGCGAAGATGGTTGAATTCGCAGGATATAGCATGCCGATATCCTATACCGGCATCAATGAAGAACACGCGGCCGTAAGGAAGAATGCCGGCATATTCGATGTGAGCCATATGGGAGAATTCATTCTCAAGGGAGAGAATGCCCTCGATCTTATTCAACGCGTAACGACCAATGATGCTTCTAAACTGAAAGCGGGCCAGGCACAGTATAGCTGTCTCCCCAATGAAAAGGGCGGCATCGTGGACGATCTGCTGGTTTATTGCCTGGAGGAGAATAAGACGTATATGCTCGTTGTGAATGCCTCCAATATTCAAAAGGATTGGGAATGGATAGGTGGATATAACACCAGGAATGTCGAGATGCATAACATTTCCGATAAGACGGCACTATTGGCAATCCAGGGACCGAATGCAACGAAGATCCTGCAATCACTCACGGAGGTCGATATCCTGAATTTAAAATATTACACTTTTGCAAAAGGCGAATTTGCCGGGGTTAAGAATGTATTGATAAGCGCCACGGGATATACGGGTGCAGGGGGAATCGAGATCTATTTCGAGGACAAAGGCGATGATGCCAGCAAAATATGGGACACGATTTTCAAGGCTGGTGAGGCCAGTGGAATAAGGGCTGTTGGTCTTGGCGCCCGCGATACGCTCCGGCTTGAGATGGGCTATTGCCTTTATGGAAATGATATCGATGACACTACTTCGCCATTGGAGGCTGGGCTTGGATGGATCACCAAGTTCACGAAGGACTTTACCAGCAAGCAACTATTTGCGGAGCAGAAGGCAGCCGGCCCGGAAAGAAAGCTGGTCGGGTTCGAGATGATCGATAAGGGAATCCCCCGGCATGGATATGAGATCAAGGGACAGGATGGAGGCGTTATCGGGGAAGTGACGTCCGGAACACAATCGCCCAGCTTGAATAAGGCCGTCGGTATGGGATATGTCCGTACGGCATTTGCGGACATCGATTCGCATATTTTCATTAAGGTGAGAGATAAACTACTACAAGCGAAAGTTGCCAAGCTGCCTTTCAGTTGATACGGGGACTATGGTTGAATTTTTGCTGTAGAAAAGGCACTAAAATTCAAAACCTTGAAAAAGTCAATGCCAACCATCCATCTCACTACTTTTATTGCCGCACCTCCTGACCGGGTCTTCGATCTCTCCCGCAGTATCGAGCTGCATAAGGAATCCATGAACAAACATAAGGAGGAAGCCGTGGCGGGAACCAGGTTTGGATTGATAGAAAAGGACGAGACGGTTACCTGGAGGGCGAAGCACCTATTCAAGACCAGGATCCTCCGGTCGAAGATCACCGACATGAAGCGGCCGCAGTTGTTCATAGACGAACAGGTGCAGGGTGATTTCAAACGAATGAAGCACGAGCATCATTTCAAACCCTGCGACAATGGTACGATCATGATCGATCTCTTCGAGTTCGATTCTCCATACGGTTCTATCGGAAAGACCTTCAACCGGCTTTATCTCACGCGGTACCTGAGAAAATTGCTAGAGCACAGGAACAACCTCATCAAGGAATTTGCCGAATCGGATAAATGGAAGAAACTGCTCATGAAATAATTGGGAAATCAGGCGATTAAATTTCATTCCTTTAAATTTGCCGCCTGACAATATGAGTAGCCAACCCGTCCTACATACCTCGCTTTCACCTGCATTATTAAATCTGTACGACCTGAATAACAGTGTCGTTGTGGTAATAGATGTCTTCCGTGCAACATCAACTATTGCATCCGCTCTTTACAACGGTGCCAAGTGTGTGATCCCCGTGGATTCGGTGCCGAAGGCGATCGAGATCAGCCGTAGCATCGATGGTATTGCCGCAGGCGAAAGAGACGGGCAGATCGCAGACGGACTTCAACATGGTAATTCACCGCTGGAATACAGCCGCGAGTTCATAGAGAACAAGACATTGGTCCTGACAACAACCAATGGAACACGCCTGCTTCATATGGCGCTGGAGCGCGGGGCGGATACGATTGTCTCTGGTTCCTTTCCCAATCTTTCTTCCGTGTGTGATTTTATCATTGAAGAAAAAAAGGACGTGATACTGGGATGTGCCGGGTGGAAGGACAGGTTCAATCTCGAGGATACGCTCTTCGCGGGAGCGGTGATCAGCCAGGTGAAAAAACATTTCACCATTCATTGCGACAGTTCGCTGATGGCCGAATCAATGTATCTTAAACACAAAAACGATCTCTCTTCTTTTGCTCCGAAACTTACACACTATCACCGGTTGGTAGAACGCTTTGGGTTGATAGAGGATATCAACTTTTGCCTTACGAACGATATTGCCAATGTGCTGCCTGTGTATAAGGAGGGGCGGCTGGTTCCGCACAAAAAAAGCATGTAAGATACTTCATTTTTTGTGCTCAGGTAAGGATTAAGAATTATTTTTTATTTCTCCTTTTTTACAAGGAAATCCGCTTCACTTTCATTTAGATTTGCCGATTACACTTTTCTCAAATAAGTGCCGGGAGTTCAGAATTTTTACAATAAAAAGCGTAGCGAGCCCTGCCTTATTCAATTGGAAATTTTACTATGGCATTACCACATTTGCTGAAATACGTTTACACCCATGGAACGGATGAAGTGATACGTAGGGGAAAGAAGATTCACGCTATCGGTTATGTAGAGTTGATAGAATATGACGATCTCTTCGGCTCGGCCGTCTTCCGCGTTAAGGATGATAGCTACTCCACTTACTATAAGGTATATATTCAAAAGTTCAAGGATCCCAAGGGGCTTTCCCTTCGGTGCAGTTGTCCCTATAATATCGGCGATATCTGCCGGCATGAAACGGCCTCATTGTTCCAGCTGCAGGAAATGATCGACAAGGGACAAATGCAGTCGGAGGATGTGGAATACGATCAGCGGCATACGGTAGCGAAGATGAAGACTATCGATCTGAAGACGCTGCGACTGCTTTCTTCACCTGAAACGCTGGCAGAGGCAGAGACATTTCTCCGCACCTCCAAGGCCAAGATCGAATCCGCGGTGAACGAGATCGTGAAGGCGGCGGTGACCCTGAATGGAAAGACGTACAAGGTGCTGATCCGTAAAAATGAGGAGAAGAATTTCGATACGAGTTGCGAGTACGAGGATACACAGCACCCGCTTTGTTTACCAAAGGTCATCGTATTCCTGCAGCTGCTAAACTCGCATGGGTCGAACTATTTCGACAGCATACGGAATTGGGATAAGGAGAAGAATAAATTGCTCGAGGCATACGGCTATTCATTGGCGGACGACCTGAAGGGCAAATTCGAATTCGTATATAAGGAAGGCAAGCCCTTCCTGCGTGTGCTTGATCTGAACATCAAGAGAGTGGCGCCGGTGGCGCTGCCCGCAAGGCCTGTGATCATTCCACAACGTGAAAAGGAGGTACAGGTGCCGGTGGTAATGGAAGAAGAGATCCAGCGGCCATCGCAACGGATAGGCATTGTTTTCAACATGCATAAGAAGACGTATCCGTTCTTCACAATTGAAGCCGTGCTGGGTGAACCCAATGAAAAGAACGATGGGTTTGCCGGAAAGGTGGAGAAGCCCGACATCAGCCGCTACGTGGATGCAGATAAGCTATCCGAGGAAGATAAGGTGTTGCTTACGCTGCTACGGAAATTCCAGGAGACGGAGATCAACAAATACATCAGCCGCAACTCGCCCTTCTCGGGGATATGGGAGAATATCATTCACCAGGAAGAAGACGACCTGCCGGAAGAGACGAGAGTGCTGATGGCGGAATACCTGTTTCCACGATTGAAGAAACTCAGTGTGGAACAGCCGGAGAACCCGTTATTTTTTCTATTGCCCGAAGGGAAGCCTTTCAAGACGGCGAACCTCGAACCCCTCCAGGTGACGGTGGAAGAAGCGAAGCCACATTTCATCGTAAAGAAAGGAACCGACTATACTATTCACTGCCGTGTGAGAATGGGAAGCATGGAGTACGATCTTGGCGACAACGAAAGCAAGAGCCCTCTCTTCTTTCTTTATAATAACCAACTACATCTCTGGAAGAATACCGAAGTAGTTCACCTCGTTGAGAAGTTTCTTCCAACAGGGAAAATGATAGTGAAACAGGACGAGTGGAGCAAGAGCCTTCACGGTTTCCTTCTGCCCCTGGCCAAGGAACACAAGGTTGACTTCGACAAGTCGATGGTCCAGGAGATAAAGGAAGGCGACCCCGAGGTGAAATTATTCCTGGTTGAAAAGGGAGACTATCTCATCTTTCAACCCTCTTTTTCCTACAAGGGTTTCGAGACGAAGGCGAAGGACCGCGATGAGATAGTAGTGCCGCAGGGCGACAAGCTTTTGATCGTACACCGTAACAGGCCAGTGGAAAGCGCTTTCATTGCGAAGCTCCAGAACCTGCATTCGAATTTCATCGTGAATGAAGAGACCGGTTCGCTGGCGCTGAAGGGAACAGATGTTTTGAAGAATAACTGGTTCTTCCTTTTCGTGGATGCCATGAAGGAAATGAAGACGCCTGTCTTTGGTTTCGAGGCATTGAAGAATTTCCGTTTCAATACGGCCAAGCCGCAAACGAAGATCTTTATCAGCAGCAACACCGATTGGTTCGATGCGAAAGTAGATATCGTGTTCGGCGACCAGAAGGTAACCGTAGCCGAGGTGAAGCGGGCACTGGCCAACAAGCAGCAATTCGTACAGTTGAATGATGGTACGCTCGGCATTCTACCCGAAGAATGGCTGAAGAAATATTCATTGCTTTTTCGCGTGGGTGAGGGAAACTCTAATAACCTCAAGCTCTCCCGCTATCACTTGAGTGTGGTAGATGAGTTGTATGAAGGACGGGATGAAGAGGAACTGGTGGTAAAGCTGGAAGAGAAATACGAGAACCTGCGTCAATTCAATAAGATCAAGGAGATCGAACCTCCCTATCATCTTAAGATGATACTCCGGCCCTACCAGGTAGCGGGATATCAATGGCTCAATTACCTGACGGAGATAAAATGGGGCGGGATACTGGCCGATGACATGGGATTGGGAAAGACGGTGCAGGCATTATCCTTCCTGGACTACTTCAGAAAGACCAATGGTAATTTAAAGGCGTTGGTTGTTTGTCCCACGACACTTATTTACAACTGGGAAAATGAAATAAAGAAATTCACTCCCGAGCTCACCTACCGGATCCATCATGGAGCAACGCGTACGCGGGTACGGGAGGATATCGTTGACCACGATGTTACCATTACGACTTATGGAACGCTGAGAAGTGATATCAAGTTGCTGATGAGTGTGAATTTCGATTACGTGATCCTGGATGAAAGCCAGGCGATCAAGAATCCATCGAGTAAGGTAACGAAGGCCGCCTGCCTGCTGAATGCGAAGCATCGTCTTTGCATGAGTGGTACGCCATTGCAGAATAATACATTCGATGTGTTTGCACAGATGCATTTCCTTAATCCGGGCATGCTGGGTACAATGGAATTCTTTCGCCAGGAATTTGCCATACCTATCGACAAATTCGGTGAGCAGGACCGGAAGGAGCACCTCAAGAAGATACTGTATCCATTCATTCTCCGGAGAACAAAGGAACAGGTGGCGAAGGATCTGCCGGAGAAACAGGAAATGATACTCTGGTGCGAGATGGAAGATGAGCAACGCAAGATCTACGACGCATACAGGAACGATTTCAGGGACAAGATCCTCGGTACCATCCAGGAACAGGGCATACAACGTTCGCAGTTGACGATCCTCCAGGGATTGATGAAGCTGCGGCAGATCTGCGATTCACCGGCGATCCTGAACGAGGAAGAGAAATTCGAGAATCATTCCATCAAGCTGGATGAGCTCGCGAGGGAGATCGTGGAGAATATTGGTAACCACAAGGCGCTTGTCTTTTCCCAGTTTTTGGGGATGCTCGCACTCATCAAGGGTAAACTGGATGAGTTGGGTGTGAAATACGAATACTTTGATGGAAGCACCTCGGCGCCCGACCGGGAGAAGGCGATCCAAAGCTTTCAAAACGATGAAACCGTACGGGTATTCCTCATTTCCCTAAAGGCTGGAGGCGTTGGTCTCAATCTTACCGCCGCCGACTATGTCTATATCGTAGACCCATGGTGGAATCCTGCGGTGGAGCAACAGGCGATCGACCGGACGCACCGGATCGGGCAGACGAAGAACATCTTTGCCTACCGGATGATCTGCCGCGACACGATCGAGGATAAGATATTGCAGCTGCAGGACAAGAAGAGGGCGTTGGCGAAGGAACTCATTGCAGACGACTCGTCGTTTGTGAAGAGCCTAAGCAGGGAGGACGTTGAATACCTATTCAGCTAAATCATACAAAACGCGGGAAACCGCCTCTTTTTTCGCCCAATTTTCCCGGACTTTTCCCTGTTTTCGAGAACCAGTCTGTAATGCCGCGCAGGTATTTGGCAGGACTTACGTCTAACTTCGTACATCATCAAACCACTTATGAGAAAGGTCTTCGTGCTGTTTATTTCCATTTTTTTTATGGCAGCTTCCCAGGCCCAAAAGGCCGACGGCAGTATAAAAGGAAAGCTGGTCGATACCACTGCAAAACTGCCAATAGCGGATGCTACATTATCACTCATGCAGGCGAAGGACTCTGCCCTGGTCACTTTTACACTGAGTACAAAAGCCGGTTTATTCGAGATTAAAGGATTGGCATCCGGTGACTACCAGCTCATCATTACCCACCAGGGATTTGTGAATACACGCCGGAAGATCTCACTGACGGAGGAAAAGAAGCAGGTGGACCTCGGCGAGATCAATCCCGCCAAAGATTTCCAGACATTAGGCGAGGTGATTGTGACCAACGAGGCGCCGATTGTGGTGAAGAACGATACGATTCAATTCAATGCAAGCGGATTCAAGACACCACCGAATGCAACGGCCGAAGACCTGCTAAAGAAATTGCCAGGGATGGAAGTCGATAAGGAAGGAAATGTAAAATCGCAGGGAGAGGCGATACAGAAGGTATATGTGGATGGAAAGGAGTTTTTCGGCAATGACCCCAAGCTTGCAACGAAGAACCTCACTGCCGATATGATCGAGAGTGTGCAGGTGTTCGATGATATGAGCGACCAGAGCAAGTTCACCAAGATCGATGATGGCAGCCGGAGCAAGACCCTCAACATCAAGTTGAAGAAGGACCGTAACAAGGGATATTTCGGACGCGCGTTGGCCGCTATCGGCGATAAGGGACACTATGAAGGCAACCTGAGCATAAATAAATTCAACGGCAACCAGCGGATATCCCTGCTCTTCAATGCCAATAATATCAACAAACAGGGTTTCTCGTTCTCGGATA
>Ga0193753_10000515_pt1 | contig 37785 bp, 30 predicted proteins | sample H1c2metaG_FD_144925 | JGI IMG/M metagenome (GOLD analysis project Ga0193753, IMG submission 144925) | Soil microbial communities from a riparian zone of the East river system, Colorado, United States - H1c2 | ecosystem: Environmental > Terrestrial > Soil > Riparian zone | place: USA: East...
AGTTCGTTCCCCAGTGAACACGTCAACTGCTTGGCGTGAGATCGAGCTCCGCTTCGAGGCTGCTTGCGCGCAATCGCGTGCGCAAGTCGTCAACGAACTGAACCAGCTTCTGCGGCGATTCCGGCAGTACAACGGCGAGATGGATTGGGTGCGGCTGGTTCTCGAAGGAGCGGGATCGTTTGCCAGCCAGGTCGCTCTTTTTTCGCTCGATGGCGGCAGCCTGCGTTTGCGCGGCCAACGCAATCTTGATCTCCCGGAAACTCTTTCCTTCCCCTGCGCCGAAGCAGCGGCGTTTGAAGCGGTGCGCCAGTCCCGAGATGCAGTCATTGCTTTAAGAAATCAGATCGAAGTGACTGAAATATTGAGTAGTTCCGATCCGGAGAAGCGTGCGCATTTATTTCCAATTTCGAATCCTTCGCGGGTGGCGGCGATCCTTTTCGCCGCCGCGGATGCCGCGATGGATGTACCAGCTCTCGAACTCGTCGCCGGATTCGCTTCGTGCGCTCTCGAAAGACAAACCAACGCCACACAGCATTCCCAGATCAGCTCGCCTCAGATCACGTCGGCGCCTATCTCCAGCGCACGCGCGGCGCGGCTTCCAGGATGGACCAGTCTGGATGAATCCCAGCGCCAGCTTCACATGCGCGCCCGGCGTTTCGCGCGCGTCGCGGTAGCCGAGATGCAATTGTCAAAGCCCGAAGCCTGCCGGGCGGGTCGCGAGCAAAGCGATCTCTACCTCTTCCTCAAGAACGAAATTGATAAAGCTCGCGAGATATATAGCAAGCAATTCCGGACTATATCTTCGATGGCCGATTATCTTCACCTGGAGCTCGTACACACTGCGGCCGAAGGCGACGAGCTCAAACTAGGAGCCGACTATCCCGGGCAGTTGGACTAACATCCTGGTTGTAGCTCTCTGCCTGCCGCTCACTGGGCTCAGCGCGCCCGCGACCATCAACAAACCGAAAAAGGCGGCCAAGCGCGCCGCCAAGCCGCGTCCGCCGCAACCCCCCAAAGCCGTCGGAGCGGCGGGCGTTCTCGCCGTGGCGCAGCACCAGCTCGAGCAGGGTAACTTCAGCGCCGCCCTTGCCTATGCCACCGATGCGGCTCGCAAAGCGCCGCTGTTGAACGACTACGCGCAATATGTTCGCGCCCAGGCCGAGTACAAGCTGAAAAATTATCCGGAAGTTTCGAAAGCGGCCACGCAAGTGTTCAATCAGGATCCGGTGTCCCCGCTGCTCGGTCCGGCGGCGGTGCTGGCAGTCAATGCCGATCTCGATAACGATAATCCGAAGCACGCCTTCGAGCTGGTGAAGAAATATTTCGATCGGATTCCGCAACCGCAAGCGACCTTGCTGCTGGCGCGTGCGTTTCAGGCGAACGGCGATCTCGCGCAGGCGGCCGAATACTTCCAGCGTGTGTATTACGGTTATCCGGTCGCCAAAGAAGCTGCCGACGCCGCCAATGCACTGGTCAGCCTGAAGGCGCGCTTACTGGACGCCTTTCCGCCGGTGATGCCGGCCGCGATGCTCGGGCGCGCCGAAAAAATGTTCCAGGCGAAGCGGCCCGCCGACGCCGCCACGGAACTGGCTGCAGCCATCCCGCAACTTGGTGGCGCGCAGCGCGATCTCGCGCGAGTCCGGTTGGGAGAAGCCGATTTTTTCGCTGGAAAGGCCCAGCCCGCTTTCCAGTACCTTACGGCGCTCAAAGTCGACGACGCGGAGGCCGACGCCGAGCGGCTATCGTATCTGATTCGCAGCGCCCGCAAGCTGAATCGCGACGCGGACGTGAAACCGTTTCTCGATCAACTCGAGCAGGGGCACCCTACTTCGAGTTGGCGCCTGGATGCGCTGCTGTTCATCGCGGACGAAGCGCGCACCCGGAACGACTCGTCCACTTTCCTGCCTTTGTATCGCGCCTGCGCCGCCAGTTTCACCTCGGATCCTAAAGCAGCCTGGTGCCACTGGCGCGGCGCTTTCGAGAGTTATCGCACGGATGCCGCCGATTCTTTCGACCTGCTGCGCGCCTATATCGAGCGATTTCCGGCGTCTACGGATGTGACGGACGCGCTCTATTTTCTGGGCCGGCTCTCGGAGCGAAAAAATGATTTCGCATCCGCGCGCGCCTGCTATGACGAGCTCACGGTGCGCTTCCCGAATACGTATTACGCGACGGTGGCCCAGAATCGCCTGAAGGAGTCCGCCGTCAAAGCCGCGACTCCGGCTCCGCCCATGCTCACATTCTTGCGTGGTATCGCCTGGCCATCGCGTGAAGGTTTCCCCAGCTTTACCGCCGAGGACTCCGTCAAGAAGCGGCTCAACCGCTCGCAATTGTTGCAATTCGCCGGTCTCGACGATCTGGCGGAAAACGAATTGAAATTCGGTGGGAACAACGACGGCGAACAGCCGAACATATACGCTTTTGAGCTCGCGAAGCTGGTCTCGGCGCGCGGCGCGCCCGATCTGGCCGTGCGCTACATCAAACACTACGCGCCCGATTACCTCTACATGCCGCTCGATCAGGCGCCGGTGGATTTCTGGCAACTTGCTTTTCCGCTGCCCGGCCGCGCCACCCTCGAACAGCACAGCCGCGCCCAATCCCTGGATCCCTTCTTGATTGCGGCGCTGATTCGCCAGGAATCGGAATTCAATGTCAAGGTGATCTCCTACGCCAACGCCTACGGGCTGATGCAACTTATGCCGGCTACTGGACGCGAGCTCGCGCGCCACTTCGGCATTCGCCGGCTAAGTACCGCGCAGTTGCTCACCGCGGATCGCAACATTCAATTGGGAACGTTCTATTTCCGGAAGCTGCTGGATTCGTATAGTAACGAGCCGGAAATCGCGCTCGCCGCATACAACGCGGGCCCGAGCCGCGCCAACACCTGGCGCACGTGGGGTCCGTTCCGCGAGCCGTCGGAATTCATCGAAGCCGTTCCTTTCCACCAGACCCGCGGCTACATTCAGATCGTCCTCCGCAACGCGGATGTCTACCGCCGCCTTTACGCGGGCACAACGCCCGACGTGCCGGTCTATCATTCGAAACCAGTGCCCAAACGCCAGCCCACGCGAAAAAAGAAATGAGCGAAAAACTGTAGCGTCCGCCCACACGGTCTCATCCTATTCGATAGGAACGTGAATCGCCCGGTTCTGGAATTAAGAGTCGCCATCACCACCTCGGATTTCGAGCGCCTGACGCGCTTCTATTGCGACGGCCTCGGCCTCGAGCCGGCACAACTCTGGACCGGCGACGGCGACCGTGCCCTGCTGATCGAGATGGGAAAGGCGACACTCGAAATCTTCGACGAAGCACACGCGGAGAAGGTCGATCTCATCGAAGTGGGACGCCGTGTCAGTGGGCCAATTCGCTTCGCGCTGGAAGTGCCCGATTTGCAAGCTGCGATGGACCGTCTTCTCGCGAAGGGAGCGCGGCTTGTACACCCGCCGGTTGTAACGCCGTGGGGACATCGCAACGCACGGCTGGAAGATCCCGACGGCATGCAACTCACGCTCTTTCAAACGGGAGCAACGTAAACATGCAACAAACAATTCTTAGAAGACCGCAGCTCAGCGCCGTCGCCTTCTATCTGCTCAGCGCCGGTGAAGACGAGTTGATCGAGATGCTCTAGCCTAAAGCCAGACCCGCCACGCCGGCCGCAATCATCGCGGATCCCAACACGCGCCGTGCGGCATGTCCTTCACCAAGAAAACGGGCTCCAAAATACGCGCCGATCATCATCGACATTTCCCGCATGGGCGCGACACGGCTCACCGGAGCGATCCGCATGGCGAAGAGAACCAGAATGTATCCTGCCGGAGTGAGCACTGCAATGCCAAGCGCTTCCTTCCAAATATCGCGATATTCCATCGAGAGCGAGCCGCGTCCGCGCCATGCTCGAGCCGAGAGTACAATCGTGCGGAACAGATTGCCGGCGTATTCCACCAGCAGGGGCGAGAGCAGAAGCGTTTTGACCGAATAACCGTCCACTAGCGTGTAGCAAGCGATCGTGAAGCCGGTCGCAACACCCCACCACAGTCCAGCGCGGCCGGCGCGATCGCGAAAAGCGGATATCCCGCCTGCAAGCAGCAGAACGCCCGAAGTCACCATCACCGCTCCCGCGCCCGCCAACACGGACGGGCGCTCGCCTAGCACCACGATGGCTCCGGTGAAAGACAACAGCGGCCCGGTGCCGCGCGCCAAGGGATACACGACGGAGAGATCGCCCGCCCGATATCCGCGCAGCAAGCTCTCCGTGTACAACAAGTGCAGGACGCCCGTGCCGAAAAGAAATGCGATCGGCTTCAGGCTAAGTGTCCAGCCGGAATCCGCCAATACCCACACAGCCAACGGCAGGAACAACAGGCTTTCCGCGACGGAAGAAAACCAGATGAGATGTTTGCTGTGCGCCGCGCGCTTGGCAAGTAGATTCCAGGCGGAATGAGCGAAAGCGGCGAGAACGATTAGAAGGAACGCTGTAACCGGCAAAAGAAAACTCCCAGAGACACGAAATCTGTTTCGATTTCTCCCTCTGGGATTTTTGCCCTTAGGTGCGGGCCGCTATGTGGCCCTCTGTGGCGCTCGGACCGAAAAGATCGGAGCCCTAGCCACCTGATTCCATCGAACACTTGTTAGATTACCCGATGTGCTTCGCTAAAATCTCTGCATGTCCCTTACCGTGCAGCGCCGTTTTCAAAGCGACCGCATTGGCGAGTTCCGCGAGTCGGTTATCCGCGAAATGACGCGGCTCGCTCTCTTGCGCGGCGCGGTGAATCTCGCGCAAGGCTTCCCCGATTTCCCGGCTCCCGCCGAAATCAAAGCGGCCGCGCAGCAAGCCATTGCGGACGATTGGAATCAATATCCCATCACCTGGGGATTGAAACCGCTGCGCGACGCTATTTGCGAATCGTACCGGCGCTTCTACAATCTTGAAATAGATCCGGAGCGCGAAGTCACCGTCTGCTGCGGCGCTACGGAGGGCATGATCGCAACCCTGCTCGCGCTTCTCAATCCGGGCGATGAAGTGGTCATCTTCGAGCCTTTCTATGAAAATTACTGGCCCGATTCGCAGCTCACCGGCGCCGTCTGCCGCTACGTTCCGCTGCGCGCGCCCGATTGGACGTTCGATCCCGCCGAACTCCGTGCTGCCTTCAGTCCCCGCACCCGGGCCGTGATTCTCAACACTCCGAACAATCCCACCGGCCGCGTCTTCTCTCTCAGCGAAACGAAATTGTTGGTTGCACTCTGCGAAGAATTCGATGCCCTTCTCATCACCGATGAAATCTACGAGCACATCGTTTTCGATGGTGAAAAACACGTGTCGCCGATTACGCTAGGCCAAGCCGCGCGCGAGCGCTGCGTCGTCGTAAACAGCCTGAGCAAGACTTTTTCGGTCACCGGCTGGCGCGTCGGTTGGGTGATCGCGCCGCCGGAGCTGACCGCCTCTATTCGCAAGGTCCACGATTTTCTGACCGTCGGCGCACCCACTCCGTTGCAACAGGCCGGCGTGGCGGCCTTGCGGATGCCCGACCACTATTTCGTCGAACTGGCCAGCCGCTACGAAGCGAAGCGAAACCGAATGCTCGGGATTCTCGAGAAGGTTGGCTTTCGCTGTTTTGTGCCTAAAGGCGCGTACTACATTATGTGCGCGATCGACGCGTTCGATTTTCGTGACGATGTCGCCTTGTGCACCCATCTTGTCGACGAGATCGGCGTGGCTAGCGTGCCGGGCTCCAGTTTTTTCAGCGATGCCGCCGCCGGCAGGAATTTCATCCGCTTTTGTTTCGCCAAGAAAGAGGAGACGCTGGCACTGGCTGCTGAGCGGCTCGAGCGGCTTAAGGGCTAGTCGGGCTCGACGACGCGTTTGCGGCGATTGCCAAACCGAGCGCGGCCAAGCCCGCTCCGGCGGCAGTTCCGAGCAACACTTTGGTTCTCGTCGAGGTGGGCGTGGGTCCTCCTCCGGTTGTTGCGCCGCTCGCGACTTCGGCCAACGGGAAGTGCAACGCGCTGCCAGGCTCGACAGTGCCCAGCACGTCGCCTACTCCGTTGACGATCTGCAAGCTGCCGCTCACGGCGGCGACCTCCATCGCATCGCTTGTAATCGCTACCACGCCGTCGGCGTTGCCTGGCGTTCCTGCGACCGTCACCCATAGGCCGCCGTAACCGATCTTGCAGTTGCCGAAACGCGTTGCCCGGACAGCGCCGCTCTCTATGGTGACTGCGTTCGGCGAGACAAGTACCGAGGAATGCGGCCCTTCGAGAAACTCGCAATTGTCGTGAAGAAACAGCGTGGTTGGGCTCGTAAGCGTTTGCACGCGGGTGCTATTCAATAGGTTGGCATTGCCGGGAGTCTGTGCGCCGTTCACCAGGAACTGGTCTCCCGAGGCGATTCCCACCACGCTCGTCGAGAGCGCCAGACCGCCGGCCTGTGTGGTCGCGTTGCTCTGCAGCTTGCTCGAGATTTCCGCCACTTGACGGGAAACGTTCGTTTGGTGAATCGACGCTTCCCCAATGCTCTGGCCCTGGTAAGAAACGTGGACGCTTGTGGTGAAGGCACCCGCGACTCCGTTGTTGCGCGCACCTGAGGCGATCGCTATCCCGTTGGCGCCAGTTGTTGCGGCGAAATGTGAGGAACCGTTGGCGAACAATTGGCCGGCTCCGTTCCCGGACCCATCGAATTCGACGGTCGCTCCCGCCACTGGCCTGCCCGCGCTATCTAATACTCGTACCGCCAACTCCTGCGCGGCGCGCGTCTCGATGTTGTTTAGAGCGCCCTCGCCTTCGACGATGACGACACGAAAGGCGCTAGCTTGGGCTTGCCCACCACGGGCAGTCAGCGCGATGAAATTTAGTAAAACTACTAAAGTTATCTGTCTCATCCGGATGTATCTTCAACGAGATATCCGCTTCGCGGCACACAAGGGTACAAAGCTGCGCTGCCGTGAGAATAGCATGCCGCCGTAACCCCATCCATTCAAAATACCTTACTCATATTCCCCTTGATAATCTAGGGAGCTTGTGCGATGCTACCCATAGATCATCATAGGAGAACAGATGGCTAAATCCGCCACGCCTACGCTGCTGCAGGGAACGTTGGACCTGCTGATTCTGCACGCTCTCGAAAGGGGTAAAATGCACGGCTATGCGATCGCACAATGCATCCATTTGCTATCGGACGAAGCTCTGAAAGTGGAAGAAGGCTCGTTATATCCCGCGCTCTACCGGCTCGAACTGGGCGGGGCAATTGCCGCCAAGTGGGGGCTCTCCGAGAACAACCGGAAAGCGAAGTATTACGAAATTACGAAGCGCGGTAAGAAGCTGATGGACGAGCAGCAAGAGATATGGAGCCGCCTGTCGGTGGCGGTTGACCGTGTTCTGGCGAGGTAACGCGACGTGCGAAGGCTTCTATTGAAATTCTTGCGAAGGCGAACGCTTGCCGAAGACCTGGAGACCGAACTCGCCTTCCACCGCGAAATGGCCGCGGCGAATGACAACCCGATCCGGTTGGGTAACATCTCCGCAATCAAGGAACACGCCTTCGATCAATGGCGGTTTAATTTTCTCGAAAATCTCTGGCGCGATTTCGCGTACGCGGTTCGCTCGCTATTTCGAAGCCCCGGTTTCGTGCTGAGCGCCCTGCTATCGCTGGGCCTCGGCATCGGGGTCAATACCGCTATGTTCTCAATTGCGACGGAGTTCCTGTTGAGCCAGCCGTCTGTGGCCGACGCTCCATCCTGGGTTTCGATCTACCTGGGCGATTCGAACCACGCCAATCAGCAGGCCATCGACTTTCTCGCCCAAAGCGGCGTATTTCGGGAGGTCGTCGGCGAGAACTGGGAAAGCTTCAGCAATTGGAACGATGGCCGCGAGACGCGCCGTATCTTCAGCGTGCAAACCACCGGGAATTACTTCAGCGCGCTCGGAGTGCCGGTGGCTCTCGGCCGTGGCTGGACCTCGCACGATCCGGCCAATGTCGTCGTGCTCCATCATCGATTCTGGAAAAAGTATTTCAACGGCGATCCCTCTGTCGTCGGCCGCTTGATCGATTTGGACGGCCGCGCCTATACGGTCGTGGGCGTGCTTCCGGAGTTCCACCGGACGCTCATTGGCTACGGTCTTTCACCGGATGTCTATCTGACGAGCTATCTCCCGGACACGCTGCTTGAGATTTACGCACGCCTGAAGCCCGGTATGTCCCTCGGCCAGGCGCGCGCGGCGTTGCGTACCGTGGCTGCGCGGCTAGACGAATCGAGACCAGACCCCTATAAGAAGTATGCGAGCGGCTTGCGAGTCATGCCGTTGGCAGGCTTCGCGCGGCTCAAGCAGGAACAGGCGGCGACTCCGCTTGGACTCTTCTTCGCCGTGCTGCTGGTCCTCGTGAGCTTGGTATTTTTGATTGCCTGCGTCAACGTCGCCGGTCTCTTGCTGGTTCGCGCTGCGAGCCGTAGGCAGGAGATTGCCATTCGACTTTCTCTGGGCGCGAGCCGCGGGCGTCTGCTCCAGCAGCTTCTCACCGAGAGCCTGCTGCTTTCGTTTCTCGGCGCGGGCCTGGGTTTCTCACTTGCCCAACTTGTGGCCAAATTGCTGGCTGCCATTCAGCTCCCGGTTCCTGTTCCGATCCGCCTGCAGATTTCGCCTGACTGGCGCGTCGTCACGTACGCCGCGGTGTTGGCCATCGCGGCAACATTCGTTGTGGATTGCTGCCCGCCTGGCAATCGCTGAACGTGCATCGCGAGCGCCGGCTGCGAATGCGGCGGGGCCTGGTCACGGCTCAGATTGCGGTTTCGGTGATCGTGTTAGCTACCGGATCGCTGTTCCTGCGCAACCTGCTATTGGCGCGAGCCACGAACCCCGGATTCGATGTGCGTAACACGTTGCGCGCGGACGTCCATCTGCCTCCGGTACGGTATCGCGACGAAGCTCTACAGAAAGCGTATTTCACCGAGGCCCTTCGCGAGCTCGAAGCCATTCCCGGCATCGAAGCCGCAGCCGCCGCGCGCATCATCCCGTTCACCGACGAGTCGCACGAACGTGTCGATCTGACGTTTTCCAGGACGGGCGAGAAGAAGAACACGCGATTTCACACGAATGCCGTGTCGCCCGATTTCTTCCGTGCCATGGGTATCCCGCTGCTCGCTGGCCGCGCGTTCAACGCCGCGGATCGCGATGGGGCGAAGGTCGTTGTCGTCAACAAGAATTTCGTCGACCGGTATCTGGATGGCCAGCCGGCCATCGGCGCAACATTCCAATGGGGCGGCGGCAACACTCTTTATCAGATCGTTGGAGTGGCCGGCAACACCAAGAGCATGACCATTGGCGAAGAAGATCAGCCGCAGCTCTACCAACCGCTCGCGCAAGTCGACAATGGCCGGCCGCAGATTCAGTTCGTTCTTCGCTCGACCACGTCACCCGTCCTTCAATTGGATGCGGTGCGCCGCGTCCTGCGCCGCGTGGAGCCCGGAGCCGGAATCGAGGCCAGCGCCATGTATTCGAGCATCGGACTCGCTTTTCTTCCGAGCCAGGCCGGCGCTGTTCTCATGGGCGGTACGGGAATGCTCGGATTGCTTCTCGCCGGCATCGGACTGTATGGCGTAACCGCGTACTCGGTCGCGCGCCGCACCCGCGAGATAGGCATCCGCATCGCCATAGGCGCTACCAGAGCTAACATCGCTCGCCTCGCTTTGATGGAATCCGCCCGGCTACTTCTTATAGGTTCCGCCGTGGGCCTTCTGGCCGCTTTCTTCGTGACCAAACCGCTTGCCATGTTTCTGGTCCCTGGCCTGGGTCCCAACGATCCATTGAGCTTCGCCGCGGTTGTGGTCTTTCTCGCGGTCACCGGACTTGCTGCCACCCTCGGACCGGTCCGCCGCGCGCTGCGAGTAGATCCAGTGCGCTCTTTGCGCTACGAGTAATTCATCGATGGGAGTATACTCGCGAGGAGTCGGAGGTTTGGCCGATGCTCAAATCCATCGCTGTCGTCGCCGGCAGCTACCTGCTCTCCGTCGTTCTTGTTTTCGCCACGAATCCCTTGCTATCGCGTATCTTTCCGGGCGACTTCATCAAGGGCCATGTCCCCTCCAACGCTGCGCTCACGGCGAGCACGGCGCTCTTCGTGGCCGTTTCGATCCTCTGCGCCTGGCTGTGTGCGCGATTGGCTCCGGGTCGCGCCTCACGGCACGTGCTTTGGTTCTTCATCGTCGGGGAGGTGATGGGCGTCGCTGCCATTATTCCCAACTGGACCAACGGCTGGCCCCACTGGTACTGGTTGTCCTGGCTGCTCACCTGGCCGGTGAGCTGCTGGATCGGCCTCCGCCTCGCCAGCCGCCGGACGGAGACTGTTCTTTAGCTGTCAACCTCCGGCCGATTGCCAGTGGGCTGCGGAAAGATTCGAAGATAGGCTGAACTGTGGTGCGGACACTCGTGTCCGGCTGCCAGTTCGAAGTTTGTCTCGGAAGTCCGCAGACAATGGCAATCGGGTCCGCATATCCAAAAATATTCGTCCCAACTCCTCAACCACTTACAAGGAACTTTGCCCTCACCCGAACACCCGGCAAGTCAAACTCGGGGACAGCAGCATATGGGCAGACTCCACCCGCAAACGCCTCTGCCTCCGGGTTTTTCATTTGTGTACATTCGTGTTCATTCGTGGCCCCTTTCGTTTCGTAAAAAACGCCGTTTCTTCGCCAAAGTACTGTGTTGACACCCCGCTAATGACTTGTACAATAAGAGCTTCGTAACAAAACGGTTACCCGCCCGCGTTGACGTGTAACTGGCGCCCCGCCTCGAGCCACTTCGTCCCCGTCCGATCTGAATCCCGTTCATAAAAGGAGTTCCTTTGCGGAACACGCGTTTGTTATTCGCGGCGTTTGCGGTCTTCTCCGTTACAGCGGCCAGCGCGGCCGATTCCCAAACCGCCGCCTTGCTCTCGGAACTTATCCGCGTCAATACCAGCAATCCGCCCGGCAACGAGAAATCACTCGACGAGTTGCTGGCCAGTAAATTCAAGCCGCTAGGTTTCGAGATTGAAATTATTCCGACTCCGGATCCTGTCAAGGCGCATTTCATCGCGCGCTTGAAAGGCGACGGCTCGGCCAAGCCCATCTTGCTCGCCGCGCACGCCGACGTGGTTGGCGTGGAGCGCGAGAAATGGACTTTCGATCCTTTTGCCGGAACCATCAAAGACGGATTTGTCTACGGCCGCGGCGCGCTCGATTTCAAAGGCGGCCTGGCGGTTTTTGCGGAGGCCGTTATGCGGCTGGCGCAAAACAAAGTCCCGCTCAAGCGCGACATCATCTTCCTCTCGGAAGCCGATGAAGAGGGCGGAAAGTACAACACCATGTGGCTTTCCCAGTCCCAGTGGGACAAAATGGACTGCGAATTCGCGTTGAACGAGGGCGGCTGGATCATGAAAAAGCCCGACGGTTCGGTGCGCTACGTCAGCGTCTCGACTGCCGATAAATCCGGCGTCACTTTGCTCGTGACCGCGCGTGGAACTTCTACGCACTCGTCGATGCCCCGGCCGGACAACGCCATCTTTCGCCTGGCGCGCGCCATGGCAAAGCTTTCCGAGTACGATACCAAGCCGCGGCTGATCCCGAGCACGCGCGAATTTTTCATGACGCTCGCGAAAACGAGCGAGCCGCCCGCTTCGACTTACTTCGAAAATCTCGCAACCAGCACCGATCCGGCGCTGATCGCGGAGGCGGATAAGAAGATTAGCGAAAATACGCTGCTGCACGCGATCATGCGCAACACGATCGCTCCGGTATTCCTCGAGGCCGGTTTTCGCGGCAACGTGATCCCAGGTTCGGCCACCGCCACGCTCAACTTCCGTACCGTTCCCGGCACCACGTCCGACGAGTTGATCGCCGAAATGACAAAGGTCTTCGACGATCCCAATATCGAAGTGACCTTGCCGCCGGCGAAGTCCGCTCTAGGCGCGGCCTATGCCGAATACGCGAGGCTAGCGGCGAAATCGAAGACTTCTCCTACCGATACCGCGCTCTATAAGGCGCTGATCGGCGGCGCTCACAAAGTTTGGCCGGGAGTGCCGGTAACTCCTTACTTGTTTCAAGCCGGCACCGACGCGCTCGCTTGGCGCAGCCGCGGCATCCCCGTATATGGAATTTACCCCTATCCGATCACCGATGAAGACTTGAGCCGCATGCACGGCAACGATGAACGCATGTCGGTCCAATCGCTCGACCAGGGGACCGAGATGATCTACGAAACCCTTTTGGAGGTAGCTGCGAAATGAATTCTTACTCTCGCGCCATTCTGCTGGTTTTGTTCGGGGCGGTTCTCGTTTGCGCTCAGGGAACGGCCATCTCCGGACGGGTTACGGATCCCTCGGGTGGTGTCGTCGCCAACGTCGCGGTAACCGCCACGGGTGACGAAGGGCGTAAGCTCGCGACCGTTACGAATGCCCAAGGTTTGTTCCAGTTTCCTACCGTTCGCGCCGCCACTTACTTGCTGCGCTTCGAATCGCCCGGCTTCTCGCCGGCGGAACGAACCCTCAATCTGCTGGTGGGCCAGACCGCGACGCTCGATATCGCTTTGCAACTGGCAACCACCAGCTCAGCGATCAACGTGGAGGAGAGCGCGATCAATATCGACACCGCCAGTTCCACGGTTGCAGGCGCCGTGAGTCCAACCGAAGTGAAAAGGCTGCCGTTGAATGGCCGCAACTATCTACAGCTCGCGATGATGGTGCCCGGTATTACTAGCAACGACGTAACGAATTCGCCGCTTGGGGCCACCGATAGCGGCAAGCTGCAAATCAATGTGGATGGCCAGCAGGTGACGCAAAACGCCGCCGGCGATGGCTTCGGCGAGCCGCAATACAGCCAGGACGCCATCGATCAATTTCAAATCATCACCAATCGATTCGACGCTACGCTCGGACGATCTTCACGCATGCAGGTCAACGTGCAAACTAAGGCCGGCACCGAGCAATTCCATGGAACGCTCTACGGCTATTTTCGTAACGACGCATTCAATGCCTCCGATCCCGTGGCGCACAAAGTTCTGCCGTTCTCCGATCAGCAATTCGGCGGCACGGTCGGCGGCCCGATCCTGCATAACAAACTCTACTTCTTCTTTGCTTACGAGGGAGAACGCCAGCCAAATACTATTTTTGCCACGCCCACCGGCTTCAGCGGACTCTCCTACTCTTTCCCGACACAAGTTCGGACTAACAGCTATCTGCTCCGCGGCGATTGGCAAATTAGCAATGCGCACCGGCTGTCGGTTCGCGGCACCGGCTATACCTGGTCGAATCCGTTTAATAACGTGACCGGAACAGCTTCTCCCACGCGCGCCACCGATTCCACGCGCACCAGCTACGCAGTCCTTGCTACGTGGACCTGGACTATCGCTCCTTCGCTGGTCAACGAAATCAAAGGCGGTCTGAATCACTTCGATTGGGCGAACGATCCATTGGTGCAAAGCCAGGAATATCGCTTCCAGGCCATTACCGTAGGCGGTCCCTACAACTATCCGCAGCATTTTGTCCAGAACACGCAGCAGTATCGCGACGACCTGTTCTGGTTGAAGGGAAGCCACAGCATCAAGACCGGCGCCGAATATCTTCACACCCTCTACACCGGTTTGTTCCAGCAAAACATTCGCGGAACGGTTCTTTCCTTCTCCTCGGACCCGACGAATTTCGCCGCGATTTTTCCGGTGTGGAACGACCCGTCCACCTGGAACATCGCCGCTATCAGTCCGCTGGCGAATTCCTTCGTCCAAGGCTTCGGTAACTTCAACATGAACTTGCCGGTCAACGCCATCGGAGCCTGGGCACAGGACGATTGGAAGCTGAGCTCGCGTTTGACTTTTAATTTAGGCGTGCGGTACGACAACGACATCAACATTTTCGATCCGTCGCTTCACTTGAAGAGCGGACTCGCGACTCCGCACTACAACGACAATTTGTTGTTCGCTCCTCGTGTCGGATTCACCATCGATCCGACCGGGTCTAGAAAAACCGTCATTCGTGGTGGCGCTGGGCTGTTCTATGCGGACATACAAGCCAATCAGACCATCGACCAGCAGATCTTCAATGGCGAAACATCGCTGCAGCCTTCCATCCAAGCGAAAGCGGGCAGCCCGATTAATCTCGCCGCTCCGTTCGGCTCGGTCACCGGCGACGATTTTCTCTCAGGGAGAGTGCCGGTCAGTACCCAAGCGATACAGCCTTTGGCCCCCGATGTCCGGACTCCTTACTCGCTGCAAATGAGTCTGGGCGTCCAGAGCCAACTAAGCAAGGATTGGGTCGTCTCCGCCGATTATGTGCATTGGCGTGTCTATCACGATTGGATTCGCCAGGACACGAACCTCTTCTACAATCCGGCTACCGGCTACAACCTGAATCCCTCGACCGCCGGACGTCCGAATTCCAAATACACGAACATCCAAGCGTTCACGACGCCAGACGCGGCGGGTTCCATCTTCGACGCCCTGCAAATCGGCATCCAGCGGCGCTTTTCCGAGCGGATCTCCGGCTCTGCCGCCTACACGCTCTCTCGCCTGAAAGATTCGACCACCGGTCCGTTCTACTATGCGAACAACCAATTCAATATTGGAAACGAGTGGGCCAACTCGCCCGACGATCAACGCAACACTCTTACATTGAGCGGCTCGTATCTATGGAAATGGGGTGTGCAATTGAGCGGTTCTTTCCACTACGGTTCCGGCCAGGCCTTCCAAGTGAGCGGAGGCTCCAATCCGTTTGGCGCTACTGTCACAGCCAATCGCTTGATTGCCACCACAGCCAAGACCTATATTGATCCGCAGTTCATCAAGCCGTCCAACCTGCCGGGTTATAACATCATCGACCGCGACTTCTATTACGGGCACTCGATCCAGCGAGTCGATCTACGTCTCTCGAAAACGTTCACGGTCAAGGAGCGCTTGCGTTTCATTCCTATTATCGAAGCGTTCAATCTGTTTAATCATTCGAATTTCGGAACATATAACGTGAGCGCCACCACCGCTTCGTTCGGCACGCCGGCGCAGAATTCGGATCTCGCTTTCGCCCCACGCATGCTGCAATTCGCCGGTCGCTTCGAGTTTTGAAATGAAGCTCCTGCTTCTCAATTTGTGTTTGTTGGCGGCCATTCGCGGCGAGGAAAATTGGCTGACTCGCGTGTCGTCGATCATTACGCCGGCGGAGCGCGCCGCCTATTTGTCGCTTGCTCCGGAAGCCCGGCCGCAGTTTGAGCGCAGCTTCTGGAGCGGCAAGTCGATCACGCAGCAGGAATTTTTCGAGCGGCTCTCCTATATCGATACCGCCTTTGGCTCCGGCAGGCCCGGCTCCGGTCTCAATATGGATCAGGGCCGCGTGTATCTTACGCTCGGGCCGCCCAACCGCGTCACCCGGCTGCCTTCCTCGCGTAGTTTCTTTCCCATCGAGATTTGGTATTACAGCGTTGCTCCGGCTCTGCAAATCACGTCCGAACTGCGCTTGATGTTCTATCTGAAAAATGGCCTGGGATACTATCAGCTCTATTCACCGAACCTCGACACGATTCGCGCCCTGCTGAATCCGCAAGCCGGTACACTGGGCATGTTTGGACCGAACGACAGTATCAACCTCTCTACGCTCCAGACGCAATTGTCCTCGCGGCCGGTCGAAAACGAAGTTCTCGAGGCCGCTACCAGCGTTTCGGCCGGAATCACCAATGAAGGTAATGAGGAAATTCTTTCTCGTGTCACATCGCCGCGCGCGGCTTTCTTGAACAGGCCGCTGCGTCCCGAAGTGCGATCCAAGCTGCTACTCGCCCAACAGAAGCTGGACACTGCTTTGACGGCTTCAGCGTACGGCGGCCTCGAGGTCGACCTGAGCTTCAAGACCAACGTCCGGCAAAAGCTCCGTCTCGAAGTGAAGCAGAACACCATCCCGGTTTATCAAAGCGAGTTGACGTTTCATTTCGATGCGGCGCGGCCTATCCAGTATTTGCATCATCTCGATCTCTTGCCCGGACGTTACACGGTTTCGTTCGTCGTGGACGGCATGACGTTCCCTTATCCGCTCGAGGTTCCGGACACTCCGGTAACCGGCGAAATCGTGCGCGACGACAATTCGGCGCGGCTTGCATTGGCGGCCGCGCAACCCGTCACATGGACCGTGCGCCGCGGCATGTCGGTAGTTTGGAAAAAGGACGCGCCGGCGTCAAACATATCTACGATCGAATTGCCTATCACGTCATTACCACCAGGGAGCTACAAATTGGAAGCGGCCACGACACGCGGCGAATCGCGCAGCCTCGACCTGGAGATCAAAGAGGAGCACGATCCCGACCCGCGCACCGTGGTTTCTTACAATGCCAACCGGGCGCGCGGACAACGGCTCGCGTTTATCGGCCAGCAATGGCTCCTGCGCGGAAATGGGGACCGGGCACGCGAGAGTTTGAACGCCTCGCTCAGCGCTATGCCTTCGGGCAATGACCAGGCCTGGATTGCCTTGAGCCGCCTCGATGCGCTACGGGGGAATTATGACGATGCGCGAGAAAAACTCCGCCCCATCGTCGATGCGCAGCCGAACAACTTCGAGGCCATTTCAGCGCTTGCGTACGTGGAAGCCAAGCTCCAGGACTTCCCGGTCGCCGCCACTCTCTACCGCCGGGCGTTGGCGCTCGAAGACTCGCCGGTTCTTCGCCTGGCCTTGGCCCAACTCCCATCGCGATAGAATGGCGTCCGTATGAATGCTGACCGCGTGGAAGTCTCATGGGATGCCGGAAAGAACTCCTGGCTGATTCGTGTTGAGGTGGGCGCTGAAGTGATCCGCCGGCATTGTAAGGAAGCGAAGAGCGCCGATGACAAGGCCCTTCAAATGGCTGCGGAGAGAACTGCCGCGGACGAAGGCTACCTGGTTTCAGCGGCAAACATTTCCGTTCGCCGGTAAACGTGACTGGCTACCGGACGCCAGAGCCCGCCCAGTAGCCTGGGCGCGTCTCCACGCGCAGCTCCGGTCTGCCGCGAACCTGTATAGCGACCTTATGAAAGCTCGCTTCGGACTGTTCGGCGGGTGCGAAAGAAATAATGTATTGGCTGTGAATCCTGCCGCCTAAGCGAATCAAATCGTTTTCCAGCTTTGACTGAGTTTCGAATCTCAGCACTTGTCCCCCGGTCGCTTCGGCCAAGGCTTTCGAAGTATCTTGCTTGGTGGCGCGCGCTGCTTCGGTGATGCTGTCCAGAATCCAGCCGCCGCCACCCTGCGGGGGTGAGTACTCACTTGCTTTGGTGGTGAACGGAGTTAAGTAGGCGGAATAGCCCAGGCTATAAATCGTTACTCCGGATCGTTGGATCGCCGGAACCAGATCCTGAATCTTTGTCTCGCTGCCACGGTCTTTGCTCTCGCCAATAATCAGAATCACAGACCGTTTCGCCTTCGCCCTGTTGCCGAGCATGTCTAGTCCCTTCGCAACAGCGTCGAGCATTCGTCCCTTACGGGTATCCACCGACTGCAAGCCCCGAAAGGCGTTGGCGATGTCATCGGCGCTATTGGTAAATTCTTGCGCTATCTTGACTTGGTCTGAAAACGTAACGACGGCCGCCGAGCCGTTCGCGCCTACCACGGCATTTTGGACCATTGTTCCGACTTTCTTGACCTTCAGCAAAGCCGACTGCGAAATGTCGCTGGTTTGAATCAACACGGCCAAATCAAGCGGCGCGGTCACCGAGTCGGGATCGTCGACCCGAATGGACCGGAGATTTCCGTTGTCGAGGAGCGTAAAGTCGGACGAACTGAGACCGTAAATGAAACGCCCTTGCCGATCCGCAACAGTCACGGGCATAACGACCAGAGGAACGGTTGTTCGAATGGTCGCCTCCTGAGCGAGCGCGGACGCGACTAGCAAAATGAGAAACGGAAAGGGATATCCGGTCACTGGATGGACGATGCGGAGAAGTGGGCTGCGGTTTCAGGATTCCGTGATGGTAGAATGTCTACCGACTGACCATGCCTTCTAAGAAATCTCCCGGCCGTGTCGAGCTCCTGCAGGGTACGCTCGACATGCTCATCCTGCGTACTCTATTATTCGGTCCCGCGCACGGCCATCAAATCGCCAAACACATCCAACGCACTACCGACGACGTACTGCAAGTCGAACATGGCTCGCTCTATCCCGCGCTGCATCGGCTGGAGCGGAAAGGTTGGCTTTCCGCCAAATGGGAGTCCGCCGGCAAAGACCTGAAGCGCGAGTTTAAGTATTACCGGCTCACGCCCGCCGGGAGAAAGCAACTTGCAGCCGAGGAATCGAATTGGAAGCAACTCGCGAACGCTATCGCCAGTGTGATGTGGCCGGTAGAGGAGAGTTGAGATGTTTGGTTGGCGGCGCCGGAAATTGCGTGAGCAGGACCTCGAGCCCGCCGAGGCACGCGATGCCGCGCAACGCGCTTTCGGCAACGTAACGCTCATCAAAGAAACAACTCGCGAAGTGTGGGGATGGACTTCTTTGGAGCGTCTCTGGCACGATGTACGCTACGCCCTGCGAGGCATGCGGCGCAATCCGATGGTGACCGCCGTGGCCGTGCTGTCGCTCGCATTGGGAATTGGAGCGAACACCACGATTTTCAGCCTGATCGATACGGTGATGCTCGAGAAACTGCCAACGAAGCATGCGGAGAGTCTAGTGTTGCTCGGGGATGGAACGTCGAGCGGCAGCACGGACGATGAGCCCCCCGTAAAGTGGACGATGTTTTCCTATCCGGTCTACAAAGAATTGGAGTCGCGCAACCAGGTCTTTTCCGGCCTGCTGGCATTCCTGAGTTATTCCGATCGCATGTTGGTCGAGATCGACCGTGCCGAGCCGGAACTCGCGACGCCGAAGCTTGTTTCCGGAAATTACTTCGATGTGCTCGGCGTGCCCGCCCTCATCGGCCGCACGTTCGTGCCGGAAGACGATAAACCCGGCGCTACGCCCGTGGCCGTGATGAGCTACTCGTATTGGGAGATGCTCGGTCGTCTGAAGCCAGGAGTGAGCGAGCATGAGGCGCAGGCCAACCCAACCTCGATGTGATCTCGCGTCAACTCCTCAGGCACTATGCGGGATCGCAGCCTTCTCCCCAGCGGCTGCGCGCGATTCAGCGGACCCATGTAGAGATGCATCCCGCAAGCCGCGGCATCTCCAACTTACGAGCGCAATACGCGGAACCTCTCGTGTTTCTGCTCGCGCTCACTGCAGCGGTGCTGCTCATCGCCTGCGCCAACATTGCCAATCTGTTGATGGCCAGAGCCGCAGCCCGGCAAAAGGAAATAGCCGTGCGTGTGGCGATTGGAGCTAGCCGTGCGCGGCTGCTGCGCCAGATGCTCACCGAGAGTATCGTGCTCGCTCTCGCGGGAGGCGCGCTGGGCGCCTTGTTTGCCTGGTGGGCAAGCGCTCTGCTAGCGCGCTTCATTTCCGGCACACCGTCTCCGGTGCTCGCCGCTGGCTTGAATCTTCGAATGCTCGCGTTCACCGCGCTCGTATCCCTTGCAACGGGACTATTGTTCGGACTTGCGCCCGCGCTGCGCGCGACCGGCGGAGAAGCGCGCGGCCGGAAGAGTTTGCGGCTCGGCCGGCCGCTGGTCGTTGCGCAGGTGGCCATGACGTTGCTGCTGCTAGTTGCCGCTGGCGCATTCGTGCGAAGTCTCCAGAACCTTCGCTCTTCGGACATCGGCTTCAACAAACAGAACGTGCTGATGTTCGAACTGGACGTCCGCCAAACCGGCTATAAAGAAGCGCAGCTCACCAGTTTCTACGATCGTTTGCTCGAACGCATCAATGGCCTGCCCGGAGTGCAGTCGTCCGCTTTATCGCGGGTCGCTTACAGCCGCGGAATTTGGGGCGACGCCATCCTGGTTCCTGGCGATCGCGAGGCCCATGTGATTCGCGGCAACTTCATCACATCCCGCTACTTCGAAACACTCGGTGCTCTGCGCGCCGGCCGCGCGCTTGGTCCGCAAGATTCCCAGGGACATCGCCGCTCGGGCGCCATTTCCGGTTCGCCGGCGACAAAGCGGACACGACTATCGTGGGCGTCGTGCGGGATTTCACGTACCATCACATCCGCGAGGAGACGCCCCCGCTTGTCTTCCTGCCTAATACACAGTTGCCAGGAAATCTTCCCCACCTCGCCGTGCGCACTTCGGGGAGCGCGCTCGAAATTCGTCGAGCCATCAAAGAAGTAGCCAGTTCCCTTCCGGTGCTCACGTCGACCACGCTCACCGAACTTGTGGATCGTACTGTGGCCACGGAAGAGCTGGTCGCGCGATTGGCAAGTTTTTTGGCCTGCTCGCGATTTCTCTCGCGTCGATTGGAATCTACGGAGTTCTGTCGTACGCGGTTGCCGGACGGACAAATGAAATGGGCATTCGGTTGGCTTTGGGAGCCCGGCCACGGCAACTCCGCTGGATCGTGCTACGCGACATGTTGGGTTTGGTTGCAGTGGGGACTGGATTCGGCATCGTGGCTGCCGTTGCTGGCGGGTGAGTGGCGGGGAATCTGCTTTATCGGTTAAAAGGCTCCGATCCGGTTACCCTGATCGGAGCCTCTCTGTTGCTGTTGGGGATTGCCACGGCGGCCGCTTACTGGCCGGCGCGCCGTGCTTCCCGAATCGATCCGTTGGTGGCTTTGCGGTATGAGTAACCGTTATTCACCAGCGACGCTTTTGAGCAAAGCGCGCCGCCTGATCACGCCGCAGCCTAACAGAACCATACCGGCCAGCAGGAAGGTCGCCGGTTCCGGAGTCGCCGCGCCGGCCGTCGCCGCGTCGAGGGTCACGTTGCTGAACTTCACGGTCTGGAAGAGACTCGCGCTGGCAAGACCGGTCGGAAGGTCGAACAAATCGACGCCGATGTTGCCGGTAGGAGCTACCCCGCCAGTCGTGAACTGAAGGCTAAGTTGATAGACGTTACCGGAAAGAAGGGTCAGGCTGACTAACACCGGATTGGTGGTAGTTGTATCGGCGATGAGCGAGCCAATCCCCGAACCCGTTACGTTAGCAAGGCCAATGCCCACGCCCGCGGTCGCCAGAGCGTTGGCGCTGAGCAGTGAACCTGTAAAAACATCAGCGGTCAGCGTATAAGTCGTGTTGGCTTGATACGTGTTGGACAACGTCTGTGAGAATAGTGCGCCGTTGTCGAGGATACTGAGCACCCCGACGTTGGCAATGCCGCTAATCGTCGCGGCTCCATTACCTCCGAAACCGCCGCTGGTCGAAATGTTCATGGCTGGGGGAAGAAGCAATCCCAGCACTCCCGCGGTGCTGCCGTGCCAGGGACCAGAACCGATCGCCTGATTGTTGACCGGCGTACCAAGAAGGCCACCGCCCACCGTTCCGACATCCGTCGGAGACAAGAAGTCGCCATTTGGAACCGGGATCGCGGCGCCGAAGACGGCCGTCGCGAATAATACGTAAGAAAGACCGGCCATTACCGCGCTTTTGCTGACAACGCTCTTGACCGAAGAAAATGTCGAAAAGATTATTGGTTTAATCACGCTAAACGAAACCTCTGCAACTGACTATAAAAAGTTATCGACAGCGAGTGAATATACCAAGCGTGATAATGAGTACCGCTAACTCAAGCGAGGTCACTTAGCATTTGACTTACTACGAGCTGCGGGTCCGCGCTATGGACTGACACTGGGGGAAGTAATCCCCACAGGGCCATGCTAAGAGAGATCCGCGGCGAAAAGCGTTGGGCGCCCGCGACCCAGGGCAGGGATCGCGCCCGGAACGTAGGGTATGGAAAACCCTACATAGACATAAGCTCACGCGGCCAGTACTCGGGTTACTTTCCGCGTTTGTCGAGCAAAAGCTTTTTCAAAAAAACGAGCTGGCCCAGATGATAAGCGTTGTGCGCGGCGAGGACAAGCGCTTCTCTTAATAGATTTTGCCCGTCGCCATGCGCGAAAGGTTCGAAGAGATCGTGGTCTTCGTCTTGAATCAGCCTTGCGAATGCGCGGGCGTCTTTGGTGAACGCTTCGACGCTTGCATCCCAGGCGTGCGCGTTGGGAGGTATTTCCTCATTGGGCCAATAGTCCTCCGGCCATTTGAGCGATTTGTACTTAGGATTGCGCGAAAAATCGAGAATATCGTGTTGCGCGATGCGCAAATGCTCAAGTAACTGCCAGGCTGAATGCGGAGCGCCTGCCGGTTTAGAGCCTCGCAAGCCGGCGGGAAAGTCCTTCAGCGCGGAAGCGAAGTCCAGGTGCGACTGATCGCCTTTTAGCGCGCTGCGAAGCTGTGTTCGAAGATTATCTATTTGTTTGCCGCTCATACCACTACTATGGCGTGGCGGATCGCGCCGTCAGGTCTTTCATCTGCGGAAGCTTGGAATTGTCCCAACCCCCGCCTAGGGCGAGAATGAGCGACACGCTTGAGGTCATCTGGCGGAGCTGAACCTGTACTTCGGTTTCCCGGTTGGTCAGCAGGGTCGTCTGGGCCGTGATCACATTTAAATAGCTGTCGACGCCGGTTCGGAAGCGGATGAGGGCCAGATCTAAGTAGCGGGTTGAAGAAGTGACCGCGGCGCGCTGTTCGGTTGCTTCCTGCGAGAGTATGCGCAGTGCCGATAGCTGGTCTTCTACCGCTTGGAACGAAGTGAGCACGGTCTGGCGATAGTTTGCCACGGCGGCATCGTATTGCGCCTGTGCCTGCTCATTCAAGGCCCGGCGCGCTCCTCCGTCGAAGAGGGTTTGAGAGAGTGTGGGTCCGAGGGACCAAAACCGGCTGGGCCAGTTGAACCACTGCGTGAAGTCCGAGGTCTGAAACCCACCGGAGGCGCTGAGCGTGAGATTCGGATAGTAGGCTGCGCGCGCCACCCCGATCAAAGCATTCGCCGCCGCCACCTGGCGCTCCAACGCGGCGATGTCCGGCCGCCGCTCGAGCAATACCGACGGGAGCGCGACCGGAATCGATGGCGGATTGATCGCAAAGGGCGCGGCGTCCAAAGTGAAGTTCGAAGCGGGTTTGCCAATGAGCGTGGCGATAGCATGCTCGAACTGTGATCTCGAAACACCGAGATCGGTCGACTGTGCCGTGGCGATATTGAGTTGAGTTTGGGCCTGTACGACTTCTTGCTCGGAATTGATTCCTGTCTTATAGAGAGTCGTCGTGAGGTCGAGCGCCTGGCGATAGTTTACGAGCGTGTCGGTTAAGATCTGACGCTGCGTGTCGACAGCTCGCAGCTCGAGATACAGTGTGGCGAGTTCGGCTTGCGTGCTCAGCAGCGCGGTCGCCACGTCCGCCGCACTCGCTTGCGCTGAGTAGGCGTTGGCCGCTATCGTATTTCTGATCCGGTGCCAAAAATCGACCGTGTAAGAAAAATCGAGCGGCAGGGCGAAGGTATTCAGTGTGTTCGTGACGGGCGCTTGGGATGAGCGCGCGGTTGCTGAAGTACGCGAGTTCGCATAGCTGGGGGAAGCCCCAAGGGTTGGAAATAATCCCGATCGCGCGGAAACGACCAATGCGCGCGCTGCGCGGAAGTTTGCTTCTGCTGCGGCAATTGTCTGGTTCGAGATCGCTACCTGCTCCTCGACCGCATTGAGTTGCGGGTCGTTGTAAAGCTCCCACCATTTCACACGAATCTTGTCGTCGCCGGGCTCCGCGACCTTCCAGCCCGCGCCCTCCTTGTAACCCGGCGGCAGCGTTTCCTTAAACGCTGATGGTGTCGCCGCGGGCGGCTTTGCGTATTTTGGAGCCGGATTGCAGGCGCAGAGAAGCAAGACCAAACCCGCCGCTGCTAGATTCTTAATTTTCAGTTTCATCACTTACCTGCGTGATCCAGCCGCGAAGATAGATGGGGCAATTCACTAGCTTTACGTCCCTGCTCGCCTGCTCGGAAAGATATCGGACAGCTTTACGGTCGACCAGAGTTACCTCGCTTAAATCGATGTATACGTGTTGGTGTGCGCCACGCGCTTCGAGAATGCTGCTTTCCAAATCGCGGATCGCGTCTTGTTCAAACTTGCCGTTCAGCAATAGGGTCACCGACCGTTCGGCTGGATGCGGCTCCGCGATGATCGTGTAATCGGTCTGCATGCGATGCCTTTACGTGGCCGGCCCGAGCGCTTCAGCGGGCGTCTCGGGCAGGCGCCCATGCCGCAAATTCTGAAGCCACTTCGACAAACGATCCATATATAGGTAGATGACCGGCGTCGTGTAGAGCGTAAGAGCCTGGCTCACGATCAGACCGCCGACGATAGTGATACCCAGCGGCCGCCGCAGCTCGAATCCCGTTCCGTGCCCGAGCGCGAGCGGAAGGCCGCCCAACAGCGCAGCCATTGTGGTCATCATGATCGGGCGAAAGCGCAGCAAGCAGGCCTGGAACACGGCTTCTTCCGGTGGCTTATGCTCGCGCCGCTCCACCGCCAATGCGAAATCGATCATCATGATCGCGTTCTTTTTCACAATGCCGATCAGCAAAATGATGCCGATCAGCGCGATCACGCTCAGTTCAGTCTTAGTGATGAGTAGCGCCAGGATGGCGCCCACGCCGGCCGATGGCAGGGTAGAAAGGATTGTGATCGGATGAATCAAGCTTTCATACAAAATGCCCAGCACGATATAAACCGCGGCCAGCGCTGTCGCAATCAACAAGGGCTCATTGGCTAGCGAAGATTGAAACGCTTGTGCAGTGCCGGTAAAGTTTGAGTTGATCGTGGTGGGAACGCCGGCATTGGTTCGGGTTTGATCGATCGCCTCCACCGCCTGCCCCAATGAAATATCCGGCGCCAGATTGAACGACAGCGTCACGGAAGGGAAAACCCCAGAGTGATTCACCGTCAACGCCGCTGTGGAAGGCTCGAAGCGCGTGAAGGCCGCAAGCGGAATCGGAGTTCCGCTCGTGGACGCGGCGTACACCTGCTTGAGCCCCTCCGGGTCCTGCCAGAAGGTTGGATTTACCTCCATCACGACGAAGTATTGATTCATCGGCTTGAACGTGCGCGCGATCTGCCGCTCGCCGAAGGCGTCGTACAAGATGTTGTCGAGGATCTGCGGCGTCACGCCCATCCGCGACGCGGTGGGACGATCGATGATCAGATTCGCCTCCAATCCATTGTTTTGCTGATCGCTATTCACGTCCGTCAACTCCGGCATCTTCCGCATGGAGTTGAGAAGGATAGGCGCCCAATGCTTCAACTCGTCCAGGTTGTCGCTCTGAATCGTGTACTGATATTGCGCGGCGCTCTGCCGGCCGCCGACGCGCAGGTCTTGCGAGGATTGCAGGTAAAGGGTGACGCCTGGAACAGAAGTAAGTTTCGGACGCAGACGAGCGATGATCTGATCGGCCGAGATATGCCGCTGCTCAAGCGGTTTAAGAGTTATGAATGAGCGCCCGCTGGTAGTGGTGGTCCCGCCACCGCCTCCGCTAAACGCCTGTACGGCCTCGACCGCGGGATCCGCCTGGACAACTTTCGACAAGCGGAGAATTTTCTCTTGCATGGCCTGGAACGAGATGCTTTGGTCGCCCATGAAATTGCCGTTCATGCGGCCGGAATCCTGCTGCGGGAAAAATCCCTTCGGCACGATTACGAACAGGTAGATATTGAGGCACAGCGTAGCGATGGCGATGACCAGGACGATCGCCGAATGCCTCATCACCCAACGCAGACTTCGCTCGTACGTCCTCAGAATGAAATCGAAAACCTTTTCGCTCGCTAGGTATAGTCTTCCGTGTTTCTTGTCTATCAACAGACGCGCGCACATAGTAGGCGTGGTCGTGAGGGAGACCAGCATGGAAACGATGATGGTCACCGAAAGCGTCACCGCGAACTCGCGAAACAGCCGGCCCACGATCCCGCCCATCATCAGAATGGGTATGAAAACCGACACCAGCGAGATGCTGATAGAAAGCACGGTGGGCCCAATCTCAGCCGCGCCCGTGACCGCTGCTTGCATGGGGTTCATCCCGCTTTCCCGGTAGCGCGTGATGTTTTCGAGCACGACGATGGCATCGTCCACCACGAAGCCAGTCGAAATCGTCAGGGCCATGAGAGACAGATTGTCGATGCTGAATCCGAAAAGATACATGGCCCCGCAGGTACCGACAATCGATACAGGAACCGCTACGCTCGGTATCAATGTCGCTCGCCAGTCCCGCAGAAAAACGAACACCACCAGGATCACCAACACTACCGAAAGCACCAGCGTCCGCTCGACGGTCTTCACGGAAGCCCGGATGGTGACCGTCTGATCCAAAGTAATTAACAGGTCGATGGAGGGATCGATGGAGGCGTGTAGTTGCGGAAGAGCCGCTTTGATACCGTCCACCGTGTCGATGATGTTGGCGCCAGGCTGCCGGAAAATGATCAGCAGCGCCGCTTTTTTGCCGTTGGCCAACCCCAACGAGCGAACCGTTTGTACCGAATCCGTCACCGATGCGACGTCGCGAAGCCTTACCGCCGCGCCGTTGGCGTACCGGATCAACAACGGTTCATATTCCGCCGCGTGAAATAGCTGATCGTTCGCGCCGATCATCCACCTTCGCTTCAGATCCGAGAAACTGCCCTTGGCCGAATTCGCGGTTTGTGCGGCGATGGCGGCGCGCACGTTTTCGAGACTTAAACCGAAATGGTTGATCTGCGTCGGATTCACGTCGATACGCACCGCCGGAGCGGAACTGCCACCCGCCATTACTTGGCCGACGCCGCGGATTTGCGAGATACGCTGCATCAAGACGCTCGAAGCAGCGTCATACAGAGCCGGCGGCGGGAGCTTATCCGAAGTGAGCGCCAATATCATGATGGGCGCGTCGGCGGGGTTCACTTTCCGGTAAGTCGGGTTGCCTGGCAGATCTGCCGGAAGATAGCCGCGCGCGGCATTGATCGCCGCTTGCACGTCCCGGGCGGCGGCGTCGACGTTCCGATTCAGGTCGAATTGCAACGTCACATTCGTTTGACCCAATGAGCTCGACGACGTCATCTCCGTGACTGCCGCGATGCGGCCAAACTGCCGTTCGAGCGGCGTGGCCACCGACGACGCCATGATCTCGGGGCTGGCGCCGGGAAGGGAAGCCTGCACGGAAATCGTCGGAAAATCTACTTGCGGCAGCGGCGACACTGGCAGCAGCCGAAACGCGACTGCTCCGGCGAGACCGACCGCTACCGTGAGCAGCGCGGTGGCAACCGGGCGATTGATGAATGGCGAGGAAAGGCCCATTGCTTAATCCCCGGCGGCGGGCACATGCTCGAGGCCGGGCGCCGTCTGTTTCCCGCGCTTCGTGAATCGCCTCGCCAGATCGTCAAAGAAAAGATAAATGACGGGCGTCGTGTAGAGCGTCAGAAGCTGGCTCAGTAGCAAGCCGCCTATGATCGTAATTCCAAGCGGGCGCCGAAGCTCCGATCCGGTACCGTGGCCAAATGCTAGCGGCACCGCGCCGAGCAGCGCGGCCATGGTCGTCATCATGATCGGCCGGAAACGCAGCAGCGACGCTTGAAAGATAGCGTCGTACGGATTTTTGCCCTGTTCGCGCTCGGCTTCTAGAGCAAAGTCGATCATCATGATGGCGTTCTTCTTCACGATGCCGATCAGCAGCACGATGCCGATGATCGCGACGACGGTGAGCTCGGAACGGCAGACCATCAACGCGAGCAAAGCGCCTACGCCGGCCGACGGAAGCGTGGACAAAATCGTGATTGGGTGAATGTAGCTTTCGTACAGCACGCCTAGAACGATGTAGACCGTAACCAACGCCGCCAAAATCAACAGCGGCTCGTTGGTGAGCGAGGCCACGAAGGCCTGTGCCGTTCCTTGAAAAGAAGTTTGCATTGCGGGCGGAGTCGGTAGCTCCTTTTCGACTTCTTTGATGGCGTTCACGGCCGAGCCGAGCGCCACGTCGGGCGCCAGGTTGAACGAAACCGTGGTCGCTGGAAACTGCCCGATATGGCTAATCAGAATCGGCGTCGAGGAATTCTTGAAACTTGTAAATGCGCTGAGGGGAACCGGCGTTCCGTTGGCCGATTTCAGATAAATGTTTTCCAGATTTTTCGGATTGGTTTGAAATTGCGGTTCTACTTCCAAAATGACGTGATACTGATTGAGCTGCGTGAAGAGCGTGGAGACTTGGCGTTGTCCGAAAGCATTGTAGAGGGCGGTATCGATGTTCTGTACCGTCAGACCCACGCGGCTCGCGGTCTGCCGATCGATCGAAAGGGCGGCCTCCAAGCCGTGAGTTTGCAGATCGCTGGCTACGTCGGCCAGTTGCGGCAACTCTTTCAAGCGGTTCACAAAACCATTGGCATATTTCGCCAATTCATCCGCATCCGGATCTTCCAGACTGTATTGATACTGTGTTCGGCTGACGATATCCTCCACCGAGAGATCCTGGATCGGCTGCATGTAGAGCGTGATCCCCTCGATCTTTGCCAGCTCCGGCTGCAAGCGCCGGATAACGCCTGTAGCGTTGGCGTCGCGCTCCTCGATCGGTTTGAGATTGATTTGCACGCGGCCGGCGTTCAGCGTGGTGTTCGCGCCATCCACGCCAATAAATGACGAAAGACTTTCGACTGCCGGATCCTTCAATATGACCGCCGCTACTCGCTGTTGAAGCCGCGACATCTCGCTAAAAGAAACGCTCTGGTCGGCTTCCGAGACACCCTGAATTTGGCCGGTATCCTGAACCGGGAAAAAGCCCTTGGGGATCACGATGTAGAGAAAGACAGTCAGTGCCAGCGTGCCGGCTGCGACGCCAAGAGTGAGTACGCGATGCCGGAGCACCCAGGTAAGCGTTTTGCCATAGAACGCTATGGTCCCCTCGAACACCCTTTCGGAGGCTTTGTAGAAGCGGCCTTCGTGCGCGTCCTTCTTGTGACGAAGAAGTTTCGCGCACAGCATGGGCGTCAGAGTCAGTGACACGACTGCTGAAATCAGAATCGTCACCGCCAGCGTCACGGCGAATTCCCGGAACAGGCGGCCCGTGATATCGCCCATGAAAAGCAGCGGAATTAACACTGCGATGAGTGAAACCGTCAGTGAAACGATCGTGAAGCCAATCTGCTCCGCGCCTTTTAGAGCGGCATCCAGAGGCCGCTCGCCCTGCTCCACATAGCGCATGATGTTCTCGATCATCACGATGGCGTCGTCCACCACAAACCCAGTCGAGATCGTCAGGGCCATTAGGGTGAGATTGTTCAAGCTGTATCCGAGCAGATACATCACGGCGAACGTTCCTACCAGGGATAGGGGAACGGCAACGCTCGGTATGAACGTGGCGGCCACATTTCGCAGGAAGACGAAAATTACCATGACCACCAACGCGATGCAGACCATCAATTCGAATTCAACGTCCGCAACCGACGCGCGTACCGTAATCGTGCGGTCCGTCAATGTGGCGATATTGATCGAGGAAGGAATCGTGGCGCGCAGCCTGGGCAGCAGCGCTTTTACGCGATCGACGACCTGAATAATATTGGCGCCCGGCTGGCGTTGAATATTCACGATCACCGCCGGCGTCTTGTTCATCCAAGCCGAGAGATTGTTGTTTTCGATACCATCTACAATTTTGGCGACCTGGTTCAGCATCACAGGCGCTCCATTCTTGTAGGCGACTACGACTTGGCTGTAATCTTTCGCCGTTAGCAACTGATCGTTGGCATTGATCTGGTAGCCCTGATGTGGCCCGTCGAAACTGCCTTTGGCGGCGTCAAGACTGGTCGCCGTCAGTGCGGTATGTACGTCTTCGAGGTTCAGTCCGTACGACGCAAGCTGGGTCGGATTGGCTTGTATGCGAACCGCGGGCTTGCGGCCACCGCTGATGGTCACCGCGCCTACGCCGGATAATTGAGAAATCTTCTGGGCCAGCCGCGTATCCGCGTAGTCTTCCACCTGCTGCAGCGGCATCGTATTCGACGTCAATGCCAAGGTCAAAATCGGCGCATCCGCGGGATTCGTCTTGCTGTAGATGGGCGGCAGCGGCAGATCCGCGGGTAAGAACGTCTGCGCGGCATTGATGGCGGCCTGCACTTCCTGCTCCGCCACGTCGATATTCAGACTCAGCACAAATTGCAGCGTGATGACCGACGCGCCTTCGGAACTCGTCGACAGCATCTGGTTCAAGCCGGGCACTTCTCCGAGCTGCCGCTCGAGCGGAGCCGTGATGGCGGAAGCGGTCACCGTCGGACTCGCGCCCGGATAGAACGTGACCACCTGCATGGTCGGATAGTCGACTTCCGGCAGCGCCGAGACGGGTAGTTGTTTATACGCGACGATGCCAACCAGCAGGATGGCGGCCATTAATAGCGACGTCGCTATCGGCCGTAGGATGAACGGTCGCGACGGATTCATGGGTTACCAGCCGGACTTCCAGCGGGATTCGCGGTGGCTCCCCTGTCTTTCCGCGCCACGACCTTCACGTTGTCCTGCAGCTTGTCGAAGCCGTCGGTCACGACCGTCTCTCCCGGCGCCACACCCGTCACCGCCGCCGCCAGTCCGTCCGTTGTGGCGACATTGATATTTCTAGCCAGCACCGTGCTCTTCGCCGGATCGACAACATAGACAAACGAGACATCATTATTTCGTTGAATAGCCGCCGTTGGGATGATATTCGCGGCCATCAGTGTTTTCACCAATAGCCGCGCGTTTACGAACTCGTTCGGAAAGAGGCGCCAGTCGGCGTTGGCGAACGAAGCTCGCACACGTACCGTTCCCGTGGTTGTATCGATCTGGTTATCCAAAGTCATCAGCATGCCTTGTGCGAGATGCGTTTGGTTGTCGCGATCGTAGGCGTCTACTTGCAACTTATGCCCGGCGCGGAGCTGCGTTACCACGTCGTAGATGTAGTCTTCCGCCATGGTGAAAATCACGGTAATGGGTTGGAGTTGCGTGATGCTAAGTAACGGCGCGGTGCCGTTAGCTTGCACGATGTTGCCTGGATCGAGAGGACGTAAGCCTATTCGCCCATCAATGGGCGCCGTGATGCGACTGTAGTCGAGATTGACCTTGGCGGCGTCGGCATTTCCTTCGTCGAGTTTGGTGGTGCCCTCATATTGATTCACCGCGGCCTGTTGCGTGGCCATCGTCTGCTCCGGAATCGCGTGCTGGGCTAATGCCGAACGGTAGCGCTCGAGATCGATCTTTGCATTGCTTAGCAGCGCCTGGTCACGCTGAAGCTGCCCTTGCGCCTGCGTATACGCAGCCTGATAGGGACGTGGATCGATGACTGCGAGCAGGTCTCCCTTGTGCACCATTTGACCTTCGCGATAGTGTACCTCCATGAGTTGGCCTGCCACGCGGCTGGTTATGGTCGCGGTGTAAACCGGCGTTACGGTGCCGAGTGCGCTGATATATACGCCCATGTTTCCCTGCCGGACTTTTTCAATGGAAACGGGTATCGCGCCACCACCGCCTTTGGCATTCTTCCCTCGCGGTTTGGCCGCCTTCGCCGCGCCGGAGTCCGTGGAACGCTGTGATAGCAAGTAAGTGCCGCCGCCCAATAGAATCAAAAGTGCGGCGGTCCAGATTGCCCATCGCCCCTTGCGCGGTGTCTTAGGCTGAGGATCGACAGAGGACATTCTCTACGACTATCCCTTGTCATACCTCTTTCCCGCGACTGCCGAATGGCTGCTTGTGACCCTGCCATTCGGCATAGTATCCCGACGTTACGCGCAAAAACAGCGCAATTGCGGTAGCTTTTTAGTGTGAGGACATTGTGTACCACGCTCATTTGGTTGGGCGTGCTGCTGTGTCTACCGGTTCGCTCAGCGCGCGCTCTCGATCCCAACAAAACCCTCACGCAATACGCGCACCGCATCTGGGGCGAAGAAGAAGGGCTCCTGCAGCCCACCATTTATTCCATCCTGCAAACCCGCGATGGCTTCTTGTGGTTGGGCACGCAAGATAGCCTGGTCCGTTTCGACGGCATTCATTTCCGCGAGTTCGATAACGCGGCCGCCGCCGGCCTGGCCCGCAGCCTGATTCGTAGTCTGCTCGAGGATCGCGACGGAAATCTGTGGGCGGCGAGCGTAGGCTCGGGCGTTGTGCGCATCCAGCCGGATGGCTCGTTCCACCGCTTCACCGCGCACGACGGGTTGCCCAGCGACGATGCGTTTTGTCTTTCTTCCGGCTCCGCGGGTGAGATCTGGATCTGCACCAGCCGCGGCTTGGCGCGGCTCGATTCCGCAAACAAAATGCGCGTCTTCACCACCGCGGACGGGTTGCCGAGCAATACAGCGCGCGAATCCTGCGAGTCTCCAGGCGGCGTCAGGTGGGTTGCCGGCCTCGACTTCGGGCTGAGCTCGTGGAACGGAACTCGCTTCGAGCAATATTTGGATTCGAACATCGGCCCCCGTGAAATCGTGAACGCGCTCGCCTGCGCGAAAGACGGCACGGTTTGGGCGGGAACGTCGTCCGGCCTCGTCCAGATTACTTCGACTTTATCGCGGCGATGGACCGTTCGCGATGGGTTGCCCGACAACGAAATATCCTCGCTCCGGAGCGCCGCCGACGGCAGCTTGTGGATCGGCGGTAACGACGGCATCAGCCGCTATCGCAACGGCGAGATCAGCGTCTACCGCACGCGCGACGGGCTTTCGCACAGCTTGGTCCTTTCCCTTTTCATGGATCGCGAGGGAAGTCTCTGGGCCGGTACGAAGGATGGTCTCGATCAATTTACCGACGGTAAAGTAACTCCCTACACCACAAACGAAGGAATGCTGAGCAACGACGCCGGCCCAGTTCTCGAAGATTCGCAGGGCCGTTTATGGATTGGCACGCTCGGACACGGCCTGAACTCGTTCGACGGTCACCGTTTTCGGTCTCTTACCATGCGAGACGGCTTGCTCGACGACACCATTCTCGCTCTGCAACTGGATAGCGGCGGCGATCTCTGGGTCGGTTCCAATGGCGGCTTGAACCGCTTGAGAAACGGCAAGGTAATCGCCGCATACACCGAGCGCGAAGGGCTCTCGTCGCTATCTGTTCGCGCGCTGGCGGTGGATGCAGAAGGTGTCTTGTGGGCCGGCACAAGCCGCGGCCTGAATCGATTGGAAGGAAACCGCTTCACAAAATCCAATTTTCATCCGACGTCGCCGATCGTTGCGTTGACTGGCGGCCGGGCGGTTCGTCTGTTTATCAGCGGCAGCGATTCCGGATTCACTTACGTAAAGGACAACCAGGCGAAGACCTATTCACTTGACGTGACGCATGGGGTCGACTGTTACTATGTCGAGCCGGAGCTCCATCAAACCTGGATGGGGACTCTCGGCTCGGGCCTTTTGCTCTGGAAAAATGGCGCCGTTACCCACATCCGTGTGCGCGACGGCCTTTACGACAATCGCATCTACAGCATTCTTCGCGACGATCGCGCCAATTTCTGGATGGCGTCGAGCAAAGGCATATTTCGGGTCAGCGAAAAAGAATTGCAGGATTTCGTCGATGGCAAGGCGCGCTATCTGACGAGCATCCCGTTCACCACCGGTCAGCTCCATTTCGAATGCCGCTCGGGCGTGCAGCCGGCTGCATGGCGCACTCGCGACGGCCGCCTCTGGTTTTCGACCACCAACGGATTAGTCGTTGTCGATCCGAATCACTTAGTAAACAACTCAATCGCGCCGCCCGTGCAGATTACTTCGGTCGTAGTGAACGGCAACCGCGTCCCGCCGCGCGCCGGGCTTCAGTTACGCCCGCGGGAGCGCAATCTCGAAGTGCGCTACGCCGGACTCAGTTTCATTTCTCCGGAGAAGATGACGTTCCGCTATATGCTCGATGGCTACGACAAAGATTGGACCGATGCCGGTAGCCGGCGCGAAGCGATCTTCACGAATTTGCCGCCCGGAAATTTTCAGTTCAGAGTCATGGCGCGGAACGCCGATGGCGTCTGGAGCGCCGAGACAGCATCGCTTGGCTTTGGCGTGGAGCCGCTGTTGTATCAGCGCCGCTGGTTCTTTCCGTTGCTGGCTCTTCTCGCCGCTGGTATGATCGCTGCCGGGTTTCGCATGCGCATCCGCCGCTTGCAGCATGGCTTCGACCTGGTGCTCGCCGAAAGAAACCGCATCGCGCGCGAATTGCACGACACGCTGCTGCAAGGCTTCGCCGGCATTACCATGCAGTTGCAGGCGCTCTGGACACGGCTGCCTCTCTCAAAAGAAAAGAGCTTTCTATCCGAGGTCATAAAGGACGCGGCAAATTGCTCCACCGAAGCACGCCAATCGCTCTGGGGGTTGAGAAACACCGCATCCGTCTCACCCGATTTCTCCGGCAAATTGGCCCATTTGGCGCGTGACACGACCGCTCAAAGTTCCGTCGAACTGTCGCTAAATCTCGATCCGGTCTCGCTGCAAGACCGCCCGGAGTCCGAGTATCAACTTCTACGAATTGCGCAAGAAGCGATCTCGAACAGCCTGCGGCACGCGCACGCCGGCAAGATTGAGATCCGTCTGTCCGCCGCCGGTAAGCGCGCCGAATTAAGGATTACCGACGATGGCGAGGGATTCGATGTCGGCCGCCAGCAATTCGGCCACTTCGGCGTCGCCGGCATGCGTGAGCGCGCCGGCGAAATTGGCGCGCGGCTGACTATTGAAAGCGCGCCGGGGCGGGGAAGCACCGTTTCCGTATCGTTTTCTTTACCGCAACAGGAAAAAATCTTAGAACGTCAAACAGGATAGAGTAACTGTATTGGAGCCTGAAAACCACATTCGCATTCTTTCGGTCGACGATCATGACTTGGTGCGCAAAGGCATCGCCGCGATTCTCGCCACCGAACCCGACCTTGAGTTAGTGGGAGAAGCCAACACCGCGGAAGAAGCGCTTCGCCTCTATCGCGTGCATCGTCCCGATGTGACTTTGATGGATTTGCGGCTGCCCGACAAGAGCGGCATCGAAACCACGCGCATGATCCAGGAGGAGTTCCCCGGCGCGAAAATCATCGCGCTGACTTCTTACGACGGCGATCAGGATATCTACCGTGCCCTGGAAGCGGGCGTTCGCGGATATCTGCTCAAGGAAATGGTCCACACTGAGGTCATTCGAGCCATTCGGACCGTTCACTCCGGCAAGCGATTTATCCCGCTTGAAGTCACACAACAGCTACACGGATTCTTTCCCGAAGTCGCCCTGACACCTCGCGAGATCGAAGTGCTGAGCCTGGTCGCCCGCGGCCTTGGCAATCGCGAAGTGGGAGACAAGCTGGGCACCGCGCCGGGTACCGTGAAAGCTCATATGCAGAGCATCCTGAGCAAGCTCGATGCGAAGGACCGCACGCATGCTGTGACGCTGGCGCTCCGGCGTGGAATTATTCACCTGCACTCGCCCGACATGGCGTCTTCGATTTTGAACGGATGACGGCACAGGAATATCTTGAGCGTGAACGCTTAGCCGAGACCAAGAGCGAATTCTATGGCGGCGAAATGTTCGCCATGGATCGATCAAATTTCCGGCATGCGGTCATTGTGACGAACTTACTTGGCGAGCTAGGCATAAGGTTGAAACGACGGCCATACATCGTATGCGCTTCGAACCTGCGCCTCGCAGTCTGTAGAAACAGCTTCTACACATACCCCGATTTAATGGTGATGCCGGACAAACCGGCCCTTATCGACGAACATCGAGACACCGTGACGAATCCCATCGTCGTCGTTGAAGTGCTTTCGCCATCTACCGAGGGCTACGATCGGGGCAGGAAGTTCGAGAGGTATCGCGCGATACCGTCCTTGATGGAGTATCTAACGGTATCGCAGCACGGCGTGCATATTGAAATCCATACGCGGCAACCCGACGATACTTGGCTGTTGAGAGATGTACGTGATTCCGGGCCGGTCAAGCTGCAATCGATCGGGGTTGAATTGCAGCTCTCCGACATTTACGAACGGGTCGAGTTTACCTCGAGTGAAGGCGCCTTAGGCGCCGACGCGTAGAATAAAGATAATGTCGACGGCCGCGAGCACATTCCTCACGCCCGAGGAGTATCTTGAGCGCGAGCGTGCGGCCGAGACCAAAAGCGAATACTACGGCGGAGAGATGTTCGCCATGGCCGGGGTGAGCGTCCAACATGTGACTATCGTTATAAACGTGGCAGGAGAACTCAGATCGAGTCTTAAAGGAAAGCCCTGCGCCGTATACCCGGCCGATCTTCGTCTTGCTATCGGCGCGACCGGCCTCTATACGTATCCCGACGTGATGGTGATCTGCGGCAAGCCGGCTGTTATCGATGCGCATGTGGATACCGTGACTAACCCCGTGGTCATCATTGAGGTGCTTTCGCCATCCACCGAGGGCTATGATCGCGGCAGGAAGTTCGAGAGCTATCGCGCGATCCCATCCTTGATGGAGTATCTAACGGTATCGCAGCACAGCGTGCATGTTGAAATCCATACGCGCCAACCCGACAATACTTGGCTGTTGAGAGATATACGCGATTCCGGCGCGGTCAAGCTGCAATCGATTGGGGTCGAATTGCAGCTCGCCGATATCTACGAAAGAATCGAATTTTAGGCGCTGACCATCGCTTCTTCCGGAACTCCCGTTTCCTTCCGCTTCTTGAGGAAAGGCATCATCGCCCGAAGCTCCGCGCCGACCTTTTCAATCGGCTGATCCTTCGCCGCTTCCCGCATCGCCAGGAATTTCTTGCGCCCGTCGCGATTCTCCTTGAGCCATGCTCGCGCGAACTCGCCGGATTGAATCTCGCTCAAGATCTTCTTCATCTCGGCGCGCGTCTGCTCGGTAACAATGCGAGGCCCGCGCGTGTAATCGCCATATTCAGCCGTATCGGACACCGAATAGCGCATGTATCCCAAGCCGCCTTCGTAGATCAAATCGACGATCAGCTTCAACTCGTGCAAGCACTCGAAATAGGCAATCTCGGGCGCATATCCGGCTTCGGTGAGCGTCTCGAAACCAGCGCGGATCAACTCGCTGACGCCGCCGCAAAGAACGGTTTGCTCTCCAAAAAGATCGCTCTCGGTTTCTTCCTTGAAAGTTGTCTCAATTACGCCGGCCTTCAAACAGCCGAGCGCATACGCATAGGCGAGCGCATTGTCGAGCGCTTTGCCGGACGCATCCTGCGCGAGCGCGACCAGCGCCGGAACGCCAACGCCCTCCACAAACAGTTCACGCACGCGATGCCCCGGCGCTTTCGGCGCAATCATCGACACGTCGATATCGGCGGGCGGCTTGATCTCATCGAAATGAATGTTGAAGCCGTGCGCGAACATGAGCGTCTTGCCCTTGGTCATGTGCGGCGCAATATCCGTCCGATACGTATCGCCTTGCACGTGATCCGGCACCAGGACCATGATCACGTCCGCGGCTTTGGAGGCGTCCGAAACGCTCATAACCTTCAAGCCGGCGGCTTTCGCTTTCGTCCCGCTCTTGCTCGCGGCGTGCAATCCTACTACGACGTTCAAGCCGGAATCGCGCAAATTCAAAGCATGCGCATGTCCCTGGCTGCCATATCCAATGATGGCGATCGTCTTTCCTTGAAGCGCACCGAGGCTTCCGTCCTTCTCATAAAATCGTCTTGGCATTAGCTGTCCTTATTGATTATTCCGCGCCCTGCAATTCCAACACTTCTTCCGGGGCCGCTCCGCGCGGCACCGGCGGCGACAAACGAAGCTTTTTGTTATCGAGCGACACCGAGACAATTCCGGAGCGCGTCGCTTCAATCTCTCCGTAACTCCGCATCACCTCGATGAACTCATCCAGTTTTTCCGGATCGCCCGTGGCTTCGAGACAAAATCCTTCGGTCGTCGAATCCACTACTCGCGCCCCGAAAATTTCGGCTTCTTTCAACACTGCCGTGCGGGTCTGCTGGTTCATCCGGATCCGTACCAGCGCGAGTTCGCGGTTCACCGCCGGGCCGTCCGTTACATC
>Ga0193753_10000516_pt1 | contig 37729 bp, 36 predicted proteins | sample H1c2metaG_FD_144925 | JGI IMG/M metagenome (GOLD analysis project Ga0193753, IMG submission 144925) | Soil microbial communities from a riparian zone of the East river system, Colorado, United States - H1c2 | ecosystem: Environmental > Terrestrial > Soil > Riparian zone | place: USA: East...
CATCATAGCCCGGAACTACAACTATATACTCACAAATATTTGTTAGAAAGAACGAAACTACGGCAATTATAATTCCAATTATTCCTCCTCTTGACCAATGTGGCCATTTAGAAAATTTCATAATACTTTAATTATACCTCTATTTTTATAAAAAAATTGATGGTTATCCACTTAGCTCACTTCGATGGCTCTTATTAATCAATACAATTTCAAACAAAAAAGATTTTACGAGAATCGACCATCTATATACAGTAAACCAATCGCATAAACCACAAAAGCTCCAATTATAAGAGTAGCCAGATTACCACTCTGAGCTCCCCATATATATAAAACAACGGGAGCACACAGAAAAATCAAGCCTATTACAATGAGCAGTCTACCGACTCTGGATGATTTATTTACTCTGGTATATATGTGCGCAAAGAAAATTCCCAGAAAGAGAACGATAAAAAAGACCGGGCTATAGAGGAGGTTCATCAAATACAAAAGTAGTGCTATTGCATAAGATGCAATTGAAAGCCATGCATATTTGTACCGTTTCATGCCTAAAAGTATAGACATTTAAACTTGAAACGACAAATCTAATTATGGGGACAGTAAGGCTCTCTTGTATCTCAACCCCCAAATCCGTATACTGATTTCACCATGAAAACTCCCTATAACTTTGAAGACAACGATATCGTACCGGAAACAGACGCCGATAGCCGGCGTGTTTCTGATGAGTCTGCAGATGAATCTGTTATAGCTGAGGAATCGGCTAATGACTCCATAAAAACTCTCAGAGAAAAACTCAAAGCGGTCACTGCAGAGCGCAATGAATACCTCACAGGTTGGCAGAGAGACAAGGCTGATTTTATAAATGCACGCAAAAGGGATAACGAAGCTCAGCGTGATCTTGCAAAGTATGCTCAGGAGGGACTGGTCAATGAACTTATCCCTGTACTCGATAGTTTCGATATGGCCATGGGTAACAAAGAGGCCTGGGAGAAGGCAGACAAGAACTGGCGCATAGGAGTAGAGTATATCGCTCAGCAACTCAAGAAAGTTCTGGAAGACAACGGCCTCACCGAACTAAATCCGCTTGGAAAGCAATTTGATGTCATGGAACATGAAGCAGTAAGCTACGAACCCGTCGAAAATGCTTCCGATGAGGGTAAAGTTATCAAAGTCCTTCAGAAAGGGTATTCACTCAATGGCAAGGTCCTCAAAGCACCTAAAGTCGTCATAGGAGAGGGGATGAAATAGCCTTTTTGAGGCCAAAAGATGCAAAAATCAGACCACATCTTTGGTCTTGTCTTTTGGCGTAGTTATAGTATAATATTGACAGGCTAGCAATTGTGTGGCCTGAATCTTCAGTTTCATTAACAATATGTCTCACTATCGTCTACAGCGGCGGAGTCACCTCTGCCGTTTCACGTTCAAACCCCGAGTGATCTTGTTTGCTCTTATCGCAATTGCGATCCTGGGTTGGATCACTCACTAACCCCACTCACAACCCTCTACATTACGCACTATGTTTCTGGGTATCTTGGTTCATTTCGGTGTCAAAGCAGTTTTGGTTCTCGTCGCCTGCCTTCTTATGTTTGCAGGTGTATTGTTCAGCACTACACCCGCAGGAAGATGGAGGGGTTTAGTGATCTTCGTGTGTTGGGCTCTTCCAGCCAGTGTATTGATTTTCTTCGCGTATTGCGATCACCCCCTAGAGCGCGTCAAGCAAGGAGTGCAGTTCGTTGCCTCCACGGTTCGTTAGTCAGTTACTTCCACGAAGCTCGCCACAGGTTGTGGTGAGCTTCTTTTTTATTAACCTTAATTTAACCTAAGCAGCGCCTAGGCCTCGCCTAGCAGCTTGATAGATTTTGATATATGATGTGTGATACCTATGAACCCCTACGATCATTCCGAACTTGAGCCTAAGTGGCAGAAGAAGTGGGAAGATGCCGACCTCTACAAGGCTACGGAAAATTCTAAGTCGCCTTCACCCAATGGCTCCGGCGGACCAAGAAAGAAAAAGTTTTATGGTCTCATAGAATTTCCATATCCATCGGGCGACGGTTTGCATGTCGGGCATATCCGCAGCAACACAGCTATGGATATCATCTCCCGCAAACGTCGCATGGAAGGTTTCGAAGTGCTCTATCCGATTGGTTGGGATGCATTTGGTCTGCCCGCAGAAAATTATGCTATCAAGACGGGCACCCAACCAGCCGCTATCACGCAGAAGAATGCCTCTACATTTCGACGTCAGCTTAAAGCTTTGGGATTTGGTTTTGATTGGTCACGTGAGGTAGATACAACGGATCCGAAGTACTACAAATGGACACAGTGGATATTTTTGCAGTTTTTGAAACAAGGGTTGGCGTACAAAAAGAAGATGGCCATCAACTGGTGTCCCAAAGATCTTATCGGTCTTGCCAATGAAGAGGTGGTAGATGGTAAATGTGAACGCTGTGGCACTCCAGTAGAGAAAAAAGAGAAAGAGCAGTGGATGCTGGCTATCACCAAGTACGCTGATCGATTGGATAAAGATCTAGATACGGTTGATTTCAAGGAACGCATAAAGATCCAGCAGAGAAATTGGATAGGGAGAAGTGAGGGAGCAGAGATTGATTTCAAATTGGATTTCAAAAAGAATCCTACTGATAATGATCGTCGTGGCCCCGATGGCAAACCGGCACAGATAAAAGTATTTACTACGCGACCTGACACATTGTTCGGTGTGACCTACATCGTCCTTTCTCCTGAACATCTGTGGGTCACTCTGGCGACAGATGATGCACATGATGTGTTAACAAATAAAGATGAAGTTCGTGCGTATCTTGCCGATGTAAAAAATAAAACTGAGATAGAGCGTACGGGTGAAGGTAAAGAGAAAACGGGTGTGGAACTGAAAGGGGTAAAGGCAATTAATCCTGCTACCAAGGAAGAAATCCCAATGTTCGTGGCTGACTATGTGCTCGCTCACTATGGAACTGGGGCTGTTATGGCTGTGCCCGCTCATGATGAGAGGGATTTTGACTTTGCTACTAAATACAAGTTGCCCGTAAAGCAGGTGATTGAACCGATGTTCACAAAGACAGAGGGTGTGGACGCTCTCAAAACTGGCCAACCTTTCGTTGAGAGAAATGCGGCACTCTGCATCGTCAAACACTGGTCAGAAGATAAATACCTTTGCTCAAAATGGAAGACCAATGATTGGCGAGGATTTGTTATAGGTGGTATCGAAGAGGGCGAAGATGAATCCGTCGCAGCTAAACGCGAGGTAACTGAGGAAACCGGATATACCGATGTCGAATATGTACGTACGCTTGGAAAGGTCCATTCGAAGTTCTATCATGACATAAAAGCAGTCAATCGATTTGCCCACTTCAAAGTTGTGTACTTAGAATTGAAAAGTGGGGATCAGGGAGATATAGATGAAAGTGAAAAGATACTTCACGAAATCGAATGGGTCACGGCAGAAAAAGTTCGAGATTTCGTAAACCGCCCTGATCTCAAAATGGCATGGGATCTCATGTCTCCAAGCTCCTATGCTGGGGAAGGTTTACTTGTAGACTCAGGGGCATTTAGTGGCAAAGATTCTACGGATATCAAAAAGGAGATAACCGAATCAGTTGAAGGGAAATGGGTCACCACCTACAAACTCCGCGACTGGATCTTTTCACGTCAGCGTTACTGGGGTGAACCTATACCGGTGGTGCACTGCGAAAAGTGTGGGATAGTTCCTGTGCCAGAAGACCAACTGCCAGTTACATTGCCTGAAGTAGAAAACTACAAACCAACAGAGACAGGTGAGTCGCCACTTGCTGGTATTTCTGAGTGGGTCAATACGAAGTGTCCTCAGTGTGGAGGTTCTGCCAAACGCGAAACAGACACCATGCCAAACTGGGCAGGTTCGAGTTGGTATTATCTCCGTTACGCCGATCCTCACAACGACACAGAATTTGCATCAGCTAAAAATCTCAAATACTGGACACCTGTGGATTGGTACAACGGGGGCATGGAGCACACCACTCTTCACTTGCTGTACTCCCGTTTCTGGCACAAATTCCTCTTCGATCAAGGATTGGTTCCCACTGCTGAACCATATCAGAAGAGAACATCGCACGGACTTATCTTGGCTGAGGGAGGAGTAAAAATGTCTAAATCAGTTGGAAACGTTATTAACCCTGACGGCATTATAAAAGCATTTGGTGCTGATGCTTTGCGTCTCTATGAAATGTTTATGGGTCCATTTGACCAGCACATCTCGTGGGATACAAACGGGATTGTGGGAACACGTAGATTTGTTGAGAAGGTGTGGAGACTCAGTGAAAAAGCAAGAAGCAAGAAGGAAAAAGGAAAAAGAACAGAGACAAGGGAGATTCGCGACCAGCGGGCCGAAGCGACGAAGCAAGATTCAAAATTCAGTAAAGGAGCAGACAAAATACTCCACAAAGCTATAAAAAAAGTTAGCGAGGACATCGAAAAGATGGGATTTAATACGGCCATAAGTACACTGATGATCACGGTAAGTGAGTTAGAGAAAGTGGAATCGCTCAGCACCGAGCAGTACGAAATACTTTTAAAATTAGTGGCGCCTTTTGCTCCTCACGTAACCGAAGAGTTGTGGTCATTAGCTGGAAACTTTGAATCTATCCATATCTCATCGTGGCCAATATTTGACCCGAAATTGGCAACTGACACAGAGGCAACCATCATTATTCAGATCAACGGCAAAGTCCGCGGGTCCTTTGTCTCTGACACGAATGCCACTACGGAGACCCTCCAAAATACGGCCACAAACTTACCTGAAATAGCAAAATGGCTCGAAGGAAAAAAGGTGACTAAAGTCATCGTTGTTCCTGGTAGGCTTGTAAGTTTCGTGGTCACGGACAGTTGATATCAACTGAATCTTGGAGTCCAATCTCGGCACTTCGAGAGGTAGTTGACAGAATGTATAGGGAAGTGGTATCGTGTAAATACGCATTTATCTGGGAACGGTTGAAAATCGACATCGCGGTGCCACACAATTGACTCGTTTAAAAGTAGATGATACAGTAACTTCGTACTAAGAAGACCTAACTTACATGGCAACCGCACCAATTTCATTTAAACCCAAACAAACCGTCAAACGCCTTTTGGCTTCACTTCCAGATCGTGCACGTGACGTTATCGTTTTTCGTTATGGCCTCGGCAAGGATTCAAAGAGGATGACACTCGATGCAATCGGCAAAAAGTACGGCATCACTCGTGAGCGCGTCCGTCAGATCGAGAACTACGCTCTGACCAATATCCGCAAGTCCGAAGAATACAAGAGAGAGAAAGTCGTCTTTACAGAGATCGAAGGGCTTTTGCATACACTGGGTGGGGTTGTTGTTGAAGATGATTTCCTCGGTTCCTTTTCCAAGGATCCTAGTTTGCAAAACCACATGCATTTCCTATTAGTAGTCGGGGATACATTCAAGAAAAAGAAAGAGGATGAGGAGTTCCGTCACCGCTGGCACATCGATGAACAACTTGCGAAGAGTATCGAAGGGGCACTCCGCACTCTCTATGGTACACTGGACAATCAAGAACTTCTTCCTGAGTCAGAGATGATCAAACGCTTTCTTACTCACCTGGAAGATGTTTCAGAGCGTTACAAGAACCAAGAAGTTTTGAGACGCTGGCTCGGTCTTTCGAAGCACATCGGAAAGAACGCGCTTGGTGATTGGGGTGTTGCTCATTCATCAAACATCAAGACTAAGGGTATGCGTGACTATGCCTTCCTCGTTATCCGTAAACATGGTTCTCCTATCCATTTCCGCGATGTTGCAAAACAGATCACTTCTATGTTTAACAAGAAGGCTCATGTCGCAACTACTCATAACGAACTGATCAAGGATTCACGTTTTGTTCTCGTCGGTCGAGGTCTCTATGCTCTCGCAGAGTGGGGATATGCACCCGGTATCGTACGCGACGTTATAAGTCAGGTTCTCCAAAAGAACGGGCCACTTACCCGCGAAGAGATCGTAGAAAAGGTTCTCCGTGAACGATATGTCAAAGAAAACACTATTGCGGTCAATCTTCAAAATCCAAAATTCTTCAAAAAGGACAAAGATGGTAAGTACCACGTAGCAGGAGAAGGGCAAGCATAAGAGAAGAGTACGATAAGTAAACACAGGTCTGACCTCAGGGTCAGACCTGTGTTTGTTGGTACTTTGGACGTTCTCATATTTAAGAGAGGTCTGATATAATATCCGCATGCAATCAGAGTTCCTCTTTTCCGAATTTCAGACCGAACTCCTTCCTGAAGTTATCAATATCGTCATATTTATTTCGCCCATCCTCCTTGCTGTTATATTAGCGGGAACTTTGTGGACTCTTTGGATCCGTTATATCCAAGCGAGATTTTATGCCTCTCTCAAATATGCATGTCTCGAACTTCGCCTTCCTAAGGAAACATTCAAATCACCCAAGGCCATGGAGCTTGTTCTTACGGCGCTTCACAATACTTCTGATGGAGGGTGGACTGCAAAATTTTGGAAAGGGGAATACAGACCTTATTATTCACTGGAGATCGTCTCTGTAGAAGGCCACGTGAAGTTCTATATCTGGGGAGAAGACCGTCGTAAACTCGGCGTTATGAATGCACTCTATGCACAGTTTCCGGGCATCGAGATCTATGATGGTCCAGACTACACCACGGGTACTCACTTTGACCCAAAAACCATGAAACTCTGGGCCGCCGAATTTGCGTACACAAAGGATGCAGCGTATCCACTCAAGACATATGTAGATTATGGACTCGACAAAGACCCCAAGGAAGAATTTAAAATCGACCCACTTGCACCTCTGGTCGAATTCTTCGGTAGTGCCGGCGCCAATGAACAGATGTGGCTCCAACTTATCGTCCGTGCTCACAAGGGGGAGCAGAAAAAACCAGGACATCTATTTAAGAAATATGACGCTTGGAGAGCGGGTGGTGAAAAACTTATGGATACTATCATGCTTCGAGATCCCAAAACGAAAGTGCAGTCAGTCGGGGCCAAGTGGGTAAAAGGTACGCCTCATATTCCCGTAAAAACTAATGCGTATGAAGATGAACTCGTTGTAGCGATCCAAAGAAGTTTGAGTAAGATTCCATTCGATGTGGGTATCCGAGCTATGTATATATCCAAGAAGGACACGTTCAATACACCTTTTGGTATCGGTGGATTTATTAGTTCTATGAAACAGTTCAGTACTGAACATTTAAATGGCCTCAGACCCAATGGTGAGAAATGGATTGTTCAGTTCGATGAGCCTTGGAAGGACTACAAGGATATGCGGAGAAATAGGATCTCAGCAGAAGCCATAGAAGCTTTCAAGCGCCGCTCATTTTTCCGTCCTCCTTTTGAAAGTGAACCTCTGGTCATGAACGTAGAGGAACTCGCAACTCTCTACCACTTCCCAGGATCTGTTGTGGCATCTCCTTCATTTGAGCGTGTACCTTCTAAGAAAGCCGAAGCTCCTGGTAATCTTCCTATATAATGTTCAAATCCCGATTCTCAAAAGCTGTTTTATTCGTGCTTGGACTATTTATAGTCATCACGGCTCTAGTGGGTCTTCAGACTCCGCGAGATTTTCCTGTTGATACGGTTGTCACGATTGAAAAGAATACGGGTCTGACGCACACAGCACAGATGCTCATGGAAAAACATGTTATCGGTTCAGCTTTTTTATACAAGGTAGCAGTAGTTCTCATGGGTGGGCACAAAAACATCATGGCGGGTGATTATGTTTTCGATGCACCACAACCACTTTTTACAGTAGCTCGGAGAACTATAAAAGGAAACTACGGCCTCACAACATACAAAGTCACTATTCCTGAAGGTTCGACCTCCAAGGATATCGGCTGGATCATCTTAAAAGAGATCCCCGACTTCAATGCGCCCGCATTTCTCTCTTTGGCAAAACCTCTCGAGGGATATCTTTTCCCAGATACATATCTTTTTTATTCAAATGTAAAACCTCAGGAAGTTGTGAAGATGCTTACGGATACATTTGATGAGAAGATCTCAACTTTGAAGACGAGTATTGGTGTGTTCGTTCAAGCATCGAGCAAAGCTACGTCGAGTAGGGTGACGAGCGAGCAGGTGCTCACCATGGCCTCTATAGTCGAGAGGGAAGCGATGAATGCCGAGGATCGGAAGATTATCTCAGGAATCTTGTGGAAGAGATACAAAGCCGGCATGGCACTTCAGGTGGATGCGCCGTTTCATTATCTTTACAATAAACCCTCATCAGAACTCACCCTCGACGATCTCAAGATTGATTCGCCTTACAATACCTATGTCTACAAAGGCCTACCTCCAGGTCCTATCTCTAACCCAGGACTTGAAACTATACAGGATACGATTGCCCCCAAGGAAACGAAATATTGGTACTATTTATCTGATAAGGACGGAAAGATGCACTATGCTGAAGATCTAGAGGGGCACGTCAAGAATAAACAGAAGTATTTGTAAAAGCAAAAAAGGAAGAAGGAAGAAGGAAAAATAATGCAGGTAAACGGTTAGAGGGTAAGAGGGGACACAAAGTAATTGGTAAGTAATTACAACTCGAAAATCGCAGTCCCACTTCGCTCTCGCAAACTCGAGCTTCACGGGACAAGTAACAAAAAAGCCGACGGAGAGTCGACTTGTGAGAGATTGAGAGTGTGTAGTTATTTGGCGCCGAATTCTGGGTGATCGCGAAAGAACTGGCCGACTGCAATCCAGAGAGTTTGGTAAATAGCTGCCCACCTCGCATTGACGAAGAAGTAATCTTTCTTCAGGATGGTTTCCATGCTGCCGCTAGGTGAAAAACCGAGTCTGCTTGCCGTGGCCTTACTTATCCCAAGTTCGGTTAAACCGGACTCGAAGTAACTATCGTGACTATTCAGAGCAATGAGGCACGAACAATTAGAATTGATCCGAAAGCTCTCATCAAGTGTGACTGAAATTTTCAGTTTGCGATCCATGACGAACTTCGTCCCTTCCACTACTTCCATGAGAGCGACCTCTCGAATGTCCGATAAATGGTGCGGAAATTTTTCCTCCCAATGGTTACCAAGTGCCTCAAGCAGTTTTTCTAGCCAAATAGGTTGTGTCGGCGCAGAAGTCCTCATAACACCTTTCTTGTGAGAAACGATCTCACGGTTGTGATTGTCTACCTTATTTGATACATTAAAATATATGCAAAGTCAAGATACAGCAAGGCCTACCCTTGCCACTCCAAAGAAAGTCTTCGTTGGACTCTCAGGTGGAGTAGATAGCGCCACTTCTGCAGCACTCCTCAAGGAGGCTGGTTTTGACGTTACTGGAGTCTTCATAAAGGTCTGGCAACCTGACTGGATAGAGTGTACGTGGAGGGAAGACAGGCAAGACGCTATGCGTGTTGCAGCTCACTTAGGTATCCCATTTGTCACACTAGATCTCGAGAAGGAATACAAGAAGGAAGTGATCGACTATATGATAGCTGAGTACAAAGCAGGGAGAACTCCAAATCCTGATGTGATGTGTAACCAACATGTAAAGTTCGGGGCCTTCTATGAGTGGGCAATGAAAGAAGGGGCTGATTTCGTTGCTACCGGTCATTACGCAAGAATAGATACTAATGATACGAAAATGCGAATCATTACAAATAATACAAATGGTGCGAATGGGCCATACATACTTTGTGCGGGGAAGGATAGTAATAAAGATCAGTCATATTTTTTGTGGACATTGAAACAAGAACAGTTGGGGCACGTGCTTTTTCCGGTGGGGAATATAGAAAAGCCGGAAGTGAGAAAGTTGGCTGAGAAATATAAGCTGCCAAATGCTGCCAAGAAAGACAGTCAGGGCCTGTGCTTTATCGGAAAGGTGGACGTGAAGGAATTCCTGTCTCATTATGTCGAGTCAGAAAATGGGCGTGTACTAGATGCAAATGGAAAAGTGATCGGACATCATCCTGGTGCACTATTTTTCACTATTGGTGAGCGTCATGGATTTACTATTACAGACAAGACCCCAAACGATCTGCCGTATTTTGTGACTTCAAAAGGTGTGAGGACGAATACTATTACGGTTGGAACAAAGATGGATGGCAGCATTAGCACTAATGAGAAAATTAGTACGCGACTTTCAAATATAAACTGGATAGGAGATGTGCCCGTTATTGGGAAATCTCTCAAAGCCCGCAGTCGATATCGTCAGCCATTACAAGACATGGAGATAACTTCATTGAATGCTTCACATGCCGAGGTTAGATTCAAGAAACTGCAGGATACACTTACACCAGGCCAATCACTCGTTATCTACGATGGAGAAATTTGTGTGGGGGGAGGGGTAATAGAGGAATAATGAGATTGTCTAGGCGAGGCCTGGACATATGTCCAGGCCTCGCCTTGCTTAGGTCAACACGCTATAATTCTCAGCATGAACCACCTCGTCCAGATCACCAAAGCCGATGGAACGTCGGAGCCGTTTGAAGAGGGCAAACTGATCAAGTCACTGCAGCGAGTTCACGCCACGCCAGAGATGATCAATGTCATCGTCACTCAGGTAGAAGCGGGCATGCGGCCCAACATGACCACCTCGGAGATCTATCGTCATGCATTTTCATTACTACGAAAACAAGCAGCTCCGATAGCCATCAAATACTCAGTACGACGGGCACTCCTCGAACTCGGGCCCGATGGTTTCCCATTTGAGAAATTTGTAGCGCGAGTGTTTAAGATGTGGGGGTATGAGACTCTCACCGACCAAGAAGTCATGGGCGGCTGCGTGCCTCACGAGATCGATGTGGTTGCCTGGAAAGGAAACGAGCTTGCCATGGTAGAAGCCAAGTTCCACAACGGTATAGGGCTGAGTTCTGATATCAAGGTTACTCTCTATGTCAAAGCGCGTTTCGATGATATTGCGGGCATCAACTTTGACTATGATGGAAAGGTCAGACAACTGTCTGAACGTTGGTTGGTTACCAATACCAAGTTTACCGACCGAGCTATCCATTACGGAGAATGTGCAAAACTGAGGATGCTTGGCTGGAATTATCCTGCAAAAAATAACATGCACGATATCATCGAGCAAAATGGACTGCACCCCATCACCTGCATATCCTCATTGACACGAGATCAGAAAAGAGACATCATCGGAAGAAATATCCTGACATGTGTAGATCTTATCGGCACACCGCAGACGCTTCATGATATAGGAATCAAACCGGAGATCGCAGAACATATCATTCATGAGGCGCAGATGATAATAGAAGCTGCAAAATGAGCATACTAATTATACCCAGTAGGTGAATCTGCTGATTCACAAATTACGAATCATGTACGAATTATACGAATTGGCTAACTGAAATGTCGGAGAAATTATTAAATCAACTCAATACAAACTTAGCCCGACTTCATAAAAACTATGAGGAGTTTTTTTGGATTTCATATATGGGAGATCATAGTGTTGATGAGAAGATGAAAAAAGCGCTGGAAGCACGCGATGCTTTTCGTTCAGATGCTAACCTGCTGAGAGAGGTGATACAGGCGATCAAGAAGTCAAAAGGAAGGACACGGGAAAGGCTTCTTATCTGGAAGAAGGTCTTTGAACTCTATCAAGCGCCAACTCATGCGGCGGATATAAAAAAGAAAACCGATGTACTGGAAGCGGAGATGATGAAGGTTCGGTCAACACGAAAGGAGGGGTACATACACCCGAAGACAGGGGCATTCATCAAGGCATCTGAAAACAGTATGCGTACACTCATGAGAACTAGTCCCGATGAGTCCATACGCAAAGCTTGTTTTGATGCTATGGAGAAATTGCCTCTTCAGTCTCTTGATACCTATATAGAAGTTATTGGTTTACGCAATTCATTTGCCCGCGCACTCGGCTATAAGGATTTTTATGACTACAAGGCTGATATTGATGAAGGTATGACGAAGAAAGAGCTCTTCTCTATCTTTGAAAATATCTATAAGAAGACTCGATATGCATTTAAAGACATGCGTACACTTGAAAAAACAAAACCTGGACTTCGGAAACCTTGGAATTTTGCGTACATGATGAGTGGATCATTTACCAAAGAAGAAGATCCTTATTTTCAATTCGAAAATGTTCTTTCTTATTGGGGACGATCATTTGCTGCTCTGGGCATCCAATTTCAAGGAGGAAGGATTAAACTTGATCTCTTAGATAGAGAAGGGAAGTGGAATAATGGCTTCTGTCATTATCCGGATCTGGTTCAATATAAGGACGGTAAGCGTGTGCCTGGCTCAAGCAATTTTGCTTCAAATGCCATTCCTGGACAGATGGGTTCAGGAGTTCAGGGTATCCATACCGTTTTTCACGAAGGCGGACATGCGGCCGATAGACTCAATTCTTTTCAAACAGAAACCTGCATCAATACCGAGTATCCACCTTCGACCGTTTCTTGGGCAGAGACTCACAGTATGTTTATGGATACTATAGCAAGTAGTATCGAATGGAAAACACGCTACGCAAAAAACGTGGAAGGGCAATCGTACCCCTTTGAACTCTTCGAACGTAAGGTGCGCGCTCTTCATGTGCTTCAGCCTCTCGATATGATGCATATCTCCGCAGTTGTCTTTTTCGAGAAGGCTATCTATGAATGTAAAAATCTGACGCGTGAATTTGTTTTGGAAACTGCTCGAAAAATAAATAAGAAGTATTTTGATTATTCCGAAGATTCTATCCGACTCCTCAATGTTCCACACCTCTATGGCTGGGAGATGTCGGCGTATTATCACGGGTATGGTCTAGCTGAACTCGGTGTATCGCAGTGGCGGGCATATTTCTTCAAGAAGTTTGGTTACATCGTGGACAATCCAAAAGTAGGGAAAGAACTTACCAAGATTTGGAGTTACGCATCGCTCTACCCAGCAAAAAAACTGATCAAGATGGCAACGGGGAAGAAGCTTGGACCTGATGCGTACATCCGTGATATAACAGGCACCATAGATGGAAAATTGCAAAATGCAAAAAGGAAAATAGCACGACTAAATAAAGTTCCTCTCTATACCAAACCTGTAAAGCTTAACGGAAAGATCACCATGGTTCATGGGGAAAAAAAGATCGCCGACAACTCTACGAGCTTTGAAGATATGGATATGAAGTATAGGAAATGGTTGAAGACATTGAAGTAATATGGGTCTTGCAATAACCCATCGAGAGCGGTGTTTTATTTATCAAAACTTGTAAGGCGCGGTAATTTCTGACATAGTTTCACCAGAAGGAAATCTATGCATCTGAAAGATCCTGATCTTTATGTTCTTGGAGTATTTGAATGGAGTTCACACGTCATTGAAAAATGCAAAGGACCCACCGGTGTGAGACTCTCACTTTTTCTCAACTGGCTGCTCCTTTTAACAGTATTTGTTTTTCTGACGATCGGAGAACTCGGTGGTCTTGTAGTGATGTGTTGGTCGATCTGGATACTCTATTTCATCACCAGCCTGACGCTTATCGAAGGTATCACTACTCCCGAACGCAATCCACTTGAGAGAGAGCCCGTGATCATCATGGCGCGGATAGCGTTACCTTTGTTCCTCTTTTACTGTTACTTGCGAGCACCACTCTTGCCGACACTCTATGTGGCCCTCATGGTCTGTGCCGTCTACCTGGGTTCGTGTACTCCGCTTCAACAAGAAACAACAGCCGCTCGTTACGAGTGCGGCTTTTTTTATTACTCTTTTTTTGCTACAGTTCGAACTCAATATGTTAGACAAAGAACAAAAGCCCAATTACGCTTTCATTGATGGTCAAAATCTGCACCAAAGTATTAAGGAGCAGGGATGGAAATTGGACTATTCCAAATTCAGGATTTATCTAAAAGATAAATATATAGTAACGAAAGCATATTTATTTATCGGTTATGTGGCCGAAAACCAGGAACTCTATACTGAATTGCAGGAATCGGGATATTTGCTGAAATTTAAACCCGTATTATACAAAGAACATGGAGTTAAGCAGGGCAATGTGGATGCTGATCTAGTCTTAAATATTATGAGATATTACTCTGAATACGATAATGCTATTATAGTAACAAGTGATGGTGATTTCGATACTACGGTCAGATATTTAAAAAGGAAAAAGAAGCTCGGTGTAGTACTGAGTCCAAATATTAAAAAGTGTTCTGCGCTCTTGAAGATTGCGGCTCAAGACAAAATCGACTTTATCAACAACATTCGAGGTAAAGTAGAGAAAAGAACTAGGTTAAATGAAAAAGCACCGCTTGAAGACGAAACATCAAGAAGTGCTCTTTCCTAGTGATATACTTATATTATCAAATCTTTTTGTGCAAGTCAATATTCATTATATACAAATCACATGGAAATCCCTGAAAAACTCACATCCTCGCAGATTCGCCAGAAATTCCTCGACTTCTTCAGGAACCGCGAACATGCCGTCATACCATCTGCATCACTTGTAACTCCAGATGAGAAGGGTACCACCGATCAAACCCTTTTCAATACTGCCGGCATGCAACCCTTGGTGCCGTATCTCTTGGGCCAGCCACACCCAGCAGGTAAACGCCTCGTCAATGTGCAAAAAGTTATCCGAACAGTGGATATCGATGACATCGGCGACAATACCCACGCAACTTTCTTTGAGATGTTGGGTAACTGGTCTCTGGGAGATTATTTCAAGAAAGAAGCTATCAACTGGAGTTACGAGTTTCTCACATCAAAAGATGAGGGATTGGGACTCGACCCGTTACGTCTCTACGTGACAGTGTTTGAAGGAGATGCCAATGCTCCCAAAGATGATGAAGCAGCGGATCTGTGGAAAGAGGTCTTCAAGAAAAACACTATTGAAGGCCAGCGTATCTTCTACATGCCGGCCAGTATGAACTGGTGGGAAGCGGGTGCAAATGGTCCGGCAGGTCCTGATACAGAAATGTACTATGACGTCAGGAATAAGTTTGAAGGCAAGGGTATCACACGTGAACAATTTTTAGAGGCTGACAGTAAGCGCGATATTGTCGAGATCTGGAACGACGTCTTTATGCAGTACGAGAAGAAAGATGGCAAGATCATCGGACCCTTACCAAAGCCCTCGGTAGATACTGGTGCCGGACTCGAACGTTTGACTATGACTTTGCAAGAAGTAGATAACATCTACGATACCGATCTTCTGAAGCCCGTCATGAACCTCATGGCCAAGGCCAACAATTCTGAACGTAACAAACGTGTTATCGCAGACCATCTCAAAGCCAGTATCTTTCTTATTGCAGATGGGGTCATGCCGTCCAACACCGATCGCGGTTACATCCTCCGCCGACTTATTCGGAGAGCTGTCATAAGCACCACTGACAAGAAACTTGATGCACCTCGTATCAAAGTTTTCACAGATAGCATCGTAAACATATATCGAGAGGCATATCCAGAATTGGAAAAACAATCTGAAAATATTAAAGGTGTTCTTCTTGAAGAGACAGAAAAGTTTGCGGCGGCTTTGGATTCCGGTATGCGAGAATTTGAGAGACTGACAAAGTCCGGAACCATCTCCGGAAATGACGCCTTCATGCTTTTTTCTTCCCACGGTCTACCTATAGATGTCATCAAAGAACTCTCAATAGAAAGAGGCCTGTCATTGGACACCACCGGGTTTGAAGTCGAATTTAAAAGACACCAAGACCTTTCACGTTCTGGGGCAGAAAAGAAATTCAAAGGGGGACTCGCGGATACAAGTGAGATGTCAGTTCGCTACCACACGGCCACACACCTCCTTCATCAGGCCCTTCACGATGTACTAGGAGAAGGTGTTATGCAGAAGGGATCGAATATCACACCTGATCGTCTGCGTTTTGATTTTGCTCACGGAGCCAAGATGACCGATGAGGAAAAGAAGAAAGTAGAGGAGATCGTCAACGGGAAGATTGTCGCGGCTTTGCCAATGCAACATGTGACTATGCCAAAGTCAGATGCTGAGAAAACTGGCGCACGACATTTCTTCGGAGAAAAATACGGAGAGGAGATCTCGATCTATTTTATTGGAAATGATTTGCAGTCTGCATATTCAAAAGAATTCTGCGGCGGCCCTCACGTCAAAAACACGAGTGAACTTGCTGGTCCAGAGGGGAAGTGGAAGTTCAAAATCTCAAAGGAAGAAGCGGTGTCTCAGGGAGTGAGAAGGATAAAGGCAGTGTTGGAGTAATTCTCATTTGCGGTATCACCGTATTCGTAGAGTTTTTTAATGAGTGACTTCCTGTGTTATAGTAATCCGATGAAAAATACCTCCGAGGCTATGAAGTTTAGCTGGCTGGATAGTATAAAATCGATCTACTATCTCCTCGATAGTAAGAGAAAACCCTACCTTTTCTATACTATAATCTTGATATTGGTGCTCTTTTACGATTTTGTACCAACGATTGTAATAGCAAAGATCGTCGACTTTTTCACAACTTATACCCAAGGTCAATCTCTTACTCCTTTTTATAATCTCATACTTTTTCTTGCAATTTCTTCAGCCATCGTTTCTTTTATACGTCTCAGTGTAAAGAAAAGATTAGCCAACATCGCCATAGATGCTGGCTATTTTGCGCGCGTCAAAGGATTTGAGAAATTACTGGATTTCTCTATAAGGTGGCACGATAACGAAAATACAGGCAACAAGGTCCAGCGCATCCAGGCCGGGAGTGATGCGCTCAAGGTCACTATGCGCATGCTATCTCAGGAAGTGTTTTTGCACATCACCTCATTTGTAGGTGTACTCGCGGCATTTCTCTTTTTCGAGCCTGTATTTTTTATTATCTCAGTTATCTACATCATCATATTTTGGAGTATCCAGATGGCCTTTTATAAGAAAATAGAAGAGATGAATTATGAAAACAACATCCTTTTAGAAAAAGCTGGAGGTACTTATTTTGAAGGACTCAATAATATTCTCACCATCAAGACCCTTGGAGTCAAAGATGACTTCAAGAAAAATATAAATAGTCAGGAGGAACGATCGCGTGACTATTCAATAAAGAAAGTTGAGCTCATGAACAATAAATGGAAGTTTTTCCAGATCATAAATGCCGTGGCACTGGGAACCATTCTTTTCTACGCGGGCCACAACTATGTAAGCGGTGTCATAACGCTCGGAACTATTTTTATAATCTACAACTACTTCTGGAAGTTAAACAGAACTATTTCTGATTCTACTGACACTTTGGATAAACTTATAACCTCAAAAACAACTTTTGCTCGGATGATGCCCATCTTCTGGGAAAAGCCTACAGTAACGGGAGGCGACCTGCCATTTCCATCTCAGTGGAATTCATTAGAATTAAAAAATGTACTATTTAATTATCCCCTCAAAGAAAATAATAAAGAGGAAGTAACCGTAGGTGAAAATGGATTGAATGATGTCAGTCTTCGTGTCATGAGAAATGAAAAAGTCGGCATAGTGGGCAGATCCGGAAGTGGCAAGTCCACATTGGCAAAGATTCTTCTTGGTCTCTATGAGGTCCAAGGAGGAAATTATGCTATTGGTAATGTTGATTTTTACAAAATCAAACACGAGGGGGTCACACAGACCATGGCCTTGGTACTACAGGATTCCGAGATGTTCAACCTTTCCCTCAAGGAAAATATCACCCTGATGCGTAGTTGGAATCAGGAATTGTTCGATAAGGCAGCATCTATATGTCAGCTTGAAGAATTGATCGCTAAACTTCCGAACGGAGTCAACACTCTTATCGGAGAAAAAGGCTATCGTCTCTCTGGTGGTGAGCGCCAACGTATCGGTATCGCTCGAGCTATCTACAAGGATCCGGAGATCCTGGTTCTCGATGAAGCAACATCTTCACTCGATAATAAAACCGAGTGGGCCATACAGCGGGCAATAGAAACCAAGCTTGCTGAAAAAACTATTATCACCATAGCGCATAGAACATCGACACTCAAGAATATGGACAGAATAATCGTGTTTGAAAACGGAAACATCGTCGAAGAGGGAACGTTTGCTGGACTCTCCGGTGATTCTTCATCTAAATTTTCGATTGTCAATGCTCAAGAAGGGAAGAGTGCAGTCAATGAATAAGTAGGGCGGTGTTATGTTATAATTACCTCAAATGTTTTTTAGTCAACCTACCAAAGGTTCGCTTATACTTATCCTCGACATCCAGAGTTCTGTCGTTCGTGCCTCACTCGTGCACATGCAGGGGGCCGAGATCCCGCAGATCATTTTTACATACAGCAAAAATGTACCCTATCGACCAGGAACAGGAAGTGGCAGACTTGTAAGCGTTACAGTAAGTGCCGTCAAAGAGATCATGGGAGCAGTTTTACAATTTATGAAATCCCACGCTCCCTCAGAAGGATTTCCAAAGAAGATAGACGGTACGCATTATGTTCTTTCATCACCTTGGGTTATTTCTCAAGCCAAAACTATTTCTGTAACTTTTCCACAAAGCACAGAAGTCAGTGCGAAACTTATATCAGGCATCATTGGCAAAGAACGATCCAAACTCATACCCAATGCTGAGATGGTCAACAACAAGATAGATATCATTGAAGAAAAAGTTTTCAATATAGAGCTCAATGGCTACTCTGTAACTGAGTGGAAAGGAAAACGTACAAAGAAACTCGACATATCCTTTGCAGTAAGTATCGCGGGCAACAATACCTCTGAACTTTTCAGAGATGCGTGCACAATAGTACCTCGCAAGAAGATCTTTTTTCATTCATCCCTCTTGTTACAACAGATCGCTATCCAGCATCTCATGCCTCACAAATCCGCTTACACGCTTATCCATGTTCACGGGGAACTCACCGATGTGGCAGTGATCAATCACCATTCATGCACATTTTTTGGTTCCTATCCGGTCGGAGTTTACACTGTGATCCGTCGTATTGCAGAGGGTCAGAAAACGGACGTACAGCTTGCCGACTCTTCACTTACACTCTACACGCAACAAAATATGGATCCCAGTTATGAAAAAAGTGCAGCAGTGCAGTCCACAGAGGAAGCGGGGGAATTTTGGAGTACCGAATTTCGCAAGATATTTGGTGCAACTGACTCATCAGTAAAATTGCCCACAGACGCGATCATCTGTGGGCACGTTCACGAAGGCTTCTTTGCACGCAGTATCAAAAATGCGTATCCGTATCTCCAAACGGAACTCTTGACCCTTGAAGAGATCGAGGTATTTGTACGATATACCGCGTCCACAGAACCGATACGTGTGAGTGGTCTCTATACCATGGCTCTTCATAGCATCATGCAACATGAAGTGATATAATATTTTATAAGTAGTTATCTTCACTAACCCTATACACGTATGCCCCGACGAGTCCAAGATATAGTCCCTGGAAGCAATCGTTCAATACGGAATATTCCCGTAGAGCGTCCTCTTGTGGACGAGCGTGTACATACAGCACGTGGACGTATGCCTGCAGATACAGAACCTCATGTTCATGTCGCAAAGGGTGGTATCCCAAAGGGGATGCACAAAGTAAGTATCACTAAGGTTCATACAGAACCCGGACTTGTCGAACCTCCTCCACGCACACACAAACCTCGAAACAATACGTTCCGCTGGCTTTTTGTAACTGTTGGGATTATTGTCATCGTCGCAGGTGTTGGTTTCATTGCTTCGACGTATTTCTCACGAGCAACATTTACTATCATCCCTAAGACATTTCCTGTGGCAGTAGGGGGTACATATGTAGCCCAATTTACCATGATTCCAAATTCAGCTGCAGATGCTCTTACCTATGAGATTGTTACTATCCGTGCCACTGCTACAAGCACGATTACCGCGAGCGATGGTCCGAGTACAGTAACCAAAGCTGAGGGAAAAGTGACTATTTATAATACCTACAGTGATACCTCACAACGATTGGTAGCCGGAACACGTCTTGCCAACTCATCAGGTAAAGTCTACCGACTCACAAGTACAGTAGACGTACCTGGTTATGGTGCAAATAAAACTCCTGGCACACTTACAACCGACGTAGTAGCAGATGAGGCGGGCCAAAGCTACAATTTAGCAAAGGGTGAAGCGCCAGATGATTTCAAGATAGTCGCGTATCAAGGCACTGAGAGATACAGTGGATTTTACGCAAAGGTCTCTTCTGATATAGCTGGTGGGTACTCTGGCAGCAAAAAGACAGTAAACCAAGCAGTGCTGGCTTCAACTACTGCCACGTTGAAAGAAGAGCTTACTACTTCTCTCAAAGCGCAGGCCGAAAAAGCTATTCCTGAGGGGTACGTTATGTATGACAATGTAAACACTCTCTCATTCTCAGAATCAGCCGTAAGTGGTATGGACAAAGATAAGGCTGATATAACTGTGAAAGCTGTTATAAACGGCATCATCTTCAAAAAGAGCGCTCTTGCTGCCAAACTTGCAGGCAGTCAAGCAGTAGCATCTTTTGGGAAGTTTTCTTATTCTACCCCTGGCCTAGAGACACTGACACTTACCATCGCCAATCCGAAGGATTTTTCAGCAGAAAGAAGAACTTCACTCCTTATTCGAGCCAGTGGTAACTTCTCGGTCACAGGTATCATCCCTACAGAAGAGATCAAGGCAAAACTTGCTGGCGTACCGCTTGCTCACTCACAGGAGATCTTGCAAGGTTATGGTCCAGTCATAAAATCAGGCTCGGGTGAACTAGTGCCCCCATGGGCGAAGGTTCCAACAGATCCTGAGAGGATCTCGGTGGTGGTCAAGGAGGATATATAACCACGGGAAATGAACACGCAAATGAAGCCCTTGACTCTAAGCCCCACCTTCTGCTATGATCTTCGAACGTGCTCATAAGAAATGGAGACTGTCCCACCACCTAAAAACACCACAAGCGGAATCGTTGTTGAAACTTTACCCAACACTCTCTTTCGGATAAAACTGGAAGGGAAAGAAGAAGTCATCTTAGCTTACCTTGCAGGTAAAATGAGGATGAACCGCATCCGTGTTCTTATTGGTGATAAAGTCGAGCTCGAGATCGAACCCTATGGAGGAAAAGCGCGCATCACCCGACGTTTATAATACCCATGAGAGTCAAAGCATCAGCAAAAAAGATATGTCCAAAATGTAGCGTCGTCCGCAGAGGAGGATATGTCTATATTGTATGCAAAGCAAATCCACGTCATAAACAACGCCAAGGATAACCTATAATTTTTATACACTACCAGAATGCGAATACTTGGAATTACATTACCAGAGAATAAGAGGATGGAGATTGCACTCACTGTCATCCACGGTATCGGTCGTGCACGAGCACTCAAGATTCTCAAAGATGCAGACGTGGGTATCGCCATCAAGGCAAAGGACATCACTGTTGATCAAGAAAACACTCTCCGCAAACTCATCGAAGCTTTCAAGGTAGAAGGGGACTTGAAGCGTGAGGTTGCAGGAAACATCAAGCGCCTCAAGGATATCAAGTCGTATCGAGGATCACGTCACGCCCGTCACCTACCAGCGCGTGGTCAGCGCACAAAGACAAACTCACGAACAGTTCGTGGCAACGTCCGCAAGACTATGGGATCCGGACGTCGTAAAGAGGAGAAGAAATAACACATAATACAAATACCATGGGAAAGAAACGTATAGTTACAACAGAAGGAGCGACGGAAGGAAGTGTAAAAGCTCCTGTAGTATCCGCAAAGAAGCGTGTTGACGCTGGTATCTTGTTCGTACAATCAACCTACAACAACACAAAGCTTATGCTTGCAGATAAGAAAGGTAACGCCCTCATGTGGGGATCAAGCGGTGGTGCAGGTTTCCGTGGCGCCAAGAAGGGTACACCATTTGCAGCTGTCAAGGTAGGCGAGATGCTTGCACTTAAGGCCCAGAACATAGGCCTCAAAGAGATCGATGTGATCGTGAAAGGCGTAGGTTCAGGTCGCGAATCCGCCATTCGAGGTTTTATTAGCAGAGGAGTTATCATTTCTTCTATAAAAGACATGACACCGGTTCCATTTAATGGACCCCAACCTAAGAAGCCACGTCGCGTATAACATATATGAAAATAGGACCACGTTACAAAAAAGCACGTTATCTTGGAGCCCCAGTTTTCAAGAAAACACAGACACAAAAATACGCTCTTCGTGCACAGCGTAAAGCAAAAAACGTACGACGTGGAGCTCGTAGTGAATACGGACGTCAAATGCTCGAAAAGCAGAAGGCTCGATTTAGTTATGGTGTCTCCGGAAAACAATTTACAAAATATGTCACTATGGCACTTGCTGCAGTTGGTGACAATGGTAAGAACCTCCTCCAGATCCTTGAAAGTCGTCTCGACAACGTAGTACTTCGCATAGGTTTTGCCCCAAGTAGAGCTGCTGCTCGTCAGATGGTTTCTCATGGCCACATATTGGTAAATGGAAAGAAAGTAACTGTTCCATCATATGCAGTTCGTACAGGAGATAAGATCACTATCCGCGAGGGAAGTAAAAACAAGGTTATTTTCTCCAAACTTGATGAGGAACTCAAGGCTGTGAAGTGGCCAGCGTGGGTAAGTGTGGCTATCGACACGAGGGAGGCAAAGATCGAAGGTCAACCGACCGTAGATACGAGTGAGCTACTTTTCGATGTACGCTCAGTGCTCGAGTTCTACACTCGCTAGACTTTAGATATTTTTAATGTATAATTAACAGTTCACTTTAAAACCATGACATACGACGTAGTACTTCCATCAAAACCAAAGGTCATCCGCGAGGATGGCATGACCGGTACCTATGAGATAGACGGTCTCTATCCTGGTTACGGCCATACCCTCGGTAACTCACTTAGACGTATCATCCTATCCTCTCTTCCCGGAGCGGCTGTGACTCGTGTTCGCATCAAGGGGGTAGAACATGAGTTTTCTACTGTAGATGGGGTCAAAGAAGATGTCATCACCATCCTTCTTAGTTTGAAGAAGCTACGTCTCCGCCTTTCTACAGATGAAGCTCAGACACTTACCATCAAGCTCAAAGGCGTACACGATGTTACCGCTAAGGATATCGAGGTGCCTGGCCAAGTCGAGGTTCTCAATCCAGAACTCCATATCGCTTCTATGACCGAAAAGTCATCAGAACTTGAGATCGAGATCACAGCGGAGCGTGGCCTTGGATATGTTCCAAAGGAAACCATCCAAAAGGATCGCGTAGATATCGGTTCTATCACCCTTGATGCTGCATTTACCCCTATCCGTCGTGCAAACTACGAAGTAGAGAATATGCGCGTTGGAGATCGCACGGATTTCAATCGCCTTCGCCTCACCATCGAGACAGATGGAACCATCACTCCTCATGAAGCACTAGAGAAGTCCATCATCCTCATGATCAATCAGCTCAAAGCAGTTGTTGGATTCAAGGAAGAGGAACCAGTTCCCAGTGCCACATCTACTACAAGTGAGACTGCAGAAGGAAGTGACGACAAAGAGATCGATACAGAACTTTTGAAGACTCGTATCGACTCACTTGGTTTCTCAGCTCGCACAGCAAAGGCCCTGGTTGGTGCAAACGTACGCACGCTCGGAGGTCTTGCACGCAAAAAGGAGTCAGATATCATGGATATAGACGGCCTTGGTGCAAAAGGTATGCAGGAGATCAAGAAGTTACTCGCTCAGCACGGTATCACATTAAAACAATAATTTTGCATTTTCCACTTATAACTTTTAACTACCATGCGACACCATTCGAACGTAAAAAAATTCGGCAGAGAGAAAACTCAGAGACATGCCCTCATACGTTCTTTGACGCGCAATCTTATTCGCGACAACCGCGTTCACACAACTTTTGCTAAGGCCAAAGCTCTTCGACCGTTGGTTGAGAAGCTCGTCACCAAGGCTAAGTCAGACACAGTCGCTACTCGTCGTCTCATCGTTTCCCGCATACACTCTCCCGTAGAGACAAAGAAGCTTATCGAGGTTATCGCTCCAAAATACAAGACTCGTCCAGGAGGATATACACGCATCGTTCGTATGCCAAACCGCGATCTTGACGGTGCAGAGATGGCCCTTATTGAATTTGTGTAATATACAAATGATACGAACATACCCAGTAGGCGAATCTATTAATTCGCGAATCACAACAAATACTACGAATATGACTAAAGAAATTTATACAATCGATGCGCAAGGAAAAAAGCTTGGAAGGATAGCCAGTGAAGCTGCTGCCTGTCTCATGGGCAAGAAGTCAGTCTCATTTGCAAAGAATAAAGCTATCGATGCTGAAGTTCGTATCGTAAATGCAAACAGCACAGACATCTCAGCTCGTAAAAAGACCTCAGATGTCTACGTTACGTACACAGGTCACCGTGGAGGTCTAAACAGTGAGAAGCTCGGGGACCTCATCGATCGCCGTGGTATGCAAGAAGTGTTCAAGAGAGCTGTCTATAGTATGCTCCCAAAAAATAAGTTGCGTGCTATCCGTATGAAAAATCTTATTATACAAGAATAGGGCACAACCTAACTATATGACACCAAAATCATCAACAACTAAATACTTTGAAGCCGTCGGTCGTCGCAAGACTGCCGTCGCTCGTGTACGCCTTTTCCCTGCAGCAAAAGCTGCCTACGAGATCAATGGTCAAGCTCTTGAAGCCTATTTTCCTGTTCGCGAGCACCAGATGGTCGCTACAGAAGCTATAACAAACGGCAAGGCAGCTGAGAAATTCCTTATCACCGCGAAAGTAAGTGGTGGTGGTGTCGCTGGACAGGCAGATGCAGTACGTCTTGGCATTTCTCGTGCACTCCTCGTCTATGACATAACTCTCCGTACCAAGCTCAAAAAGCTCGGGTACTTGAAACGGGATCCACGTGCTAAGGAACGCCGTAAATTCGGATTCAAAAAGGCCCGTAAGAGTCCTCAGTGGAGTAAGCGTTAGTCGATCTCATTTTTTACAAAAAACCGCTCTGAGAATGTCTTGGAGCGGTTTTTTGTCGCGTAGCATACACTAAGAAGGACTTCACACTTATTTTTTATCCTGATACCTGTGGAAATGCTCACCTGACCTCTGTGCTATCATTTACTTCATGAAAAATCCTACACATGGTTTGGTGACCATTGCATTACTCATCGTCGTAGCTGCACTGTTTGTCTTAGCGGGAGTTTATATATACGCTAAACATACAAAAGATAACAGCGAGAATGCCCTTATCAATGCTGCGCAAAATGCTTTCGACAGTTCCACGCCCCCACAAACAGCCTTGGAATTTTATGCGGAGATGGCTTGGGCCAAAACTAGACTTCAGATGGAAAATGATAAACTTGCTAAGCTCAAAGCAGAGGCAGGAACTTCATTTATCATAGAAGACGCACTGCGAAAGGGATTCGAAAAACTGAGTCTAGCAGTCTTTGCGGGCACCGATGCACTTTTTGGTAATGCAAAAACAAACCCTAACTTCATTCCAACAACAAAAGCCGCTATAGAAATCAGCATCAACATCAAACGTGCGGAAATCAATACCATCTTGCGAGAATGGCAAGAACTTATTTCCTCTCCTTCGGGTGGTAGTAGCAGCTCTCTTGCAGAAGCGATACAAGAAGACCTGCCTCAAATACAAGAGTACCTCGATGAACTCAAAGATATTATCGACACACTTACACCAGGAAATTCGGGCTTAACTCAAGCTGAGATCGATGCATACAAGGTTGCTCTCGCCAAAGCTATCGCAGATGCAGAAGCTGCAGCTTCTGCACTTGCCGCTGCTCAAGCAGCTGCTCTTGCAGCTCAAAACGGAGGAGCAAACCCTCCCACTCCAGATGTCATACAAAAACAGGAAGAGATAATAAAAGAGATCGAGAAGGAGATAGAAGAGCTCGAGGCACAAGAACCACCACCAGATCCATATACATACGATCCGTACGCAAATACTCCTGGAGTTCAGGGATCGACTATCATCATTTATCCTCAAGCACCTGCGGCCACTCGTCGCAACGCCACCTCAACGGGCCCAAGTCTTATACAAGGCGACAACGAAAACTAGCTGTGTTATATTTGGCGCTATGGGTATTTTTTCCCCCAAACTGGGAATCGACTTGGGTACTTCAAATACGCTGGTATTTGCACCAAAAAGAGGCATCATCTTAAATGAGCCCTCTGTAGTTGCTATATCCCAGATCGACAAAAAGGTCCTTGCTGTAGGGAACTATGCCAAAGAGATGATCGGTCGTACCCCTGACACCATCATCGCCTATCGTCCTATGAAGGATGGGGTGATCGCTGACTACCGCATCACCGAGGTCATGCTCCGTTATTTCATCGACAAAGCTTTGGGAAGGGTAAACCTCTTCAAACCTGATGTCATGGTCTCAGTACCTGCGGGTATCACATCCACCGAACGTCGTGCCGTTATCGAAGCCACTATTCGTGCTGGTGCCAAAAACGCATACGCAGTAAAGGAACCTATACTTGCAGCCATAGGTGCAGGTATACCCATCCAAGAGGCCAGGGGCCATATGGTTGTTGATATCGGTGGTGGTACGACAGATGTAGCAGTGATCTCTCTTGGTGGCATCGTGGCCTCAACCTCAGTAAAATGTGCTGGAAACAAAATAGATGAGGCTATCGCTGATTACATGAAAAAAAGTTTCAACCTCGCTATCGGTGATCACATGGCAGAGATCATCAAGATCACCATCGGATCTGCTATCCCCCTGGATCCGGAACTTTCAATGATGGTGAAGGGTCGTGACTTTATCTCTGGTCTTCCTCGAGCAACAGAGATCAAAACCAACGAGATTGTGAAAGCCATCTCTTCAGAGCTTCGTGACATGATCAAAGCCATCAAAGATGTTCTCCAGGAAACTCCGCCAGAACTTGCGGCAGACATAATAGATCGTGGCATCACCATGACCGGTGGCTCCTCCATGCTTCGTAACCTTCCCGAACTCGTTTTCCGTCGCACGGGTGTGAAGGCTCAACTTGCAGAAGAGGCACTTCTTTGTGTTGCAAAGGGAACAGGTATTGCGCTCGATCATTTGGATATGTACAAAAAGACGATAGTGAGTAAGAGGTAGGGAGATTTCCAGCAAGGCCTACCCTTGCGGATTGCTGTCCTATCAGGCCTCAATACGGCCCTCCGATAGCCATTGACAAGAGCATATAATATGTGCTATTATATAGATGAAGAGCCTCAACAACACAACGCTTCTTTGGCCCTTATGGGGTGAGGTGGGAGCAATCGGTTCATTTACAACTCAAACTTATGAAAGCAGGAATGTTAGATACAGAAATGTCGAATAGTGATCGTCGTTTGATCTGGACGATCGCAATCGTCGCCTTCCTTGGATTTGTGTGGCCGTTCTGTTCCAAGAACGTGCGGCGCTCAATAGTCTCGATCCTGAGGGTCGTGCCACGACAGAGACCATCGTGAGTCTGGCTCAAAATGCAGACGTTGGTGACTTTGTTACCATCACGTGGAATCATCATGTTTTGCTCGAGAAGATGGAGTGGCGAAACAAAGAGATTGTACCGGTAACAGAATCGTTCGTGATCTCTAAACGAGACCCACAAGGTCGATCAATCTTCCTTCAGGGTCCTGGACCGGATTCGAACACCAACCAGATGACACTCCGTTTTGACCCAAACGTCACTGCCGCAATGGAGTGGCAGAAGAAGATCAAAAGTATAAGTAGTCTCAAGCGGACCGATGTTGGATTCAAGGAATTCGGCACATGGTTCTGGCGTCAGTAACATTGTGGATTCAATCCTCACGGCAGATGCTCTCACCAGCACCTGCCGTTTCCTTTTGCCCACTCCATGTCCAGGCCTCGCCTTGCAGGAAATACAGAGTACAATACAGACATGCCACTTTCCAACCATCTCAAAATCATCTCTCATCACGCGTATTGTCTAACAGGAGATCTTTCGACGTGTGTGGAGCTCAAAACGCTTTTAAATGACATGCACCAAATCCCATCTCAAGCAAACCCAGACTTCTATGAACACAAGTACGAGATATTTACTATAGATGATGCACGAAATCTAAAATCACTTCATGACACACGTCCCATCGGACCCACGGGAAAGAAGGTCTTTATTATTTCAACACATGGCATAACTATCGAAGCGCAAAATGCTTTACTCAAACTGTTGGAAGAACCGGGGGATTATGCTCACTTTTTCCTGATCATACCTTCTACACATATCCTTCTACCGACGGTTAAATCACGACTTTTATTTATTGAAAATGATCAGCACACATCAGCCGTGAATCCATTTAAGTCTGACGCTGAAAAATTTCTGAGCATGTCAGCTGCCAAAAGATTGGATTACATCAAAAAACTGGTAGATGAAATCTCAAAAGAAAAGAGAACTAGGCAGGATGCTATCGAATTTCTCAATGCGGTGGAGGTCGAGATTTATTCCAAGAATAAATTAAGGGATAATAAAAAAATTCTGGAATCTATAGCCCTCGTTCGTTCATACATCTACGATAGGGCACCTTCCATAAAGATGTTGCTTGAGTATGTTGCTCTCACAAAATAGAAGAGCGGATCCAAAATAGGATCCGCTCAATTTCCCACGCTGCAGTGTAGATTACGAGGCTCCACTTCCAGCGTTACCACTGGTTGGGAAATTCTTCTTATATGTTACAATTCAGGGCATACATAATCAATATGGCATACGATTTCAACCCATTCAAAAAATCAATAACCGCAACAGAGGACTGGCTCAAAAAGGAGATACAGCAGATACGTACAGGCCAAGCTTCACCTGCAATCTTGGACGGTGTTCGTGTAGAGGTGTATGGTGCACCTATGTCCCTCAAAGAAGTGGCAAGTGTTATGATCGAGGGTGCACGAAGCCTTCGCATCACTCCGTGGGACAGTGCTCAAACTAAGGAGATCGAGAAGGCTATTTCTACTTCAAATCTTGGTCTAGCTGTCTCCGTCGACGATCAAGGGTTGCGTGTTGTATTTCCCGAACTTACTTCAGATCGACGCGAAGATTTTGCAAGACTTGCCAAAGATAAGCTTGAGGAAGCAAAGAAAAAAGTTCGTCACGAACGTGATCAGGTTATCAAAGATATCCAAGCGGCAGAGAAGGAAGGAGGTATGGGCAAAGATGAAGTATTTCGTCTCAAAAACGAAGTACAGAAGATCGTCGATGCTTCATCTAAAGCCTCAGAAGAAGTCTACGGAAAAAAAGAAAAGGAGATCCTCGGTTAACAGTGCCTCTTCATGACAGTTATCATATTTCTCATAGTCCTCGCCATACTTATCTTTGTCCATGAACTTGGGCATTTCCTTACGGCACGCGCATTTGGGATTCGCGTAGATGCATTTGCATTGGGTTTTGGTCCAAAACTATTTTCCTGGAAAAGAGGGGAGACAACCTATAGTCTCAACCTCATCCCTTTTGGTGGTTACGTAAAGATCTTTGGTGAAAATCCAGATGACGAGTCACTCCGTGGTCCTGACTCAAAAAGAAGCTTTGTAAATAAACCAAAATGGCAGCAAGTCATCGTCCTTGCGGCTGGAGTTTTTTTTAATTTTATTTTTGCATGGCTTCTCTATGTTGCAACTTTTACAAGTGGAGTAACTGCAACCACAGATGGCTTCGAAAAATATGCCGATCGTTTTGAAAATGAGCGTATCATGGTCAGTTATGTTGCTCCAGGTTCACCCGCAGAAAAAGCTGGTCTTACTCTGGGTGACGTTCTTAAAGATATAAAAACCGAAGGACCAACCGAAACTGTTCCCATCCAGAACATTGAAGAGATCCAGGCAATCATAAATGGAAGTGCAGGAACGCCAGTTATGATCTCATATACCCGAGGGAGCCAAGCTACAACTACGACGCTGATTGCTGTAAACGATATAGTAGAAGGAAAGTACGCAGTAGGCATCGCTATGGCAGATGTAGGAGATCTACACCTGCCATTTTTCACAGCTATCTATGAAGCGGGACACTATACGATTATCATGCTTCGCGATACTGCTATAGGACTATACGCATTCTTTGCCTCGATCTTCCAGGGTACCGCAAACTTCTCAGACGTCTCTGGCCCGATCGGTATCGCAGGTATCGTTGGTAATGCAGCGGAAATGGGATTTACGTATCTGCTCATGATAACAGCGCTTATTTCTATCAATCTTGGAATCATCAACCTCGTACCATTTCCGGCGCTCGATGGTGGACGCATCTTCTTTATCCTTATCGAAACTGTGATCCGTCGTCGCATCCCTATGAAGTTTGCAAATGCGGTCAATGCGGTGGGCTTCTCATTACTTATGCTCCTTATGCTCGTGGTGACTTACAAAGATGTGGTGAAGTTGTTTAGGTAGTTCTTAGTTTATATGTAGATAATAAAAAATCGCTCCGGGTTAATCGAGGAGCGATCGATGTTCTATCACTCTTTTTTTGCTGCAGGAACGTTGATCCACTGTCCTGCCTGACCATGGATCTCAAAATGAGTACCCCTACCAATATGCAGGCAATGCTTTAACCCGTCTACATTTTGTTTTTGAAGGAAGTCTTCCAAAAACATAACGACTCTGTTTTGAAATATTCGTTGCTGTCTGACTTCGAGAGGATTGTGCAGTTCGCATTCATCTAGGAAATCATCATCCTCAATGAAAGTGTCCTGAAAATCTTTCTCAAACTCGTACGCAATATAGCGTGTAAATGATTCAAATGACTTCCAGGCCGGATTCATTGTCTCCAGTTTAAAGAAGGTAATACAGGCTTCAGGACTTTCGGTTCGTCCAAAGATGAGGTGTCCCCGTATCTTTTGAGTCAGAACCAACTCTATATGCGACGCTTTCGTAGCGTAAGACATCTCCCATGCTGCCTGTGATGGATATCCGTCTCGCAAAATGTTGCTGTATTTGCCTCTCCACATACACACAGACGTAGGGAATCTCCGCACAACTCGCCCATCCGCTGCCCAAATAAAAGTTTTGGCAGGTATGCGTACAGTTCGGAACGTAACAAACACCGATGCAATACAGAGTCCGGCAAATATCCCAACACATATGCTCAGTTCCAATGTCTTGTGCAAACCCCAGTAGAAGCCGGCACACCCAACCACGAAGCAAATAAGGGCGGAAACGAGCCACACCAATTTTCGACTTTTGATCATAACGTCACCTTTCAAGGTTCAAAGCCCGGAATTGGGCAAAAAAGTAGATTCATAGGGAGTCTAGCGTATCAGGGGATTTACTTCAATATGAGGGATTTTATCAAATCTTGAATCTTTCTTGAACAAAAATTGAGGATTTCTTTATCATTTCTTGATTCTTGGTGAGTATAGTTATTGTACTACTCATTAATCAAAAAATATGTGGTATCATCAATTTATGAAATATGCTTTTAGTGCAGTCTTTACTAGAGAAGATGGAGGATATAGCGCTCTATGTCCAGAATTGGGTGTCTCCAGTCAAGGAAACACTATTGAGGAAGCAGAATCAAACATCAAAGAAGCGGTGACTTTGTATATAGAAGATATGACCCATTCTGAACTTGCGCCGTATGCAAGAGTGCAAAAGGAGAAGCCTCTTTTGAAGACTTTCGAAGTTGTGCATGCATAAAATATTGATATAAAGGATTTTATTGAGAATAGTAGAGAGTAAATCATTTCGCCGTAAGAAAAAAAGCCCGGAATTTTCATTCCGAGCTTTTCAATCTGTTTGTTCGCTTAACGCACAATCTTGATCACTCCTCGATATGACGGCGTCACTTTCTTTGGTTCCTTCAGTAAGACGATCAGGGCAAGTGAGCCATTGAAGATGATACCGCCGATCGCCAGTATGTTCCCAGTCCATGTTCCATCTGAACCGAGGATTGAGAAGATACAGGCAACAACCGTGAAGAACCAGAGAGGCCACGTGGATCGGATAGGATTGCCCCAGAGGTCGATCCAGATGGGGATACCTGCGATTGTCATCGCAAGGACTCCCGCGAACACTGCGGCCGAGGCATTCCATTTGAACCAAACCAAGGCAGTAAGTGCTGTCCCGGCGGCGCAGATGGTCTCCTTGTAGGACCACTCCCGCGGCGCCCGGGCAAGAAGTGCGAGCGTGACCACCAGAGCTCCTACAGTGTATGCACCAGCGAGCCAGCCCGACTTTTTTGCCATCAACATGGACGCGAGGATGAGACCATCCAAGATCGTCCACATAAAGAAGCTGGTCGGATTTGACGCGGGGATCTTATTGAGCCAGATGTTACGGGCGAACCATAACAGATTGATGAGGGCAATAGCGCCCCCGAGATATGTGAAGAACAAGTTCAAGTTTCCTTTCAAATGTTTCGGGTTGTTTTTTTCTGAAATACTACACCGAAACTATATAACAATGATAGCATATTATATGTCATAAGTCAAGTATCGTTTGGAGCCGTATTTTCCTGTATTATTGACCCTAATGAAACAATCTCAACTCTTCACCAAGACTCGTCGCGAGGCACCCAAGGACGAAGTTTCGAAGAATGCACAACTCCTCATACGTGCCGGTTTTATCTACAAAGAGATGGCTGGGGTTTACTCATACCTGCCACTTGGTTTGAGAACGCTCAATAAGATCATTAGCATCATCCGTGAAGAAATGAACTCCATAGGAGGGCAGGAAATACATCTTTCAGCTTTACAACAAAAAGAAACCTGGGAACCGACGGACCAGTGGGACGACAAGAAGGTTGACGTATGGTTTAAGACGGAACTTAAAAATGGCACTGAGTTAGGTTTGGCAGTCACTCACGAAGCGGCACTTACAAATGTTATGAAAGACTTCGTCTCTTCATATCGCAATCTTCCTTCGTATGTATACCAGTTTCAAACAAAGTTCCGCAATGAAGCGCGCGCCAAGTCCGGCATCATGCGTGCACGCGAGTTCATGATGAAGGATCTATACTCATTTTCCCGAGATGAAGCTGAACACGCGGCGTTCTATGAGAAATCAAAGCAAGCTTACACACGTGTATTTGATCGAGTAGGCTTAGGAGGTGACACCTATACAACATTCGCATCGGGAGGTATGTTTTCGAAATTCTCACATGAGTTCCAAACCATCACCGAGGCAGGTGAAGATACTATTTTTGTGCATGAAGGGAAGAGACTAGCTATTAACAAAGAAGTTTTAAATGAAGAAGTGCTTGCAGAACTTGGTGTATCAAGATCTGACCTCGTCGAAAAAAAGGCAGTGGAAGTCGGAAATATTTTTAATCTGGGCACACGTTTCTCCGATGCACTCGGGCTTACTTACAAGGACGCAGAAGGGAACGCGAAGTCAGTTATCATGGGAAGTTATGGTATCGGTCCCGGACGCGTCATGGGCACTATTGCAGAAGTTCGCTCAGATGAAAATGGTCTTATCTGGCCAGAAGCAGTTGCTCCATTTGCTGTGCACCTTATCGCACTTTTCGATAAAGACGGAACCGTGGCAAAAGCAGCAGAAGAATTGTATGCAAACCTCACTAAGAAGGGTGTTGAAGTTCTCTATGATGATCGCGACACTACTGCTGGTGAAAAGTTCTCTGATTCAGATTTGATTGGGATACCAAAAAGAATTGTGATTAGTGCAAAGACGCTCGCTGATCATTCCGTAGAGACAAAGGACCGAGCAACAGGGAAGGTGGAGGTAGTTGGCATCAAGACACTTTAGTTGACTAAGTGATAAACGAGTAAATACTCCGCAGCTCTGCTGCGCCAAGTAGCGAAGCTTCCACTCTAATACCTCGTCAGCTTTGCTGCTAGGTCGTTTATTAGCTTTCTGCGAATATAAAAAAGAACCCCACAAAGTTGTGGAGTCCTTTTTTTCGTATAGGTTCTGCCTAATAAAAATACCAGAACACTTGTGTGAACTGGTAGGAAACTAATACGGAACGATGTGGAACCACTTTTCAACATCCATGACTCGCATGTCATGAATATCGGCAAGAGGGAACGCGGGGCATATAACTCGAGTGGTCTGAATTGTAGCTGCAGTGCAACTTTCCCATCGTAGGTCTGCCGTACGAAGATTTTTGGCATGTGCACAGACCTTTGCAAGCTCACGTGTGAGAAATAGGGCGACTACATGTGGATAGGTGTCTTCATCGCACGTGCTGATAATACGACATGCCTGAAGGCCACATGTCCGTAGATCGATCCATGCCATATAAAGCCCACCTCGAGTCACGGCAAATACTGAATACTCTATTAACATAAAAAATTCAAAGAGGAGATTCATGGATTATTTAAGCATCCGAAATTGCATATGTCAATCCTTCAGTATTTGAGCCGTATGTTAAAGTGTTGCCATGGCGAAACCTACTTTTACGGATACAAAAAATAAATTCCTGAGTCGCTTCTCGAACGATATCGGTATAGATCTAGGTACTGCAAATACTCTCGTCTATGTACGCGGTAAGGGAATCGTGGTCAATGAACCATCAGTAGTGGCAGTCAACCAAAAAACAGGGCAAGTGGTAGCCGTAGGTATGGTTGCAAAAAACATGCTTGGTCGAACACCAACACATATCGTTGCTATACGACCTCTTGTGGATGGGGTTATCTCTGACTTCGAAGTGACTGAGGAGATGCTTTCATATTTCATGAAAAGAGCGGGCGAGTTTATGCCCAAGAAGCTTCTCGGACCTCGGGTGGTCGTCGGAGTTCCATCCGGTGTAACTAACGTCGAAGTACGTGCTGTGCGTGATGCAACAAAGAACGCAGGGGCGCGTGAAGTTTATATAATTGAGCAGCCCATGGCAGGAGCTATCGGTATCCGTCTTCCTGTACACGATCCAGTGGGTAGTATGATCATCGACATCGGTGGAGGCACTACTGACATCGCCGTGATTTCACTTGGCGGTATTGTTCGTTCCAAAAATCTGAAGATAGCAGGCGACAAACTCAACAACGATATCATCTCCTACATACGTAACGAATTCAAGATCCTTATTGGTGAAACAACTGCGGAACATGTGAAAATGACCGTAGGCAATGTAGTCCCCGGCGAACCCCTTGAAACCACCATCCGGGGTCGAGACCTCATCACTGGGCTTCCTCGGGAAGTGGTTATCACTGACTCAGATATCCGCGAAGCCATAGGCCAATCTATAGATATCCTTCTTGAGTCTACAAAAGAGGTTCTCGAGACGACGCCTCCCGAGATCCTTTCAGATGTTATGAAGCGGGGCGTCCACATGGTGGGAGGTGGTGCACTCATCAAAGGTTTGAGTGTACTTCTTGCAGAGACGCTCAAACTTCCCGTAACCGTGGCCGATGATCCGCTCACTGCCATCGCTCGTGGAGCTGGTATTATCCTCGAGGACCTCGACTACTATCGCCCCGTACTTATATTAAGTGACGATGACATATCTCCAACCTCATAACCGCAAACGCGGCGTATCAAAAGTATTCATTGGGATAGTCATTATCCTGGTTTTATCTGGAGCACTCCATCTTTTTTCGCCGCATGTGCTGCCTTCATTTTTCACTTCTATAGCTCAACCTTTTTGGAGATTGGAGTTTTCCGTTGAGAGTGGATCACTTCGCTCTCCTCAAGTGCTCCTCATTCAAAATGAAGAACTGACACGAAAACTTTCGGAGGTCGATGTAAGACTCACAAATACTCGCGCGCTCGAGCTCGAAAATGCAGAGCTCAAAGCCATGCTTGGTAGAACGGCAAGTACAAGTCCCATGCTTCTTGCGGCCGTACTGAAACGTCCGCCATTTTCAGCGTATGATGAGTTGATCGTAGATGTGGGACAAAACTTTGGAGTGGCTTCGGGTACTCCGGTTTATTCTCCAGAGCATATACGTATAGGCACAATAACCGACGTACTTTCCAAAACTTCCAAGGTGACTCTTCTTTCATCACCCGGGCAAAAACATGAAGTGCTTATAGGCCCTTACAATGAGCCTGCGATAGCTGTGGGGCGAGGAGGGGGTCAATATGAAGCTCGTATCCCTAACGAAGCCCCAATAACTGAAGGAGACACAGTGACTGATCCTCTCCTCGATAGGGCACCTTTTGGAATCATTACCGCCAAGATCTCCAATCCAGCCGATCCTTTCGGAAAGGTCTTGTTTGCTCCCAACATAAGCATATACAAACTGCGCTGGGTACTCGTCGATAAGTAATATGCAACGTTTCATATTTTATAGAATACTCATAGATGTGATCATGTTTATAGCCATTCTCCAAGGATGGTGGTTCATCGCTTTACCACTGGGTATTTTCTCTACGTGGGCGTTTCCTTATTATTTTGAATTTTTAATAGCAGCACTAGCTTACGACTCATTATATGGGAGTTTAGGGATACAAGGTTGGACTGCTTATCTCGGCACTATCATAAGCGCACTCTGTATGTGTAGCGTCATTATTCTAAAAAAAGTTCTCCGCTAACTATCAGTGTGATATGATGCGCCTATGGCGAGATTTTGGAAAAAAAATAACAGACGAATAACACGTGCAGGAGGGTACGAGATAGATCCCGATGAGATATTGCTCGATTCAAGCAATATTCCTAACTTTGACACAGATCAGTTTGAAGGTCGTCTTGAAAGTCCTATATCTCGAGGCACACTCTACAGTGTTGGTGGGGTACTTATCCTCATACTGATTATATTTTTGGTGCAAGCAGGTAGCTTACAGATAGCAAAAGGAGCATCATATAAAGAACAAAGCGAACGTAACCTCCTTCGGCCTGTGCCTCTTTTTGCTGGACGCGGGGCTATAAGTGACCGAGTAGGCATGCCTCTTATCTGGAACACTCCTGGAGAAGGAGAGATATCCCACCGAGCCTATGCCACTTCCTCTGGCCTTACGCATATCTTGGGATATGTTCAGTATCCCACAAAGGATTCCAACGGTTTTTATTATCGAGAAGATTTCGAAGGGGTAAGTGGTATAGAAAAATACTTCAATAAAGAGCTTCAAGGAGTCAACGGCTCGAGACTTGTCGAAGTCGACGCTCGAGGTACTGTCATATCTGGCAATACCGTTCGTTCACCAGAGCAGGGAAGCAATATCACTCTTTCTATAGATGGCCGGCTTCAAAGTGGCCTGTATCAAAATATCCAGAAGATTGCAGAGCAAGTAGGGTTTACCGGCGGTGCGGGGGTCATCATGGACGTGCGAAACGGGGAGATCATCGCTCTTACGAGTTATCCTGAATATAGCTCGCAAGTCATGTCTGATCGAACAGATAGTGACGCGGTACGAGCCAGTCTGAACGACACCCGTCTTCCGTTTCTCGATCGTGCAACCGATGGTCTCTACACCCCGGGTTCAATCGTAAAGCCTTTCGTAGCTCTCGGTGCACTTACAGAAGGTGTTATCCGTGCCGATACTATCATCCATACCACTGGTTCCATATCTATCCCTAACCCTTACGATGACACCAAGAGCACTCTTTTCCGCGACTGGAAAAATCACGGCTCCATAGACATGCGTCATGCTATCGCAGTATCATCGGACGTGTATTTCTATACGGTGGGCGGTGGATACAAAGATCAAAAGGGTATAGGTATTCTTAACATTTACAAGTACCTCAAAATGTTTGGTTTTGGTTCTGCGACGCCGGGTTCATTTCTCCTTACCAAAGAAGGCACTCTTCCTACACCCGAGTGGAAGAAGAAAACGTTTAATGAAGACTGGTACCTGGGTAACACCTACCACACAGCTATCGGACAGTATGGATTCCAGGTCACTCCTCTACAGATCGCGCGAGGTATCGCGGCCATCGCAAATGGTGGAACACTTCTTACTCCCACCATCATAAAAGGCGACACCCCTCATATCGAGAGTACTATCGATATTCCTCAGAATTATTTTAAAGTGGTCCGTGAAGGCATGAAACTCAGTGTCACAGAAGGGACCAGTAAGGCTCT
>Ga0193753_10000517_pt1 | contig 37703 bp, 48 predicted proteins | sample H1c2metaG_FD_144925 | JGI IMG/M metagenome (GOLD analysis project Ga0193753, IMG submission 144925) | Soil microbial communities from a riparian zone of the East river system, Colorado, United States - H1c2 | ecosystem: Environmental > Terrestrial > Soil > Riparian zone | place: USA: East...
CAATCACTTACACTCAATTTCACTTCACCAGCAAACCAGGAACGAGCAATCATTACAGACGAGGAATACCAAACTCTCAAGGTTGGAATGGTAAAAAAGAAACTGATCCTCGAAGACGAACTCAATGTGCAAAATAAGCAGGTCCTAGAGTGGATTGACCTTACCGAGAAGACGTTTAACTTCGCCTGCTACGCACATATCTGGTTTGAAAAAGGAGACGATAAAGCCAAAAGAGCGATACTCGCATGTTTAGGCTCGAACCTCACCCTAAAAGGCAAAAAGGTCTTTGTAAATTACCATTCTTTCATCAAGACACTCATAAAAAGTCGTCGGGCGGTTGAAGACGAATTAGAGAAGGTTAGAACCTCCAAAGTATCAAGCAATAAAAGACAAAACCCCACAAATTGTGAGGTTTCGTCACTAGGGCTCCGCGGCCAGGGATCGAACCTGGGACATCCTCGTTAACAGCGAGGCGCTCTACCGGCTGAGCTACCGCGGAATATGCGTTTTAATGAATTCTCTGCCTCGATAATTTTTCAACTGTTTCTCTCGAACCAAAGCTTCATTTCGAGTCTTGCATACTTCGGAATAAATGACACTCCACTTACCTTCAAATCTGGATGTATAACCCTCGTAGCTTCCGGTGTTATGGAGACTAAGTTGAGTTTCCAGATCCACCGTTTGTCCGATGTAAAACTTATTCACCTTAGCATTATAAATTGCATATACATAATACATACACAAATTATATGCTTCCCGCTCTACCTCCGCCAGCTGGCGGAGAGCTACCGCGGAATATGTTTGCGAAATGGTCGACCTGCTCATGGATCGAACTCAGAAAATGTACCATAGAGACTGTATTTAATCAAAAAGGGTAATGATGAGCCGAGGCCACCGTCATATCAGATACTTCTCGATGTGCGCATTGATCACTCTGCGTACTCCGGGTATACTATATAATATACGACAAGCTTACTAGACTCACCATTGAACAGCTATGAAAATAAACATCAAATACACCAGCGTTTCTAGTTCGGACGCAATCACTGATTATGTAAACAAACGCTTGGCAAAGATCGTCAAGATCATCGGTAATGACCCTTCTATCATCTGCGACGTGGAGCTTGCAAAAACTACCGGACATCAGAACAAGGGAGACATATTTCGTGCGGAGGTACATATAGTAGGGCCAGGCAAAAACCTCTATGCGAGTTCGGAGAAAATAGATCTCTATACTGCCATCGACGATGTTCGAGATGAAATCCGTCGCGAACTTAAGTCAAAGAAAGACAAGGATGTTTCCGCTATCCGACGTGGAGGCGCTCGAGTCAAAGCTATGGTCAAGGGGCTGTGGCCATTTTAGTCCATGAAATCCAAATCCGAATTCTTCAGCATGAGTGAGGCCAAGCAGCCAGTCAATCAGTGGTTGTGTATCGCCTTCATTTCCCTATGCTGTTTTTGGACTGTTCTCTATTATGTGACGCAGAAGGCAGAAGCTATCGGAGATTCATTTGTGGATCGGGGAGGGGCTTATATATACAGCACTTTCTAGTAAATCGCTGTGAAGAGAATTATTTTTTTATGTATCCGCGGACGAAATCGGCATACGCCATCTCCTTGCTACCTTCGGGAATGACGGTTTGTATATCAAGTTTTCCATCAGTAAATGAAGCGCGGGTTATCTTGACGCGGATTTTTTTGTGCGCACCCTCGGATCCTCCCGTCGGTGAATGTTCGATAAAGAAATATGCTTGGGGCCATTCATTAAAAGCTTGTATTTTACGAAAATTTAGATAGTCATCATCGTTCAAGTGTATCTCCCCATCTTCCTTGGTGAATTTAGGGCACGATGTGGCTGATGCGTGATCTTGTTCTTTTTCTGTTATCTTACCCGCAACCCAGTGTGGCAGAATCTCTGCCAGGAGTTTTCCACCTTCGCGCGCCATCATCTCTTCGAACTCTCCGTAGGTAGGCCATTCGGATACAAAAATCTCTTTTTGAGCAACGATTGGTCCGTGGTCCATGAGCGCGTCGATCTTCATGATGGTCACTCCGGTATGTTTATCATCATTTAATATGGCTGATTGTAAAGGGGAAGCACCTCGGTACTTGGGAAGAAGCGAAGGATGAACATTGAGGGTCTGTTGCGGAGGAATAGAAAGAACGGTTTCTGGAATTATTTTTCCATATGAAGCTACGATAAAGAGATCAGCTTTAGTGTTTTTGAGTGTATCAGCAAAATGTGCATCCAATTTTTGAGGTGCAAAGACCGGGATATTTTTCTTGATCGCCCAGGCTTTGACTGGAGTTGGGGTAAGCACTTGTTTGCGACCAACATGCTTGTCCGGAGTGGTTACAACTGCAGCAGGTAAGTATCCCGCCTTTTCAAGCTCATCGAGCACATAGATCGACATGGTTGAAGAACCGAAGAAAAGGAAGGTGATTTGAGGGTTCATAGTTATGAGGATACTAATTATACGAAAATACGAATCGTATACAAATGATACGATTCGTATTTTCGTATCATTGGTATCTATCTTTTTTGCAGGTCTCGTATCTCTTCCTCTGTCATCTCCCAGATCTCTTCTGCTTCATCTGTGAAGAGGATACCATTTAAATGATCTGTCTCATGCTGGAATATCTGTGCCAAAAGTCCACTTGCACCACGGGTGATAGGTTGCCCTTGATGATCGTAAGCAGTTAGACTGACTTTGTCGGAACGCTTGATCTGACCGTAGAGCCAACGAACAGAAAGACACCCTTCTTCTACTTTGTGTTTGATACGAGAACGTTTAGTTATGACAGGATTAATAAAAATGAGATCCTCGGCTGGTCCCATATACGTTGGATCGACTTCTTTGAGGAGGGTGCCTGATACAAGAAATATCTGGAGACTAACTCCTATCTGCGGTGCCGCTATAGCGATACCATCGGCTTGTTCCGCTAAGGCTTCTTTCATGTCCTGTATGACCATTTTGACCCGTAAGGACCCAATATCGGCAAGGGGTACTTCTGTGGCTAAAGCACGTAAAACAGGGTCATTTTTCTGAACAATAGGCTTCATAATGTCCCTATAGTAGCTGTTTGTGATAGGGGATGTAAAGTGGGGGCTATATATAGTATCTTGTCTTTACCACTTACCTATGGTAAATTGATCGCTATGAAAAAGGATATTCACCCAAAGAACTACCGACAGGTCATTTTCGCCGATAACTCGAGCGGTACGAATTTTCTTATATCTTCAACTATCACAACTAACGAGAAGGGCACATGGACAGATGGCAAAGAGTACCCACTTTACAGTGTTGAGATCTCCAGTTCATCCCATCCTTTCTACACTAACCAGGAAAAGACTATAGACACTGCAGGACGCGTAGAGAAGTTCAAGAACCGTCAGTCGAAAGCAGCAAGCAAGAAGTAAGTATGAAGTAGTAAGTATGAAGTAAGGTCGCATATGGCGTTCCACTTCATACTTTATACCCTATACCTTATACTTACTCCCATGAACCTCGACGAATATAAAAAGAATCCTAAAACAACCTTTCTCGCCGATCTATACGAGAAGCTTATTAATGATGAAAAGGAAGTGAAGGAGATGGCAGCAAGTGATCCGTCATTTGCTGAGATGGCGAACACAGATCTTGTGGCCATTCATGAACAAGAGAAGGCCCTCATGGATCAGATGAAGGAGATTTTTGCATCAGAAACAGTTGAAGAAGAAAAGCCAAAAGAGATTGTTCTTGAAGTACGCGCAGGTGCAGGGGGTGACGAGGCTGCACTTTTTGCTGCAGAGCTTCTCGAGATGTACCAGAGATATTCTGAAAAACAAGGTTGGAGAACAAAACTTATCGATGAATCCAAAAATGATCTGGGCGGTTACAAGGAAGCCTCTATGGAGATAAAAGGAGAGGGTGTATATGAGGCATTGAGGTGGGAAACTGGAGTGCACCGTGTCCAACGCGTACCAGAGACAGAAAAGATGGGTCGCATACATACATCGACAGCGTCAGTTGCAATCATGCCTATACGCAAGAAAGTAAAGTTTGAGATCAATCCTGCAGATCTGGAGATGGAATTTTCTCGTGCCGGAGGGAAAGGGGGTCAGAATGTTAACAAGGTGGAGTCTGCCGTTCGTCTTATCCATAAGCCCACAGGACTCTCTGTGCGAGCCACTACGGAGCGCAGTCAGGGTGCAAATCGTGAAGCTGCTATGATGCTGCTTACTTCACGTCTGGCAGCTCTCAAAGAAGAAGAAGAGGCTAAGAAATTTTCGGCCGATCGTAAAGGTCAGATTGGTACCGGAGATCGTTCAGAAAAGATTCGTACATACAACTATCCTCAAGATCGATTGACTGATCACCGTATCAAAGAATCCTGGTACAACTTACCAAAGATTTTAGGAGGAGAGATCGGAGTTATTATTGAAACACTACAGAAGTTTACAAAGGAAGGCGTTACGGTAGAGGGCGAGGTGGTGGGAGATGAAGAGTAGAAAGGAAAAAGGAATAAGGAAAATATAAACGCATTATGTTTCCTTATTCCTTTTTCAATTTTCCTTTTATCTACTGTGCCAAGGACCAGGATCGAACTGGTGACCCTTCCCTCTTCAGGGGAATGCTCTACCAACTGAGCTACCTTGGCGATTTGGTGAAGTTTGATTACTGAAGCAAAGAGCGAGCACTGTTGTATCTCTCAATGAAACCTGGAGTTGAAGTGGCTGACTTGTTCCCATCGGCTGTGAGGTATGATGTAAATGATTCTACGTAGGGTTGTATGAAGTAGTAAGCTCCAAAACTGACGAGGATGATGAGTACCCAATACGCGATGCGCAGAGCCAAAGATATCCGGCCACTCCTACGGATGGATCGGAGCATCGTGTTATTTTCCTGTGCAAGCGCTGCCGTGCGCTCGAGCAAAGATCTCTCTTCAGGCGTCATTGGGCTACTATAGCAGATTTATTTTTGACGGGGAAGTGTGGTACGATCCGTACAAAGGAAAGAAGAAAAGAAGCAAGATGGAAAGAAAGTTCATATTTATCTTTTTATTTTGCTTCTTTCCATCTTGCTTCTTTGCTTTTGTGATTTTCTGCCCTCGTAGTTCAACGGATAGAACAGTTCCGTCCTAAGGAATAGATGTAGGTTCGATTCCTACCGGGGGCACAAACTTGCCGCAAACGGCAAAAATTGACTCCAAAAAAGCGCTCAACCGAGGGCTCTTTTGGGAGGAGGATTTTTAGGGTAAACACTTCACCTGTTCGGAAGTGGTAAACAGTAAACAGTTAGGAGAGTTCAGGTAAACACTTGTACGAAAGTCAAAGCCATGGCAATGTGACGTAATGCCCAAGAGGTCACGAAAGAAGCTCAGTAAAACACACAAGAAATACCTGGATCGGATGCTTCTCAATCTGACCGCCTACCTCGACACACCGGAAGGAATTGAGACGTCAGAACGATTGGAATCATTATTCTCAAAAATTCCCTTAGAAGACAAAGCTGTACCTCCTATGTTAAGCGACCCTGAAACTCGTGCACTCACATTTATTCAACGTGAGTTAAGAAAAGGTCATTCACCCTCGACGCGAGAAGTGGCTAGAGCGATAGGGAGAAGGTCGTCGAGGTCAGGTCACAGAGTCATCACAAACCTTCTTCAAAAAGGTCTAATTATTCAAAATGACAAAAAGAAACTTACAATACGAGACTCCAATACCAGGCCACGGTTTGTCAAAAAGTGCCAGCTTGCGGAAAGTAAACAGTAGTATACACTTACGTAAACAGATGGAGCACGAACTCAACGAAACAGAATTGAAAGCCCTCAGAGCTCTCCGGAATGCTCTGGTACATGAAGGTTTTACACCTTCGGTTCGAGAAATGGCGCGCGTTCTCGGCTTCAATTCGCCGCGGTCCGCCATGTTGGTGCTAAATCGGTTAATTGAAAAAGGGTGGCTCCGGCGACGCAAGGATGATTCGCTTCAATTGCTACGCGATTTCTCTGAATCCCGCCATAGAGCTCAAACAGTTGATGTGCCTCTTGTGGGGAATGTGGCTTGTGGTACTCCGTTTCTTGCCGAAGAGAACGTCGAGGCCATGATTCCAGTTTCAATGACGCTTGCCCGATCTGGAGGGAAATATTTTCTTCTACGCGCGGTTGGTGATTCAATGGACCTTGCAGGAATCGCGGATGGTGATCTTGTTCTGGTACGCCAGCAGGCGAGTGCCGATGCTGGTCAGAAGGTCGTTGCTTTGATCGATGAAGCTGCAACCGTGAAAGAATTCCACCGGGAAAAAGATGTCATTCTGCTCAAGCCACGATCTACAAACAAAGTACACAAACCTATCGTATTATCAGATAACTTTTTGATTCAGGGAGTCGTAATTGCAACACTCCCAAAATTCGAAACATAAAACATTATGGCAAATTATCACGTTTCTAAAAGGAAAGAAGAAGGAGATTGGAAAATTAAACGCGCCGGTGCTGATCGTATCAGTGATACTGCGCGGACACAGGAAAAAGCCGAAAGGCTCGCAAAGCAATTTGCAGAGAACTCAGGTGGGGGCGAAGTTCGGATTCATGGTCGCGATGGAAAAATTCGCGATAGTGACACCGTAGCGCCCGCAAACGATCCGTTTCCGCCGCGAGATAGCAAACATTAAAATATATGAAAACATTACTTATTTCCTACGATTTGAAAGGGTTGGAAACTTCGGATGATTACAAAAAGCTTATTGAATATATCAAAAACTATGGCACTTGGGCCAAACCTTTGTATTCTCAGTGGTTTGTTAGGACGGAAAAGACCTGCACGACAGTTAGGGATGAAATAAAAGGAGAAGTTGATTCTAACGACAAGGTTCTCGTCCTTGATGTAACAGGCATTAACTGGTCAGCTTACAACTTATCAAAAGAAGTTATTGAATGGATGAACGAACACCTTTAGGTCGGTATCCACCTAATGCTGCCTCGGTGGCGCTTTTTCCAGATAGCCTCGGAACCCAGGCTGGAATTAGGAGTAAACGATGGTAATAAATTCTGTGCACAGAGCGCAATCAATCTATCCAGCATCCGGTCCAAAGTTCGAGGTATATCCCGTTGCGGGGCACAATTTGTTAGAAATAACAAGCATATCGGTCAGCTACCTTGACTTTGAACGCAGAGATGCGGTAAACTTAAGGTACAAATGGCTTCGGCCTCGCCCTCTTCGGAGGGAGAACAATTTACCAAAAGCCGCTAAAGTAATGCTTTGGCGGCTTTTCGCATATCTTCGAACAACGCTTCATCTATAGTGCAAACCTTGTTGATCAAACGCTTGGTATCGATAAGTCTTATCTGCGATACGATTGCAAAAGAATTTCGGCTCCCAATTTTACCCAAAGGAAAATGATACGGATTCTTTTTCTCGGAAGTGGTGAGGGGAACTGCCAGGCAGACTTGGCGACTGAAGCCTTTCAAAATAAGGATTGGTCGTTCCCCTGAATCACCGTTGCCGTCCTGCTCAAATCCGACGTTAATGCCAAGATAGCACCACCAGACTTCTCGGGCATGGTAAAGTTTATTTTCACCTTCATCATGAATTTGTTTCTTGTGAGTATTCCAAGCGTCAAAATGTTTTGCCATGAACGCCTATTGTACCACCGATGATTGTAACTCTGCTCTGGTGGCCATGTGAAATTCGTTGTAGAGCCCGTGTGGCTCCGCCTTGTACAGCGCCGCAAGTTTGAACAGATTCACGATGTTTGGGAGCGTTTGCCCGTTCTCCCATCTGGAGAGCCGATCGGCACAGTCCAAACCGAGTAATTTGGCCACATCGCGCTGAAGCAAGCCAGCTTTCGTGCGGTGTTCCCGTAAGCTATTTGAAAATGGTTTGTTGAACATAACGGAAATTTAGAATGAAACGAAACAATGATGAAGACGTCGATCCTTGCCGCTGGAGGCAAAGTTATTTGAACTCGGGGTATGCTTCGAAACATGTCACAAGGAAAAATAACAATTCGAGACCTGTACTCACATTTATCGGAAGATGAGCTTTTAGAAGCCGAAGAAAACATTGATCGCTACCTTGAAGTTGTTTGGCGCATCTATGAGCGCCTCGAACGCGAAGGAAAATGATTTTTCTGTTATCCACCTACTTGTGGTTTCCAACAAATACTTCCACGGTGACGCTTTTTCCAAGGTATCTCCAAATTTGTCGCTGAATGGGGATCAAATGTGGGTAGGAGGTTCTGTGAACACAGAGTAATCAGCTTACCCAGCATCTTATCTAACATTCGAGGTATATCCCGTTGCGGGGCACAGCTTCGGGAATCGTGTGTGGGTTTATATTTATAACCCTAATTTCTTATTTACTTCATCAACTATTTTGAGGGCATCTTTTTCCGTGTATATAGGTTGGCTTTTTAAACTTTTGCGTGTGAGTACTACCGCAATCGTTAAACAAACTATGGTCATTCCTATAATGATGTATTTGGCTTGAGATGCGTTTTTGGCAACCCCAATCTTTTTGAGCTAGCCGAAGATGCCGTGCTTGGTAGGGTCTTGGGCAATGTCTTGTCGTATCTTGAAGTTATTGGGCATTGAGTCGGCATCGAATTCGATCATACAAGTAGTATAACAAAATAATCCATACATGTTCGATAAGTCCTAGTATATGTGTTGTGGCACTATAAATACAACAGCATAGAGAGGTCATAAAAAAGCGAACCTAAAAAACTAAGACCTTGCATGATACAAAAATGTGTGGTAATTTCACATCTGGTAAGGTCGTGGTCGCCACCCAAAGATCACCTGAATCATCAGTAAATGATAACTAGAGGAGTTCATTCATGACAAAAATCAGTAAAATGGTGCCCGCAGGCAAGAAAGAGCGCACGGTCAAGTTGGGTCAAATCAAGCCAGGGGGAGATGTTTTTCGCTTTCCTGCCGTTTCGTATGAAGAAGCACTTTCCGGCAAAGACGAGAGCACCTTCTTCATGGTGATCAATACACTTCCTGTCCAGGCAGGACGAGTGAGTATCGTTTCGCTCGACGGCAAACTTGTTTTGGAGAAAGACAATGATCACTTGGTTATTCCTCACCCTTCCAATCTCATGATCGGCGAAGCTGTGATGGTCGACGATGTCTGAACCTCGACTTTCTATTACCGCCGCAGGAGTTTCTCTTGCGGTTTTTTTATTTGATCTTTTTATTTTGCATACTTTTTTCCAAAAGAATTCCAGGAAAGCTTCACTTTGAATTCTGAGCATTTATTTAAAATCCATTGAACATATGTATTACTGTTGGGGCCTTCCTATCATTTACTTACCATTGCAACTCCCTTATAAGTAAAACTAAGCAATCTCGAATACTGATCAAACTTTTCTAGAGTAATAAATTCAAAGCCAGCTTCAGAGATAAGATTTTCAATTTCTCTATTAAGATGACATCCACCGGCAAGGCACTTTGAAAATGGAGTTAGTATTTTCTGAAATTGGGAAATTATACGTTGAGGAGATTTTCCGTGTTCGATAAAGGCAAATGTACCACCAGGTTTCAATACCCGAGCAATTTCCTTGAGCGCGAGCTCAGGATGAGGAATTGTACACAAAGTCCAGGTGGAAACGATAGTATCTATGCTCGAATCTGGAAGAGGAATCTTTTCTGCAGAAGCCTGGATATAGTCAACAGGAAAAGCAGCATTATGTATGCGATCTTGTGCATAGGTAAATAATTCAAGAGAAGGTTCAAGCGCATAAAGTTTTGTGACATTTTTATAATAGGGAAGGTTGAGTCCAGAGCCAAAACCTATTTCAAGTACACTTCCCGATGCATGCTTTATAATCGACGAACGTTCTTTTTCGCTCGCAACTTTTTTCATTATCTGATTTAGAAAGCGGGGCAAAATTTGTTTTTGATAGAAACTCATAAATAGTTACGCATCTGCATGTTCTCTCACATATTGTTGTAGTGCCACGTAGGCGAATCGCAAAAATACACAGAACCAAGCGAAAGCCATCCATTGCAAGATGAGATTACCTAGAAATGCGATCGGAGTATCCTTGAGGGGCACCCAGCTCTCGAGGGGGTGGATAACTAGAGTATATGCGAGAGCGAGCCAATATGTAAAACAAGGTCCACACGTAAGAATTTTGTGCGCATTGCCCAGTACTTTGCGAATAGTACTTTCCCAGCGCGGATGATCTTCTACCCAGTTTCGCCAGATAACACTAAATCCAGCAACTGATGCGGCACCGATGATGAAATTGAAGATGATGTCTTGCATAGGTGTTAATTAGAATTAGGGGTAAATCGCTTAGTCTATTTTAGCAATTTTAGAAGTTTGTGGTAGTATCGCCAACAGATCAATATCAAACAATTAACACAGGATATTCATATGACAGGGCTAAGCGCTTTTGAGATTTTCACCAATCCAGGAGATCTCGAGTTCACTATCGTTGAAGATACGGAAAGTGGCAAATTTTCTATCGGGATCTTCAGAGGTTCCGGCCACAACTACAAACCCCTCATCACTTCTCGACTATTTGCGGAATCGATCGAAGTTGCCGCTGAACAGATCAGGGAACTTCTTGAAACTGCGAGCACGTATGTCAGAAAAGAATTCGATGACAGAAAAAGCTTGCCATCACGGTTGCTCAATCCAGATGGTCGAGCAATAGATGAGACAAAAGTTTTGAATCCTGAACTCATCGGCCGCATCATCGCTGAAGTGAAACAAAACAGGTCGGCGAGTACCTGTCAGATGATGTCGGTTCCGAGCTCATAAATCTCAAAGATTTTCAGACCCTCTTATTAGTAAGGGTCTTTTTTAATGAGCGGAGATGGAAGGTATAGTCCCAAAAACTATTCAAATGATCCTTGCATGAAAGTGATATACATGTCTAAATGAATCAAATACCGAACATTCAACAAACAAATGACGTATGAAAGTGGCAAAAACTACCGTTGCGCAGACAATTTCCGATCTAAAACTGAGTACGCGTGCACTCAATTGTTTAGAGAAGGTCGGAACCACTACGCTGGAGGAATTTAGTTCTACAAGGGTAAGGGATTTAATGCGCTGTCGAGCTGGTTGGAAGACTATACGAGAGATTGTATATGCACTTCACGCTGCAGGATTAAAGCTCGAAGATGACCTCTTTGCTTTGGGAGGACCTGCAAAATCAAATGAACAAGCTGAAATGCTCCGGATAGTGATCAGGCCCCTTACCGCAGAGGATTGGAAAAAAATAGATGCAAGCATTCGGTTCAAGTGGCATCATGCGCAAATCTGTAAGTTCAAGGAAAGTCATAATAATGCACTTCAGGTGAAGCAGGTGTTTGAAAAAACTACAGACCTTTGCGCTTTGAATAAGATGTTTTATTGGGCACGTCTCCGGTATCGGGTTACCTATCTTCTGGATCCGCCGGCACCATATCGTTTAGAAAAGGCTTTGGAAGTTCCTTATTCTGAACGGCTGGTGCAAATAGGGGTGCTGCCTAAGATCTCTCCATGACCCCGGTGTATGTATGAGCAGATGTTATCCATCTGCTTTTTTATATGACGGCGGAGAGGGAGGGATTTGAACCCTCGAGGAACTTGCGCCCCTGCCGCTTTTCGAGAGCGGTGCCTTCAACCACTCAGCCACCTCTCCAGATGGGACAATGCCCACACCATAACACTTTTTGCCATTTTTTCAAAAAATGGTACTATTTCGGAACTGCACACGGCCCTATCGTCTAACGGTTAGGACATTGCCTTTTCAAGGCAGTAATCGGGGTTCGATTCCCCGTAGGGCTACACGGATAGGTTTACTTATGAATCAATAATTGATAATGCCAAGCTCGCACCTTCGTGCGAGCGATGGGGGAATCGAAAAGGCTGAGTATGTCGTACGAAGCGGAGCGAATATGACACGAAGCCTGTACCGAAGCTGTAAGCTTCGATTCCCCGTAGGGCTACACAACAAGTCTTTTTAGAAACTTGCATTTTATTCATATATATGGTATAAATAAATCTGCTAGCATTTGCTGGACCGCCTGTGTATGCAGAGCGAAGGCGTAAGGTATATCCGCCATCTGAATGTACCAAAACAACAAAAGGAGGTCGTATGACCCGAAAGAAAACACGTCCATTAACTGACCGCATAATTCGAGGCCCGGGAAAAGATGAAGTCGAGCAGATCATTCGTGATCTCATCGATCGAAAACCCATTAAAAAATTTCCTGAGTTTGGAAACGGCTATAGAGGTTATCCAATTCGAGTAAGCAGTGTTGAGGTCATAATGGATAAGACTGAAACCCTCTTCACTTTTGATGGTGTGTTGGACTTCAGTCAGGCGGGATATCCGAACTTTGGAGGGGAACGAGTGCGTATCCGACGCTGCTCGGCCCATTTCCGGGACGCAGACGGTGCTGATGTGCTTTTGTGACCTTACCCAAAATACAGCCTCGCGTTTCTGCGGGGTTTTTTTCTTGCCTACACTCGGATACAAATTCATTGAGTATAGACATCCTCTATGAAATTGTGGTATTTTCAACCTAAATAACTTTGAACAGTAGTGTTCATTGAAAACAAAGGATACATGAAGTTAATAGAGTTGTTGGGAAGGAAGACTCCGTCTGTAAATTCGACGAGTCAAAGTCTCTGTTTGGCGCCTATCGCAGGATGTCTCGCTGAATGCGAAAAAGTCGTGAAGTCTGTAGGTTCTTGGTCTTGGTCAAATGATGATCAGGAACGCTTTCTGGTCGACTACTACATGAAGGCACGGGAAGAAATAGGGACCCTGCCGGAACTCGAGTCTATCTCCTCTCCAGATGCGGATAAGATCAATGCTTTTTTAGCCGATCGAGGTTTCCAGATCCGACTGGATCCCTTCAGCCCGCTCGAGATCGGCATGGCAAGTGTCTTCAAGCTTCTTCTTTCGTGGACAATGCCAGGGAAAGTCACCACAGTTCGTGAAGAACAGTTTCCTGCAGTGCGGATACATAAAAATCGTAGTTTCCACGTGTCGCAGCATGTTCCATGCCCTATCGTATCTCTTGAAACCCAGAGCGGTGATGTGGTACGTATGACGGTGTTACCTAACCCGCCAAAAGGATTCGAGCTTTTGGAGTTGATCCAGAAGATCGATGCCACACTTCAAAATGAAAGGGGTTATGATGGGGTAATCTTCCCGATGATCGATTACGATGAGATGATCAACATCTCATGGATAAGGGGCATGGAAACTGAGGGGAAGGGAGGTCCTTGGAGAATCTCTCAGGCCCTTCAGCAGACCAAGTTCAGGATGAATGAGGTCGGTGCCAAAGTCGAAAGCGCAGTAGCTATGGGAGCAAGGTTTATGTACTGTGCCAGTGAGCCTATTCCCGATCTGGTCATTGATCACCCCTTTCTGTTGTGGATCAAAAGAGAGGGCTTGTCCCATCCGCTCTTCATTGGCCATTTCACAGAGATAGATTGGAAACGTCCGGAGCGTTTATGATGTGAGCTCGAATTCGAGTCAGATGAAAGTCTGACTCTTTTTAATTTTACAAAGACTGCTATACTCATGGCCATGAAGAGTAACCGGAACATCTTCCTCTGGATCTTATACGATTTCGCAAACTCTATAGTCCTTATCGTCTTCTTTTTTTACTTTGCTCAATGGGTGGTAGTAGAAAGAAACATCTCAGACCTTATTTACAATCTGACGTTTCCCGTCTCCACTTTATTTCTTTTACTTACAGTTCCGATCACTGGTTTTTTGCTCGATAAATATTGGAGACGTATAACTGGTTTGCGGTACACTACATTTCTTACGTCGGCATTTTTTGCTCTATGTGCCATGGCGGCCATATACGATCTAGAAGTATTTTCACTCGTTTTATTTACGATCGGCATTTATTTTTATCTTCTTACATTTACTTTTTATACTCCTCTTCTAAATGACATCGCCACACCGGAGACCATAGGGAAGATCTCTGGATTTGGTATCGCGGCAAACTACCTCGGGCAGATTACAGGACTTCTTATCTCCCTACCTTTTTCCACAGGAGCTATAAGTCTATTTGGTAGCTCTCCTCGCGTAGAGACTCTGTTGCCGGCGGTAGTTTTATTTACTGTACTTACGCTACCCATGACGTTTTTCTTTCGTGAACCTCTACGTCCACATGTGCGGATACGATTTAAAGATGAAGTGAGAGAACTTCTTTTGAGTACACAGAATTTATTCCGATACTCTGGTGTGGCTCTCTTTATCCTTACGTATTTTCTTTTGAACAATGCCATCCTTACTGCTTCAAACAATTTTCCAATCTTCTTGGAACAAGTCTGGGGGGTATCAGATACGATTAAGACTTACATTTTACTGGGGATATTGGTGACCTCGGGCATCGGAGGTTGGCTTTCAGGGTTGGTAGCAGATAAGTATGGTCACAAACGCACACTCATGGTTATCTCTATAGGATGGGTAGTTATTCTTCCACTTGTTGGATTTATGACGAACTTCACTCTCTTTGTTATCACTACGACTGCCATGGGCTTTTGGTTTGGGGCAAACTGGGCAGTTTCTCGTTCGGTCATGTCCTACCTTTCTCCTGAAGGCGGTCACAATCTAGCTTTTGGGTACTTCGGCCTTATCGAACGCGCATCTTCATTTGTAGGACCTATCATCTGGGGATCTGTGGTTGCTACGTTTATTCATACTGGTCCATTTAGATATCGCCTTGCCATTTTAGCAGTCACTGGCTTTCTTGTTTTAGGAGTCTGGGCATTGCACAAGGTGAGAAGTGATAGGTCGCAATCCTAGACTTGAGTTACCATTTTTCGATAAATTTGTAGCGATTTGTATAGGTGCCTTTTTATTGCCAAATAATCTATACTTAAATAGGGAAGAAGTTGTGCGTCGTGATTCGCTCGCATCATGACCTATATGAAAAATTGGAAGATCGTAGCACTCCTTATCCTGGGGGTTTTTGTCGTATCCGCATGCATATATTTAGCAATTCCTGAGAAATCCAAATATAAAGAAAAACCTGTATCTATAGATGAGAATATCTATTATCCTGTCACTCACATTCTCGACGGGGATACGTTTGGTGTGACAGTGAAGGGAAAAGACATCACTATTCGAATGCTTGGCATAGATACGCCCGAGACTGTCGATCCACGTAAACCTGCTCAATGTTACGGAAAAGAGGCGAGTGATGAAACAAAGAGATTGTTATCAGATTCACATGTACAGCTCAAATTAAATCCAAAAAGGGAAGTGAGAGATAAGTATGGACGCTACCTGGCCTACGTGTACCGGGATGATGGATTGTTTGTTAATGAATATCTACTCGAAAATGGGTTTGCTAGAGAGTATACGTATGGGAAGCCCTATTCATTGCAAGGAACTTTCAAAGTATTAGAGAAAAAGGTGCAGAGTGAGAAAAAAGGACTATGGAAAAAGTGTGAATACCAATCTGCAAATGTACGAATCACTACAGATAATACTAATACAAATAATTAATATAAATCTATGAATGATAAACTTATATATCCTGAACTTTCTTATCGCATTGTTGGTATTCTATTTGATGTACACAATGAGCTTGGAAAATATGCTAGGGAAAAACAATATTCGAAGAGGATTGAAGAGTGCTTGAAACAAGATGGTATAAGATATAAAAGAGAATTATTCACCGCAACTAGTGGTAACATTGCTGACTTTATTGTAGAAGATCAAATCCTTATTGAACTAAAGGCTGTGCCACGCCTCACTATGGACCATTTTCGCCAAATACAAAATTATTTACAGCAAACACAACTTAAGCTTGGTTTGCTAGTTAATTTTAGGAGTCAGTATTTACGGCCTCAACGAATAATCAGAATTGGCTCTTAATTACATTCGTATTCGTATCAATTCGTTGTGATTCGTACATTTGCAGATTGGTACTTATTTTGCATGCAACCACAAATAAATATCCTCCACCGCTTTTACGGCATCGCCCGCTGCGATATTGTTCTGATGAAATAGTCCGTCGGTGACATCTCCTGCCGCCCAGATACCATCGACAGATGCTCTTTGGTTACGAGGGTTGGTGATGATACGATTGAATGCGTCTAGGGTGACAATATCTTTTATAAAATCTGTGTTGGGAATGGAGCCGATCTCAACAAAAATACCTGTAGCAGGGATCTCAGTATCTATGCCGCTTGAAGTATCTGTGTAAATCAATGATGTGACGAACTTACCTCCTTTTACCTCCTTGGGGATTGTATTTTTGAAGCCTTTCATCTTTGAATTGGAGAGGACCTTCTCGACAGTGCCAGGATCTGCCTTGTAGTCGCTTCTACTCAAAAGGGTAACGTTTTTACAATACGCAAGAAGTTGGGCGGCACTTTCGAAACCTGCATTGCCTCCTCCTATGACTACAACATCTTGATCTGAATAGAGGGGACCATCACAGGTTGCGCAGTAGACCAACCCTTTGTTTTCATATTCGGCTGCTCCGGGAACATCGAGCGCACGTCTGCGACTTCCTGAGGTCACAAGGATGGTCCGAGCTTCATATGAGCCTTTGCTTGTTTCTACAAGAAAATGATCGTCTTTTTTTGTAACATTTTTACCAAGTTCACCTTCTTTAAAATCGATGATCCCCTCGGCATAGGTCTTTACATGCTTCTCCAAACTCATGGTGAGCTCCAGTCCTGAGATGGCGGGAGTACCTACCCAATTCTCTATCTTCTCTGAAACATAACTTTGTCCCAACCAATCCTTTGTGATGAAAATAGTCTTGAGCCTCTTGCGTGCAGCATAGACACCAGCTGCAGCGCCAGCCGGTCCGCCACCGATGATTGCGAGATCGTAGATCATAGTGGAGATGATTTTATCATGAATGAAAAGGCTTCGCTACGCAGTCAAACTATTGTGAAATATCTTATCCACAGGAGGGGATAATGAAGTTAATCAATATTATGTGTATCGCGGTACAATTTGCTCAGATCGGATTTGCTCCGACAGAAAGGAAAATATGTTTCGAAGAAATGTTAGAACCTGGCTGTCGGATGGTGGGTATTTTACCCCTACTCTCGACACCCTTTTTGTTAGTCCAGAGCGGAACGCGCTCCTTAATAAATTCACACAGAGTCCTCACGATCCTGGGTTTGTGCTCGATACACTCAGTTCACATGGTCCAAAACTTGGAGCGTGGGCACTTGAGAGTACCCCACTCCTTACGGACGAATTGGTGTTTGGAGACAGGAATGCAGTCTTTCTTCCCGGCCTTATCCCACCTCTTCCGTTTGCAGGGTTTGGTTACTTCATGAAGAAGGGAGGTATTCTCGATCAGGCTGTTCACATCTTCAATCTGCTCCGTACGCAGATTGTCGCTCAACTTAGTTTCCTCATAGCTCCCCTTACAACAGATCCGGGAGCGCCGTGCAGGAGATTTACGCATTCGCGTTACAATCATATGTTGGATGTTGCGGCGATGCTTGTGCTCATCTGTGAGTTGCTGCGTAAAGAACTCACAGAGCTTGCACTCTCCCTGGGTTTCGGGGAAGGTGAGTTGGGATTCATCTCCCTCAGAAATACTCTTGTAACCGCTGGAGTCATCCATGATGCCCTTACGGTTGCAGGTGGCGACGGAGTTAAATTCGTCGATCCCGAAGCCTTTGATGAAGACAAGTTAATTGTTCTCCTTATGGGGCTTGGAAAATACAAAGGCATTTTCTTTGATACGTGGACCATCAATCGTGAGGCATTGCGTCTCACGATTGTCGGCGATAAAATCGAAGATCCGCAAAACGGAGCAAAGAAAAAGAAGCGGTACTACCTGCTCAACCACATTCTTGATCTGGCTGACAAGCTCGCATATACATCACGTGATGTGTGGCAGTACATCCAACGCTTCGGGTACAATACCGAGATCGGAAGGATCATCACCGAAGATCCCGATGTATGCACCCTTTGGCGGTCAGTGAAGATTGTGGATGGAAAATTAGTGGTTATTGATCATGAACGCTTGGGCAGATTCTTGCGATTGCGTGTACTCATGTTTCATCACTTATACCATGGTATGGTTCCTCGGGGCGGAGAAATGATTCTTGGTCGCTGCCTCTGTGGTTTCATGTATAAGTATGGTGAGATAAACTTGTTTCATCTGCTTGGCAACGATGATAGCTGGCTGGGAGCAAAGCTTGCTTCGCATCTGGGAGTCACAGATGCTGTTGACTCTGTTTCCGAGGCAATTATTGTTGCAGGAGCTCACAAGACATCCAGGCAAGCTCACGATATTCTTACGCGAGAGCAGGACGAGGAATTTCTTGCTTTTGTGGAACCATTCAAGAGCGAAACGAAATCCGCAACAGATCGTTTCTTCGTCGAGAAGGATGGGCGTATCGGCCTCTTCAAGGACATTTGTCCAGAAGAAGCTGCACTCGTAGATGGCATCCACGATCAGGATTCGGGAATGTTTCGTGGATACGGGCTGGACTTGAGGAAACTCAAAGTCCGGACAGAGGTGATCCGCCCGCTTCGTGAGTTTGCTCGTCGTATCTCGTCCGCTTCATGAGTTCAAGGCCTGTAGGAAACTACAGGCTTTTTTATGCACAACTTTACACAAAACCCGCTGTTAAACGGTCATCCAGTGTTTATTTGAGCCTACTCCTTCTAAGAAACGCTGGCACTGCACCCCAATCATCGTCATCATCCTTGGCTTCTACTTTTTCCTTGTCCTTTTTAACGTCGGCCATCTTTTCCATGACTGGTTCACGTTTCATGTCCGGTATTGAGTTGAAGATTTTGCGTTCCCCTTTCATAAAGGTACTTGGGGTTGATTCGGCTGGAGCTATGTTCGCAGCACCTGGAGTACCAGGTCGTGGTGCCACAGTGATAGTACCTTCTGGGAAACCTGTAGCGATGACGGTGATCTTGATCTCATTTTTCTTGAGCTTGTCGTCACGTACAGTACCAAATATGATCTTGGCTTCTGGGTCGATGGACTCGGTTATAACCTTTGCTGCATCCTGGATCTCGAACATAGTCAGATCTTCGCCTCCTGCGATGGAGAAGAGAACTCCCTTGGCACCTGCGATAGAAACATCGAGAAGTGGGGAATTGATGGCAGCCTTGGCAGCTTCGATAGCACGGTTCTCGCCAGAGGCAGATCCGATACCCATAAGGGCAGAACCAGCATTTTCCATGACGGTACGGATATCGGCAAAGTCGATGTTGATGATACCCGGAGTAGTAATGAGGTCAGAGATACCCTCGACTGCTTGGCGAAGGATCTCGTCACAGGTAGCAAATGCATTGCGAACGGTTGTCTCCTTGCTTATGGCTGAGAGAAGTTTGTCGTTTGGAATGACGATGATAGCGTCTACCTCTTTGCGGAGTTCATCGAGAGCCGCTTCGGCGATACGAGTGCGCTGACGTCCTTCGAAATAAAACGGTTTGGTGACGACAGCCACAGTAAGACACCCGAGCTCTTTGGCGATACGGGCGACCATGGGAGAGGCACCACTACATGTTCCACCTCCAAGTCCTCCAGCTACGAAGACCATGTCCGCACCCTTCACCACTTCCTGGATGTCTTCCTTGGTCTCTTCGACAGCACGACGGCCAAGATCAGGGTTCATGCCCGTACCCAAGCCCCGAGTGAGGTTCTTGCCTATGTGGATGCGCTTCTTGGAAAGGGAACGATGAAGGTCTTGGGAGTCAGTGTTGATACAGATAAAGTCCACACCACGAACTTTGTTTGTGATCATGTGATTGACTGCGTTTCCGCCTGATCCGCCTACACCAAGAACTTTGATACGTGCGAAGGCTTCGATGTCTGGAGTGATGTTGGGCATGTGGGTATTGTTTCAGTAATTGCTCCGTATCATATCAGACGTATAGCGTATGGGAAGTGTTGACAAAAGCGCCTGTGGCCGTTGTGGAGAATTTTGTAATGAAGAGCAAAAAGATATCCACTGTTGTCCGTGGTGCTTTGAAAGAGGGAAGCGTAAAATTGTAACAGAACGGAGAAACAATCATGAGCGCATCACTTATAGATGTCCGCGAAACAGTTATTGTTTCGGTGTGCATGGTAACTGACCCGAAAACTAAACTCTGGATCAGCCGAGAAATAAACGGTTCACCCACTCTCAGAGTTTGTCTGGGTGAATTTCCACAGTCCGATATCTTGGTGATATCTGACACGTGGGCTATCGAGTACGAGGTGGCTTTGCGGAAAAATAAAAGTATTGTTTTCTTGCAGTGGTTTGGTCAGAACTTCGAACCTCACCCCCTCGTTGTGCCCCTCACTCGCCACAATGCTTCCATCGAAGAGCTTCGACAGAAGATCTATGAGGCGCATCTTGCACGGCAACGTTTCCAAGGACAGCCGCCCGCATTTTTACAGAAGGCCGCTTGAGTTCACACACTCCCAGTCAAAGTTGGCTGGGATTTTTTATTGCATTCTTTTATTTTCTGTGTAGTATTGGTTTTAGAATCTGGTCAACACAACAAAGTAGGAGGAAATAAAATCTATGGCAGACGTTAAACAACCAAAGTCTATCCCTTGCAGGTTTGAGGTTGCTTGGGTCGGAGAGTGTAAAAAACCCAGTACAAATGGTTTGTGCGGGTATCACGAAAATCAGAAGTGTGCCTCCTGTGGCGTGCAAGCGATCCATTCGTGTGATTACACAAATGGTCCTATGGCCTGTGGTGCTTTTTTGTGTGCCACGTGTACCCATTCGCTGGATGGTGATGGACATGTCACACAGGATGTGTATGGCACACAACGTGAGGTGAGGTGTAAAGAAAAGGAAGAAACAGCACTCTCTCGTACAAGTTCGGTACGGCGTATCCACCCGGAAACAGGCTTACCCCTCAATCTCTTTGAACTTCTCAAGGGAGATTGGAAAAGTGAGGGCTACAGTCTGGAAAGATGCCATTATCTTTGCTTGAAACATGGCCTCATGGGATTCTTCCCAGCTATTGTGAAAAGTGAGGATCGAATGATTATTTCCACTGATCAAATACTTCTGCTTGAGCTTTGGAAACTCTTGTCGCCACGACGTTCCGAAATGGATTCTATAATCGCCTACGTGAATGAGGGGAAGGGTATCATTTATGAAGAGGCCAAAGAACAAGAGAGGCAAGAGCGGATAAAACCTATAAAAATGCTCACGCGTTCAGAGTTCACATCGCTACTCGACAAAGAACAGGAACCATTTGGATGGGCTCCGGGACTGATCGGGGCAGATATGAATGTTGAGGAGTTTCGGGAGACTGTCGAAGCAGCAGGCAGAAAATGTGCTTAGGTTTGCGTATTTGGCCGGCGGATCCCACTTTTTTGGAAGGAGTGGGATTTTTTGTATCCGCAACTATTCACATTTTCAGACGTCTCATATATACTGAGAATCTCACCGGAACCATTTGGCCACTGAATATGCCATCTATTGGGAATCCCGGAAATTTCTCGAGTCAGAAGACGGCTCGTTGTATTGCTGTGCTTGCACACATTTCAAACATGACGTACAATGATCGTCACGTTAACCAACCCATCTATTTTTCATGAAAAAAAATAAAAAAGCGCCACGTACGGCCCGCCGTGCTCCAGCTTCTGCGTCTAAAGGAGGTGTCAAAAAGCCCAAGGCCATCGTAGCTTCAAAAGTAATCTCCAAAAAGAAGGGTTCCGAAAAGCCAGTAAAAAAACTGACTGGTAAAGCTGCTGCCCAGAGTTTCGAGGCGAAGGCGCTCAAACTTATCCAGAAGGGTCGTGACCGAGGCTTCGTCACGTATGACGAGATCCTCAAAGAATTTCCTCAGATTGAGAATGACATCATCTTCCTTGATGATCTTTACAATAGACTTTCTACCGCAAATGTAGATGTTCTTGAGGGTGGAGGACTCTTAGAGATCGAAGAGGTCAATCCAAAGAAGGCTGCAGGACATCATCGTGCAGGTTCTGACTCGGCATACGACTCTATTCAGATGTACTTGAAAGAGATCGGTCAATACCCACTTATCACTGCTGCAGATGAGAAAGATCTCGCACGCCGTATTCAAGCAGGGGATATAGAAGCTAAGAATCTTTTGGCAAAAGCCAACTTGCGTCTCGTGGTCTCTATTGCAAAGAAGTACGTCGGCCGCTCACCAGATCTAACTCTTCTCGATCTTATCCAAGAAGGTAACTTGGGACTTTTTCGTGCAGTAGATAAGTTCGATTGGACCAAGGGATATAAGTTTTCTACATATGCTACGTGGTGGATCCGCCAAGCTATCACGCGTGCGCTGGCTGACCAGTCACGCACTATCCGAGTCCCCGTACACATGGTGGAAACCATCGCCAAGTACAAGCAAGTTGTTCGTCGTCTCACCCAAGACCTTGGTCGCGAACCTTTGCCAGATGAGATCGCTACAGAGATGGGCATGGATGTCGACAAGATCTACCAGATCGAAAAGATCGAGCAAGACGTCGTGTCGCTCGAGTCACCAGTCGGTGATGATAGTGATGATGGTAAGTCTACTCTCCAGGACTTTATCGCCGATGATAAGATCCTTTCACCAGATCAAGAATCGTCCCGAAGAATCTTGAGGGACCATGTGAACACCATCCTCAATGACCTTTCAGAAAAAGAGCGCAAGATTCTCGAAATGCGCCATGGTTTGAATGATGGCATCACTCACACGCTCGAAGAAGTGGGTCGCGAATTTGGTGTTACTCGTGAGCGTATCAGACAGATCGAAGCCAAGGCGCATGACAAGATCAGACAGCATGACAATATAAACAGGTTAAAGAATTATTAGATCAAATGATCATTCCGTATGATTGATCATGTTTCAATTCGAGTTTCTAATTTAGAAAAAAGTATTAGCTTTTATCAGGCTGCACTTGCCCCTCTCGGCTACAAGCGACTTAATGGAGATTTTGGTGGGGCAATTGCTTTTGCAACAAATGATTCAGATAAAACCTATGGAACGGTGTGGCTTATCGCACAAGGTCCCAGTGAGCCATTAACTCAAAATATTCATATTGGATTTGTGGCCAAGGATATTGAAATGGTGAATAGCTTTTATGATGCCGCCATGAAGGCCGGTGCTGTAAACAATGGTCGGCCGGGCATCTGCCCAGAATATAGCAATGACTATTATGGAGGTTTTGTGCTTGATCCAGATGGGAATAATGTGGAGGCTAAGGTGATTACGAAGGAATAAAATTAATGGGAAAACCTGCTAAAATCAGCGCATGAACCCTTCCGGCTCACAGATAAAACTCGAACCCTCATGGAAGGCCGTCCTTTCCGATGAATTCGACAAACCGTATTGGAAGGAGCTTTCGAGTTTTGTGCGGGATGAATATCTGAGGGGCACTATTTATCCCGGCCCCAAGGACATCTTCCGTGCCTTCGAGCTCTGTCCGTTCGACAAAGTTAGGGTGGTTATTATCGGACAAGATCCCTATCATGGACCCAAGCAGGCGAATGGTCTGTGTTTTGCTGTACATGAGGGCATCACTCTTCCTCCGTCGCTCAAGAATATTTTCAAAGAGATAGAAAGTGATCTCGGAGTAAAACCAGAGCCAAACGGCGATCTATCACGTTGGGCCAAACAAGGGGTACTCCTTTTGAATGCCACACTGACCGTTCGTGCGGCCACTCCAGGCTCACATCAGAAAAAAGGTTGGGAGCTCTTTACCGATGCAGCCATTCAAAAACTTTCAGACGAACGAGAACATCTAGTATTTCTCCTCTGGGGAAATTATGCCAAGCAGAAGGGTGCGGTGATCGACCGCAATAAACATCTTGTTCTCGAAGCGGCACACCCTTCGCCATTTTCTGTATATAATGGTTTTTTTGGCTCCAAACATTTTAGTAAGGCCAATGAGTATTTGAAAAAGCATGATGAAGGACGATCAGCGGACGACCAGGAGGTCGGATCGACGGAGACTCGAGGCGACGGTGCAGAGGTGGATTGGAGGTAAAAAGACTACTTTGACGTGACTATATGGCAAAGCCTGCTAAAATCAGACTATGCCCAAAGCCTCACAAATCACATCAGCAAAAACCTCAACAGCATTTGAAACCTCATATGCACTTCTCAATCCTGCACAAAAGAAAGCAGTGGATACAGTAGAGGGTCCTGTTATGGTCATAGCAGGCCCAGGTACTGGTAAAACAACAATACTTACACTTCGTATCGCAAATATCTTGCTCCAAACTGATACGGCACCTGAGTCTATCTTGGCACTTACATTTACTGAGTCTGGGGCATATGCTATGCGGCGCAAATTGCTCAATATTATCGGGCCGGCTGCTTATAAAGTACGACTTCTCACGTTCCACGGGTTTGCTGGATGTATCATTGAGGAGTATCCGGACTATTTTCCACGTATGATCGGATCCTCCTTGGTGACCGAGGCGGAGCAGATCCAAATCATAGAAAGGATCTTGGAATCACGTGAGATAGATATCCTACGACCATATGGTGACCCTGCGTACTATGTGAAGCCAACTCTCGGCGAGATTCATCATCTTAAGCGAGAAAATATATCACCTTCGGATTTTGAATCAAGTGTGAGGACAGAAGAACAGAAGGTCCATGCACAGATAGAAGCATCCAAAAATCTGCCCAAAGGCAAAAAATCAGAGTTGTCAGCGACTGAGCGAGAAAAGCTTGAGAAACGTACGGCAAAAAATCGTGAGCTTGCTTTTGTGTATACTGAATATGAAAAAGCTTTGACCGAGGGTAGATATTACGACTTCGATGATATGTTGCTTGAACTCATCCGCTCAATGCAGTCTACACCGGCCTTCAAACTCATTCTCCAGGAAACATACCAGTACATACTTGCAGATGAACATCAGGACGCAAACGCTTCGCAGAATAGGATACTGGAACTTCTTTCTGACTATCACGATTCACCCAATCTTTTTATCGTGGGGGACGATAAACAAGCCATCTACCGCTTTCAAGGGGCCTCTCTTGAAAATTTTCTTTATTTTACAAAAAAATATACAGGTGCAACGGTTATCGATCTTGAGCACAATTACAGATCACACCAACTCATCCTTGATGCGTCACACAGCCTCATCGTAAACAACCCATCTATTCCCGGACATGAACGCACTAAGCTTAGGTCACTTCAGATAGGAGGTAGGCCCATTCGTGTTGCTGAACTTACAGATCTTCCAGATGAGTTAGAGTACATGGCTCAAACGATAAAAAAACTTATCGAGAAAAAGGAAAAACCAGAAGAGATAGCTGTTATCTACAGAGAGAACAATCATGCAGAACGTCTCGCACAGATACTTCGCACCCATGGATTGTCTTATCGCATAGAGTCTGATCATAACATTCTTCAGGACCCTGACGTAATGAAGATCATACTCATGTCCCGTGCCATACATGATCCCTCCGATAGTGAATCGCTCGCAGCAGCACTCTGGATGTCTGAGTTTAAATGCGATCCTGCGGAAGTTGCAGAGCTCTGTAAACGTGCAAGCAGGGAAAAGAAACCTCTCCATGAAGTAGTTAGGGCATCCAAAAACCAAGAAATCAAACAGGCTTACAAGCGTATTACGACCTGGTCAGAGGAAGCACGGCTTCTACCGTATCTGGATCTTCTGGATAAGATTATCCAGGGCACAAACATGCTTGCCTCACTTGTTGCATCGCCTCAGTCTGTGGAGCGCCTGGCTTCTGTTGAAGCGTTTTATGAGCGTATGACCCGTGTAGCGGCATCAAAGAAAACATTTGTTCTCAAAGACTGTATCGAATATCTCGATATTGTACGGGATCATGGCATCTCTTCGAAGCGAGGGCAAGTTGATCATATATCGGGCGTGCGTCTCATGACCGCACATAGGGCCAAAGGTCTGGAGTTCAACTATGTATTTATCATGCACGCAGCGGACGGTATTTGGGGCAATCGCAGGATGCGAACACTTTTCACAGTTCCCCTTATAGATCATGCTCGTGATACTGGGAGGATAGAAGATGAGAGGCGACTCTTCTATGTAGCACTTACACGTGCTCGTGAAGGGGTACATATATCGTACGCACGTTCCGACGGAGAGCATGATTTTATCCCGAGCCAATTTATTTCAGAGATTGATGCTGACCTGCTTCTTCTTGAAAAACCAGATATCGGACGTCGAGTAGGTCACCTGGTTACTCGTTTACAAAACATTTCATTTAATAAAGATCGATCACTTCTCAATCAGGATTTCGTTAGAGCAAAGTTTTTGGGTCAACCACTTTCAGTTACTCATCTTAACAATTATCTTACCTGTCCCTGGAGATACTTTTTTGTGAATCTGGTGCGCATACCACAAGCACAAAGTAAGCAGCAGATGTATGGTACAGCGATCCACGCTACCCTCAAAGCATTTTTTGAGCGTTATAAATCAAAACGAGATATGCCTCTGAAGCAGATGCTAGAGATATTACAAAGAAATCTGGACCGACTCCCTTTGTCGAAAGAGGACAGAGAGGATTCATTTGAAAAAGGTAAACGGGCGTTGAGCGGTTATTACAAGACATATTATCCAAGTTGGGGAAGAAATCTATTTACGGAGTATTCTGTAAGAGGTGTGGAGTTACCACTTCCTCTCACGAGTAAGAAGGATAAAAACGAAACAGTGGGAGGTATAATCCAAGTAAAATCTTCAAAACTTGGAGTTTTTTCTCATACTGAGGAAACAGCACGCACTACTTTGGAATTAACTGGAAATCTCGACAAGCTCGAATTTCTAAATGAGTCTGAAGTTATCATTACTGACTACAAGACAGGCAAACCAAAATCCAGAAACGATATAGAAGGCAAAACCAAAGATTCACCTGGAGACTATAAGAGACAATTGGCGTTTTATCGACTTCTCATCAATTCTTTCAATAAAAAATACTATATGAAGTACGGTGAGATAGATTTTATCGAACCAAACGAACGAGGTATCTACAAAAAGGAACGCTTTGAAGTTACCGATCGTGAAGTGAGTGAACTTACGCAAAGTATTATGCGTATGGCGCAGGAAGTTTTGAACTTATCATTTGTCGATACCACATGCGAAGACAAAAAATGTACCTATTGTTCTCTCGGTAGGATCCTCAAATCACAAAATTAAAGCTTTTAATACTTTTCTACATATTGCAAGAATTACAAAAAGTTTGTAGTTTTTGTTTCTTTGGCTAGGGAGAATTTTGACTAAATGGAATTTGCAAGAAGGGAATCAATGGTGGATTTTACTATAGTGTATGGTTGAGCGCCTGATAGGGGTATCTTACTTCCTGATGGTGTAACGATGATGCTATACGGTGTACCTGACACACCCGCATTTATACCATCGAGATAACTGGTGCTTACCTTCTCTGAAAAACGACCACTTTGAAGGCATTCTGTAAATGCAGCCACATCGAGACCGATATCTTTTGCTATAACTGGTAAGTTCTTTGGGTCGAAACCTTCGGGTGTGGCTTGAGTTACTGAAGGTGTGCGTTCATAAAGAGTATGTGTAAATGACCAGAATTTTTCGTTGCCACCGAGGCTAGCTGCACACTCCATGGCCTGAGCTTCTGTTCCGGCATTTGGATGAAGGACTCTACCATTTGCATCTGGTTTATTCAAAGGGAAATGTCTATAGACCCACGCCACTTTACCGCTTGCACCATATTCTTCCATGATCCTCTTCATAGTAGGATGAAAAGTCTTACAAAATGGACATGAAGCATCTGAGTACTCGACTATCTTGATAGGTGCATTTGGGTTTCCGAGGATGTGGTCTGTTTCTGTGATAGCCGCGATATTTACTTCCATTGGAGGAGTATTGCCAACAGCTGCAATGCCATTTGTGGGTTGCGGTTTTTGAGTCCAGATGATCGCAATCGCGATGATGGCAGCTCCCATGATGATGGCGCTTGGAAGAGTAAGTAGCGGATTGTTTTGTCTCTGCTCCATGGTAGTGTTTCAGTTATTTATAATGGGTCGATTATATCACAGAGCTAGAACGGTAACGTGTAGGTGAGCGCTGAGAGATGAAGGAGTTCCCAGTGCGTGGTGTCGAGCCGGATATCTTTCAAGGTTCCGAGGTCCTTGTATTTGAGGTGTTTGTTCGTCATAGCGAAGTCGTGGAGTTCCTTAGTAATACGAACATCTTCTTCGCAGTACTTCACGAGCTTTTCGAGTTCACCCTTGTTCCACCATTCGACAGCTTCCGAGCCATGTCCGGACTTATTACGACCAAGGGTGGCCTCTGCTACTGAATCGAGCTTCAGGCGGCGACCGAGTGTTTTTTGCACCTCCTTCATAAGATCAAGACTTTTTATACGTGTCAGATCGCCGGGGTAGTATTTATTGAGTAAAGGAATATCGAAATGGTCTCCATTCCAGGTAATAAAGACATCGGCTTGCTCGAGTATGGGCCACAGTTTCGTGAAATCTGCTTCAAAAAAACTTTTATACGTGTCGTCAGCTGAGTCGTGGATACTTATGACTGATATATCGAGATCGGCTGGGTCATTTGATCCCACATCTGAAAAGAAATTCTTAGTCTCAAGGTCGAAAGTAATTTTTCGCATCAGGATATTTTACGGCAAAAAAGGATGGGGAGCAAGTATTAAAAATAGATTGAATTGTGCTTTGGTGAATTTCTATTCATAGACTACGGCAAACTCGTGAGTCTTTTGACCAGCGGCGTATATCTTCTGTACTTCGGAGTAGGCGAGGGCAGATTGATAGACGATGACATCATCAATAAATCCAATGATATTGTATCCATTTCCACCTATGTATTCTCCTACACGTATATTGGTCAAAGTTGTGTTGGTATTACAACCACTTGTGACTCCTGTGTAAGAAGATCCTCCCGCGATTGGATTTCCATTTAGATACACTGAAAAACTTGTTCCGCCAGCATACGTATAGGTTAAATTTTGCCATTTATTTAATTGCAGCGTATTGGGAACCTGCCAATAACAGTTATCTTTCCCTACAAGAATGGTATTGTTATAAAATTGAATATTAAACACACGCCCACCTAAATTGTTGGAGCCATTTATTGCCACTTGGTTTGTTCCAAACGATGTAGGATAAATCCAGATTGAAACCGTATTTTTATCTACATTAAATGATGAACTAATGGCGTTTGTATTATTGATATAAGACCCAGAAGAGCTCACAGCCAAAGACGATCCCTGTGCATTATATACTTGAGTAGTACTGCGTGTTGCTCCTGTGATAGTTCCATGAATATTGTTTCCAGAATGATCTATAACTGCCCCAGACGTCTCATCCATATTCCAATAGATGAGAGCATCTGTCCCTTTGCCCTGATAATTGTGACTCGCAAACTGTTGACCTGCAGCGATCTTTGCCTTGTCACGTGCAGATGTAAGAGACACGAGAATCACAGAAGATAACATGCCGATTATAGAAATAACAACAAGAAGCTCAATTAGAGTAAATCCTCGAGGAGTATTGGTTTGGAAGGACATGGAGATGGCTGTTATTATGGGCGGATCTCTTCTTCGGTCAACACCACTTCTTCGCCCGTCTGCAATGTTTTGACACGAAGTTTGGCACTCTTTACTTCTTCATCGCCGATGCAGAGAACTTTTGGGATGCCGCGTTTATTGACGTTACTGATCTGATCGCCCAATTTTCGTCCGGAAAGATCAACTGCTACGCGAATGGAACGGGTGCGTAGTTTTTGGGCAAGATCGAGAGCGTAGGGTGTATTTTGTTCACCAACTATACAGATACCAAGGTCAGCTGGGGCTGGAATAAGGGGAAGCGTTCCGTATGTTTCCATGAGATCTTGAGCAACCACATCTCCTGCCCCAAAACCAACTGCAGAAACTTTTTCTCCACCAAAGAGAGAGAGGAGATCATCATAACGTCCTCCGCCGAAGACAGAGCGGCGATTTGCTGGATTAAGATCATATATTTCAAAAACAATGCCAGTATAATAGTCAAATCCTCGCATAAGTGTTTGATCGAAACGTGCATTTGTAATCCCGAGATGCTCGAGGCCTTGTTGAACGTGCTTGATCTCTTCCAATCCCTTGTGTTCCTCGGTAGTCTGAGGAAGATGAGAAGTAAACTCCGCGAAGTTCTTGGAATTGAGGAGGGTAAGAAACGTGGAAGCTTTGTCGCCAAGAATCTCGGTCGCGGCCGCTTCGAACCATACGGGTTTAACTTTTTCCTTTTTGTCGATAAGTTTTGAAAGGATGCGAGCTTTTTCTTCATCAAGACCAAAAACCGTTTGCGTCACATAGTTCATGAGTTTACGGTTATTGATACGAATCTCGAAATCAGTATCTTTGAGACCATACCCACGGATGATGTCGTATGCCATGGTGATAATCTCAATATCTGCTGAGATAGACTCGACTCCAAATATATCTGCATTGAGCTGCCAGTGTTCACGTACGCGCCCTCTTTGGGGTTGCTCATAACGAAAAAGGTTTGGTATGGAGTACCAGCGAAGTGGATAGGTGAGTTCTCGTTTACGTGCTGCAACCATACGTGCCACCGTAGGTGTCATCTCGGGACGAAGTGTGACCTCACGATCACCTCGATCGGTAAAGGTATAGGTTTGTTCGTTGACTATCTCTTCGCCACTCTTGGCACGGTACAGGTCAGCAGGTTCAAGTACTGAGGCACCGTACTCCTCATAGCCGTATTTTTCAACTACAGATCTCCAGATTTTGAAAATACTTTTTTCTACAGCCATCTCGGGTGGAAAAAAGTCACGGACGCCTTTGTAGGCCTCTGTGGAGAGTTTTTTAGGCTTGTCATTCATGTGTTACATTGTAGCCAATATATGACCGGTAAACAAGAATTGATAGAGATGGATGAGAAGCTGCATGAAGGCATGTTTATGATATATAAAAAGAGGGGAGAAACGCCCTTGCAGGCTTTGGAGCATTTTAGAGAAAGGTTGATTCAAGAAAAATCTCTCGGGGATGGAGGAGGTGGGAATTACATTAAAGATGCACCCATGACATACGCGGGAAGGTTGGACCCTTTGGCACAAGGGAAGCTCCTTATTCTTGTGGGTGAAGAATGCAAAAATAAAGAGCATTATCTAGGTCTCGATAAAGAATATGAAGTAGAGATGGTGTTTGGAATAGAAACAGATACATACGATGCTCTTGGAATTGCTCAAAAAAAAGTTGTGGGCATGAGACAAGATTCAGTTAATGAAAACAAGACAATTGATGTAAAAAGGACTCTTTCGAAGTTGATTGTCCACAATACACCCAAAGGTCACACTTTTATGCAAACGTACCCGGCTTATTCATCGCGTACTGTCGGAGGCACACAACTTCACGAATTGGCACGCGCAGATACATTACCTCATGCCACGGACATGCCACAGAAAGAAGTTACAATTTATTCGTTGGAAATAATAGGTGAAAGAAAAATATCAGCACAAAATCTTAAACAGATCATCATTCATGATGTGAGCAATGTGCATGGAGATTTTAGACAAAAAGAAATCACAGACCGATGGAACGAGTTTTTATTGTCCTCACTAGAAACATCATTTCTAGCTCTGACTGTGCGAGTTCGGTGTTCAAGTGGAACGTATATGCGCTCTTTGGCACATGAGGCAGGAAAACGTGCAGGGACAGGAGCTTTTGCGCTATCAATCATTCGAACACAGATATTTCTAACCTGAGTGCAATATATTGCTGTGGTGTTCGTCTTTAGTGTGAAGAACACATTATGGCCTTATCACCCGAACATCACCTTGCTCTCGAGAGGTTCGTGCATCAGGCTTTATATGACCACTGTGCGGTTATATTGGATCTCGATGGGACGGTGCTTCTTGAAGATCGGGGCAAAATATTTATTTCAAGTTCTGTGGTACGTGCCGTAAAGCACATTGCTTCTTTGAAATATCCCATTATTTTGAACACACTGCGGTTTCCACTTTCTGTTATTCGTACTATTGCTTCAGAGTGGTTGGATATCGAGGGAGGGTGTTTGCCGGTTATTCTCCTCAACGGGAGTCTCATTGGGTATATCGAACGTCGGGGAGGCGAAATATTTTTTAAAGAAATAAAAGCTTTCCCGCTTACTCCTTTAGAAATAGACGAACTTATAAAGGGTATAGAGGAGCTCATAGACAATGATGTGCGCGAGATGGTCCTCTTCTTCTACCCTCGAGATTGGAGAAGAGGTGAGATCATATGGACTCCAAAAACGACACACGTTGACTCTCTGCGACATCAGTACAAGGTCAGTGTCTCTGAAGTAGTAGACTGGGATATCAAGAGACTCCGAGAAGAGCTCAAAAAAGTAGAACCGTGCATGGTCCATCTTAGTATCGAGCAACCGAGAGATAAGCTCATGGCCTATCAACATAGTAGACCTACGGACTTCTTTACGCATGCTGGGGTAGATAAGGCCTCTGGAAGTCGAGAGATGTCAGCTTTCTTGGGGATACATTTGCTTCATTCTATCGGCGCAGGAGATAAAGAGATGGACACGTTTCTTTCTGAGACAGGTATGTCAATAATAGTTGGGAAGGACCCTGTTCCATTTCGGGGTAAATATGAAACCGTAACCGTCGACGATCCCATGGACCTCGGAGATCTTTTAACAGCATGGGCAGAATTAATGCGCATTCATATTTAAGAGTTATGAAAGTCACCCTTAAAACAGTTGAAGGTATTATGAATCATCATTTCGGTAAAATACCGAAGGAGGTTCGTGAACTTGGAGGAGGTCGGTCAAATTATGTTTTTGAAGCACTTCATGACAATGAGTGGTACGTGATCCGCATCACTGATGAACAGGCTAAATTTCAATATTTCTTGAAAGAACAATGGGCCGTACAAAAAGTGCAAGAAAATAAAGTGCCGGTACCTGATATATTGGAAGTAGGCAATGATGGATCCGAGTTTCCGTATATGATTGTACGCAAAGTTGAAGGACTGCGTGCCGATACGCATCCAAACAGGCTCGAAATAATACGAGAGATGGGAAAATATACAGCGCTTATCAATTCCATCCCTACGTCTGGTTTTGGTCATGTCTTTGATTGGTCCAGTAACCAACTATCTCGTAAAGAAACGTGGAAGGAGTATCTAGAAAAGGAGCTTGAGTTTTCTAGTCGTCTTGAGGTGTTGGAGAAAAATAAGGTCATCACAAATGGCCATCTCTCTCGTCTCAAAAGTGCACTTAAAGAGGTCAGATCTTGGACATACAAACCGACTCTGTCTCACGGCGATATGCGTCTTAAAAACATTTTGGTGAATGAAAAAGGAAAGATTACCTGCATTCTTGATTGGGAGATGTGCTGTTCCAACGTGGCACCCTACTGGGACGTTGCTATTGCACTCCATGATCTATCAATCGACGAGAAACAAGCCTTTGTAGATGGGTACGGCATCTCTCCTCATGAGTACCGTAAGCTTTCAAATAGTATCAAGGCACTCAATATCATTAACTATGCACCTTTTGTCAAAACTGCTCTTGAGAAAAAGGATAAAGATAAAATAGAACATATCAAATCTCGTTTACAAGGTGCATATGATCTTTATTCTCTTGATATTGATGCTCCTAAAAAGAGCCGTAGATGGTTGCCATTTAAGTTTGGAAAAGGCGATTAGTAAGTAGGGTTCAACCTCGATGGATCCCGTGTTACTATAAGTAAATGGCCCGCCCGCTTATCATCAAAGAAGGACCTTTTGTCTTTCTTCGCAACGTTCTTCTTATGGAAGGCTTGGCTTTTATATTCTTCTTCAGTCTATCGTTTCTTGAAAACTACGAGATGCTTTACAAGCAATGGGCCTGGGATCATTTTCTCCCATACCACCTTTTTGTCATCTTTGTTTTCTCAGTTTTTCAGCTTGTATACCTCACGTTTATATTTCTGAGTTGGTATTTTTCTCATTTTGAGATTCATGACAAGGAGATCATCCGCAAAACGGGTCTTTTATTTCGTCGTAGAAAGACAGTAAGTTTGGCAGATATTGTCTCAGTTGAGGTCTATCAGTCGCCCATAAGTCGTCAGATCTTTCATGCCACTATCATTCTTGAACACCAAAGTGGTCGTGTCACTCAACTCAAAAATATCTCGGGTTTCAATGAGCATGTGCATTTCATAAAGCAACTCTTGCCATCTGCACGCGGATCTCGTGGGCTCGATGGTGTAGAAGATCTTATCACTCAAGATGAGAGCATTTTCCTTGAATTTAAAGAAACACTTCGCCATGATGTGCGCAATGGAAGTAGTAGCAAAGACCTAGAAAAAGTTGTCGCCAAAACTATCGTTGGCTTTATGAACGCTGATGGAGGTACATTGCTTATTGGGGTCAGTGATACAAAAGAGATTCTTGGATTGGAGAGAGACTACAAGACTCTGCCTCGCAAAGATCGCGATGGCTTCGAGAACCATCTCAATATGCTGGTCAAAACTATGATAGGTTTGCCGTTTGCAAAATATGTACGAGTAAAGTTTGAGATCGTGGAAGACGCAAAGAATGATGCAAGTGAGGCAGCCAAAGAAGTTTGTATAATAACTGTAAAGGAAAGTCATAAACCAGCATACTTGCATAACGGTGGTGGCCATGAAGAATTCTACGTACGCGTAGGGAACACCACTCAACCATTTTCCATGAGTGAAGCAGAGGAGTACATAAAGACACATTGGAAATAACCTCGACGTGCTCGTCTCGGAGCTGCAAATGTCCCTGAATCCAGATGTTTACAGGTTGCAGCTAGTAGGCGAATTCAGGCAGATAATTTTGCCAAAACGGGCGTCGGAAAGTTCACGATGTTTATGGTTGCCTACAAAGTTCTCGGCAATGATGCTTCGACTCTCCTCAAACACATCATTCTCGCTCCTATCGGAATTGCCATTATTATTGTTGGCACATGGGTGTGCGTCCGGTCACTTCGGCGACTGTGCTGGGGATATTCAATGCTCGAAACTGTGGGGGCAGACAAAAAAAGAACTTACAAACGTATTGAACCCCTGTTAGACGATAGTGACTACATTGTGGGAACGTCGGTTGCTCACTGAGTATTCTATATTCTCTTCGTCTGGGCCATGTGGGGGATCTTCATGCGTTGAAGAATAGCACAACGTAGTTGGATCAGGAGTAATATCCTGATCTTTTTTATTACCTATTATTTCAAATCCTTTCTTGTCGCCTTTGCTCTATCTAGATTTGTCAAAAACTTTTTGCGGAGACGGACATTTTTTGGAGTGATCTCGAGGTACTCATCTTCACGCATGAGCTCGAGGCCGCGTTCAATACTAAGCTCGAAGTGAGGTACGAGCATGAGAGCCTCATCTTTTCCTGAAGAGCGCATGTTGGACATAGCTTTACCTTTACATGGATTTACTTCCATATCGTCACCCTTTGATGTGTCACCAACGACCATGCCTTCATATACTTCAACTGCAGGGCCTATGAACATACGTCCACGATCTTGGAGATTCCACAGTGAGAACCCGAGAGATTTTCCTGAGACCATTGAAGTCATAGAGCCAGTCTCACGTTTTTCGATCTCACCAGCATATGGCTTAAATCCGATAACACGACTAGACATGATACCTTCACCTTTGGTGTCGATAGTAAAGGCATTTTTGTAACCCAAAAGACCTCGAGTAGGGATCTCGAAAATGATGCGGACTTGGTTGCCGTGAGTGGTCATGTTTGTCATAACACCTTTTCGCTTACCGAGAGTCTCGATGATGGCACCAGAAAAATCTAGGGGTGTATCGATGATGAGTTCCTCAAATGGCTCGGTCTTCTCCCCGGCCTCTTCCTTGAAGATGACCTTTGGTTGGGAGACTTGGATCTCGTATCCTTCGCGGCGCATGTTTTCTAGGAGGATAGCGATATGGAGTTCACCACGCCCGTAGACAGTGAAGTATTCACTGGATGCAAAATCCACTTTGAGTCCTACATTTGTTTCAAGTTCAAGCTCGAGACGTTCACGGATCTGGCGACCTGTGACAAATGTACCCTCACGCCCAGCAAATGGAGAGTTGTTGACGAGAAACTGGAGGGAGATAGTCGGCTCATCGACGGTTATGGCGGTCATGGCTGCGAATGATTCATTATCAGTTATAGTTTCTCCAATGTAGATATCTGGAATACCGGCTACTGTGACGATATCACCAGAGACAGCTTCTTTGACTTCGATTCGTTTCTTGCCGTCGAAAGTGAAAAGTTTTGTGATCTTACCGGTAAATGATTTACCGTCCACATCCTTGACCCAGACATTTTGACCATCTTTTAGAGTACCACTATAGATGCGACAGATAGCGAGGCGGCCGAGAAAGTTGTCGTATCCAAGATTGAAAACTTGTGCTGCAAGAGTGTCACCTGCGTTTTTTGCGGCGTTTGCTGGAGGAACGTGCTCGAGGATCATGTCGAGAAGTGGAGTGAGATCTTTGCGTTCATCGTCAAGCTTCTTCATGGCCACACCTTGTCGTCCGATAGCGTATATAGTAGGGAAGTCGAGTTGAGCATCATTTGCCCCAAGTTCCATAAAAAGTTCAAGTACTTCGTCATGAGCCTTGGCAGGGTTTGCAGCTGGCTTGTCGATCTTATTTAAAATAACTATAGGTTTGATACCGAGTTCAAGTGACTTCTTGAGTACAAAACGAGTCTGGGGCATGGGACCTTCTTGTGCGTCGACGACAAGAAGTACGGTATCGATAGAGCGAAGTACACGCTCTACCTCTGAACCGAAGTCGGCGTGACCTGGAGTGTCAACGATATTGATCTTGGTACCCTTGTAGGTGATAGAGGTGTTCTTGGCATAGATGGTAATACCACGCTCTTGTTCGAGCGCGTTCGAGTCCATAGTGCCTTCGTCAGCATGCCCGGATTGAGTCATGATGGCGTCGGTAAGCGTGGTCTTGCCGTGGTCCACGTGAGCGATGATGGCGATGTTTCTGATTTCCATAAGGATAAATGAGGTGTTGGGAACGAGCGTACATTGTGGATTATTTCTTCTTTTTTGTCAACGAGTCGCAAAAAATGGGGGGGGTCAGCTAGGCGAGGCCTTGCGGCTAGGTAATAAAAAAGCCCCGGTCTGCAACACTGTTGCAAACGCGGGGCGTGAACTATTGGGATCCCTCAGGGATCTGAAACTCAACGGGTGAATCATCTGGCTTCTTTTCTTTGTCGGGCCAGATTTTTAGATGCAAGAGGGGAATTTTCATCTCGAACGTAGGATTCCCTTTACGTCTCACTCGTATCTGTTTTGTCCCAGTCCATTCTTTTGGACGGTAGGCGTTTTTCGCGGGATTGAATTCGGCTGAACCCGCCGCGTCGCCTATACGGACGTCGGTCGTTTCGTACCCGTCCAGTACCTCTACTTTCAGGTTATCTGGAACTTCGATCCCAACTACCTCGTTGGTATCCGCAGGTCCGGCTACCTCAAGGATCTTTCCGATCTCGGTGTTCGGATGAATCCGATACCGACGAGTCACTTTCCAACCGGGACCGAAGAAGTCCGTTGCTTGCTCGATATTGATATGGACTGAATTGTCCACCGTGCCAGCAACATTGACCCTGTTGTTACTTCCAGGGATGTTCATGTTCTCAGCGTAAACATTAAATGTTGCCCTGTTCGTGTCTTTCGACGCTACAACATTTGTTCGGCCAAGTGATACCGAGTCTTCCACGGGTGGTGGAGGCAACTTGCGATCCATCATCTGAGTGAGTGTATTGAACCTGTCATTGATCGAGCTCAAATCCAGGCCCGAGGGATGGAATTGCTTCCATACCAAGATGGCAAGAAGG
>Ga0193753_10000518_pt1 | contig 37631 bp, 21 predicted proteins | sample H1c2metaG_FD_144925 | JGI IMG/M metagenome (GOLD analysis project Ga0193753, IMG submission 144925) | Soil microbial communities from a riparian zone of the East river system, Colorado, United States - H1c2 | ecosystem: Environmental > Terrestrial > Soil > Riparian zone | place: USA: East...
AGCGGAACGGCAACTGTGGCGATGTCGAATGACGAATTGGAACCAACACCAGCCACAGTTGCCGTTCCGCTCAGTTGAAGCGGCTGGGCTTCTCCTGCTTTTGCTTTTCTTCTTCGAGCTTCTGGCGAAGGACCTGGAGCGTCGCGTGGGTCAGTTCGCGAAGTTCATCCCCGCGCGTCTCCAATTGGCTTTCGAGTTCCGCGATGCGCTTCTCGTAAGCCTGGATGCGATCAGGGAGATGCAGGGCCACGACGCGGGTTTCGAGTTCCGCGAGTTCCTGCTGCGCTTTTTTATGGATCTCCAGCAGCGCGGCCCGTTGCGAGTAAAGTCCCTGCACGAGACTCTGTTTGGCAAAATCGGTCAACTCGGCCAGCGCGCGTTCCCTGATTTCCTGCTGCGTCGAATTGGCCGTGCCTGCGGGCGCGACATCTCCAGCCGTGAGGGCGCGCGTCTTCGTTGCGGACAACAATTGCGCGGAGCCGACGCCGCTGCGCCGGAGCATCATCACGAGCCACCCTAGCAGACCGACGAGCGCGAAGAGAGCGCCGGCGATCCACCACGCGGCCGGGTTCGAATCCCGTCCGGGAAGAGCGGACGCGATGATCGGAGGAGGATTGCTGATCGCGTGAGAAGCGGAGGCGACGGGCATCGTTGCGCCCAGCGCAATGTCCGTGTTCTCCACGCGGGCATTGCCCATCAGTTTTCCATGCTGCGCGCTCGGGGACACGTCGCGGGCCGTGCCGTCGTCGAAATTCCAAAGGTGCGCCAGCCCCTTTTCCTTGCCCGTGAGCCGCTTGAACATGAACTCGCGAATTTGCCCGGAAGTCCGGCGATGGTTCCAGACGCGGAGTTCATCCATCTCGCCATGAAAATCCCGGTCGGTCGGATTCTGCACCAGCCCGCGCCCTAGCAAATTGGTTTGGGAAACCAGGATGTCGGCGAAGCAGGCGGTGTTGGTGTGCTGGCCCACCAGCACTCCGTTGGCGTAGAGCTTCATCCCGCGCACGCCGGAAACCGCCGCGAGATGAATCCACTCGTTGGTGCGAATGAGGCCAGGCACCACAATTTTGTACGCCAGTGAGGTGTCGTACTTGGAGTTGAGCGGATAAAGATTGAAGCGCAGGTCGGGAGTGCCGCCGTGATTGAACACGCTCATGGATTGCCACGGTCCGCCGAACTCGAAGATGCGCGAGTAGTTCAATAAACCGTCCCACTTCGCCCAGACCTCCACCGTGGCCTGCGTCAGGTCCTTGAAAATATCCAGCGGCAGTTCGACGTAGCTGCCCTTGCCGTCGAGTTTGAGCGACTTGTTTTGCGCCGAGGAAAAGTTGATGGACAAGATCACCACGAGGAGGACAAGCCAGAATCGGGCGACGGCCAAAACACCCGGCTTCGAATGAAATGGCTCCGAACCAAAAACTTTCCGTTGGGCGCGCAACTGGGGCAAGTGCATGGGCCAGTTCAGCATCGACACGGCCATTTGGCAAAACAAACGCGCGCTGAAAAAATAATTTTTGCGGAGTGTCCATTGCGAATCGTCGTGATGGCCTGCCGCTATTTTCGCCGTAGCCATTCGCCCAAAGCATGGTTCAGTTGGGAATGAAACCGCAGCCGTTCATCATTCAAGGGAAGGTTCGCCTCGCTGATTTTGATCCCGGCTACTGCGGCGGCCTCGACAAGGAGAAGACCAAACTCAAGACCGAGCAACACGCCCAGCGCATCGGTGAGTTACAGGAACTGCTCTACGCGAATTCGAGCCACTCCGTACTGCTCATTTTTCAAGGACTCGACGCCAGCGGGAAGGATGGTTGCGCCCATCGCGTCCTGGAACACGTCAATCCGCTCGGCGTCGTCACAGCCAACTTCAAGGTGCCTTCGGCGGAAGAGCGCGCGCACGACTTCCTCTGGCGCGTTCATAAAGCCGTGCCGCCGTACGGTAGTATCGGAGTGTTCAATCGGTCCCACTACGAAGGCGTCTTGGTGGAGCGCGTGTTGAAAATCGTTCCCGAAAAAGCCTGGTCCAAACGCTACGAACAGATCGTGGACTTCGAGCAGATGCTCGTGGAGAACCATGTTCTGCTGCTGAAATTTTATTTGCACATCAGCAAGGAGGAACAGGCGGAGCGATTCAAAGAGCGCCTGACGAATCCGCGCAAACTCTGGAAGTTTTCCCCTTCCGACCTCGCCACGCGCAAGCTCTGGGACGACTACACGCGGGCTTACGAAGAGATGCTCCACCGCACCAGCCATAAACGGGCGCGCTGGCATCTCGTGCCGGCAAACCGGAACTGGTATCGCGATTACGTCATCACGCGCACGGTGGTGAAAGCGATGGAGAACCTAAAAATGAAATGGCCCCGGCCCGTGGAGGATTTGTCGAAGATCAAATTCGTTTAGCATGCATCTTAGCTTCGCTAATTAGGGCTGGAGTTCGATCAGAACAGCACCTTGCCAACGATGGCCCGTTTGTCCACCGCGCCCAACATGGAAAGCCGGCGGTTATCGCCCATGATGAAATACTGATTGGGGCCAAGCTGCACGGGAGGCAGCGCCCACAGCAGCGGGTATTTGATGTAAGGCTCCACGAGCGGACGTCCGTCCACCAACACCGTGCCGCGATAAAATTCTACCTTTTCTCCGGGAAGCCCGACCACGCGTTTCAGATAAAAATCTCCGTCATCCACCTGCACGCCCACGACGTCGCCGCGCTCCGGGTTGTGCGAAAGATAAGCGAGCTTGTTGATGTAGTTGGGCTGCCCGTCTTCATAGCTCGGGACCATGCTGTCGCCGGAAACTTTCACCGGCCACAACACCCATCGAGAAATGCCAAAGCAGACGAAGCATAGAAAGAACGCGGCCCACAGCACGCCCCTTCGCACCCTGCGGCGAGGAACGCCCGCGTGGCAAAATGAATTCACTGCCATGCCATCGTCATCGGCAAACCGAAGCAATCTCTTCAGCCCGCGTCGAGACGGCCATCTGGCCCCGCTCAGAAATTCACGGTCGCGGGAGGGGATTTTGCTCTCCTGACGGTCATTTCCGATGCCACACGTTGAAGCTTGGTGCTTTCACCTAACTTGTGCTTTGTTTGCGCCGTGGACAATTACAACTGGGCCAAACAATTTCGCGAACTCTTCGAAGACGGTCTCGACGCTTACCGGGCGGGCAAGCGCGATGCCGAAACGATGTTCGATCTTGTTCAAAACAAGTTCCTCGCTGAGATCGGCGCCACGCCGCAGGAGATCTTTGATTTCGTCGAAGACACTTTCCACGGCGGCGATCCGGGAGTGGAGACGACGCTGTTGATAACCGCCACGCGGCGCGAATACTTCATCAGCGTGCAAAAGAGCAAACCTGGAACGCGCGTCATTGCCATAGATGCTCTTCCGTCAAAAGGCGCAGAGCTTGGCGGCATCGACTGGCTCCCGCGCATCATCGAGAAAGCCAGGGCCAAGCTGCGTGGAGAAATGCCGCCCGAACTGATGTACTGCTGTGGCGGCGACCGCGGCTTCCTGCGCGAACACGGAATTCATCCCGCGGATTTTCTGCGCGAAGTCTGGGCGGCCGGTGATGATAACCAGCGCATTCTCGACTTTGTCCGCAAAGCCGCCGCGGATCGCCCGCCCGACCTTCCGCCCGCTTACTGTCAGATTCTCCCCGACGGCCGTGTGAAGTGTTGATCGCCTCGCTCATGAAGACGCTCGCTTGTCTCGTGGCGTTCGGCGCTCTGGCTCTTTCAGCAGCATTGCCGACGCTCGACGAGCGGCGCTATCATCTGCGTTCTGGATCGAATGCCGAATGGGAGGAATTCGCCGCCAGTCAACCCCACGGAAAACGGCTCGACGTTGCCTTCAGCGCGCCCAGCAATGCGACCGAATACACGCTCCTTCTCTGGCAGGATGACGTGAAGCTGGACTGGCGCGGGGAGCTGAACGGCAAGCGAGTCGGAACACTTTTCGCGATGGAGGCGCCACTGGACTTCGCCTTGCCGCTTCCGACCGGCTCATTGAAAAATGGGAGCAACGTCCTTTCAATCATCCCGCCCGGCGAGAATGATGATATTCGTGTTGGCGACATTCGCCTGATTCCACAACCGCTCAAGACGGCGTTAAGCGAAAGCACAGTCGAGGTGGAAGTAACAGATTCTGAGTCGGGTCGTGCTTCGCCTTGCCGCCTTACGATCGCTCACACGAATGATACACTGGCCGCATTGATGGCACCGACGAATCAGGTGGTCGCGGTGCGTCCCGGCGTCGTTTACACGGGCGATGGTCGTGCGTTGGTTCACTTGCGAGCGGGAAATTACGTTGTCAGCGCGACGCGCGGATTCGAATTCAGTTTGGCGACCAGCCACATCACGATGGCAGCTGGTGAGCGACGTGTGGTTCGGCTGCAACTCCGCCGCGACGTCCAGACACACGGCCTGGTGACTTGCGACACGCACGTCCACACCTTCACTTACAGCCGGCACGGCGATGCGAGCGTCGAGGAACGCGCCATCACCCTCGCGGGCGAAGGAATCGAGTTGGCCATTGCGACCGACCACGACGTCGCGGTGGATCTTCAACCAGCGGCAAGCACTACGCGCACTCGCAGCTATTTCACGCCCGTAATCGGCGATGAAGTCACGACGCGGGTCGGGCACTTCAACATTTTCCCGGTGGCGGCGGGCGCAAAATTGCCGGGCAATCGCGAGACAAATTGGACGACTCTGCTCGATTCGTTTCGCGCCACGCCGGGCGTGCAAGTGGTCGTGTTCAACCATCCGCGCAACCTTCACACCGGCTTTCAGCCTTTCGCGCGCACCAACTTCAACCGCATCACCGGCGAGGCGCGCTGGCCGTTCGACTTTCGCTTCGATGCCATGGAGTTGATCAATTCCAGCGCGATGCAGTCCGACTTCATGAGCGTCTTCAACGATTGGTTTGCACTTCTGAATGCCGGCCATCGCATCACCGCAGTCGGTTCGAGCGATGGTCACGACGTCAGCCGCTACATCGTGGGCCAAGGTCGAACCTACATCGAATGTGATGATAAGAATCCCGGCGCGCTCGACGTGGCCGCGGCGTGCGAAAGCCTCAAGAGCGGACGCGCCTACGTGAGTCTCGGCTTGCTGCCGATGATGCGCATCAATGATCGTTTCAGCGTTGGAGATCTCGCTACGAATGTCGGCCCCACCCTCACGATCAAAGTTCCAGTTCTTGCCCCCTCATGGATTCAATGTGACCGCGTGGAGCTGTTCTCCAACGGTGTGAGCATTCGCACCACTAATCTGTCAGAAATTTCCACGCGACCCGTTGCTGGTGTTGCTTATGAGGTGGAATGGACCGTCCCTCGCCCGAAACAGGATGTCTTTCTCGTGGTAATCGCGACTGGCCCCGGCGTCACCGCGCCGCACTGGCCTGTTTCGAAGCCGTATCAATCTTCGTCACCCCGCTGGACTCCGCTCGTTATCGGTGCGACCAATCCCATCCGCATCGACGCGGATGGAGACGGCAAATTCTCTTCCGCTCGTGACTACGCCCGGCGTCTGGTGAACATCGCGAAAGACGCGCAGCAACTGGTCGAGTCTCTTCGCGAATACGACGATGCGGTGGCGATTCAAGCCGCCGCCCTCGCGCGCCAGCGAGGATTTGATTTGGCATCGCCGGAATTTCAAAAAGCCTTCTCCACTAACCCAGCTCTCCGACGCGCCTTCGCGAAAGTCATGGCCGAAGAATGACCTGACCGTAGCGCAGCCGTCCTCGACTACGCTACGGTCAGGTTCGACTGCGGCAAAAATCTGGCTTTTCCATTTCTACCGCAGCAATTCTAGGTGCGATGAAGAGATGCCTGCTGCCGGTGGTCCTTGCGCTTATCTTGTCGCCTGCCGGATCGATTATCGTGCCTCAGGTTGAGAAACCAAATCCCGTCGAAGCAGCTCCAGGCCGCGATGAAATCACGGAACCAATCGTTTCTCCCCGCCGCCAAGCCGCCAAAAACAATTTCGACCGTGAGGTAATCACGCTGACAACAGGCGACCGCGAGTTCGCATTTCTCGACGAGCTTCCCGTTGAAGCCACGGCTTATGAAGGACTCGCGAGGTTCAAAATTCAGACTCGCGAGCTCGAATCTGCCGAAGTCCTCCGTAGTTCGCCCGCGAAATCTATGAGCGCCAGCACGCCCGGACTTTTCAAACGATTCGCGCGAGGTAGAGATGCGCATTCCTATTCTCCCGCGGGCCTGAACAGTCGCGTGACGCAGAGCGAAGTCGATTCACTCAAGGCGGGTTTGAGCCAGGTACTCGCGGGAATTGAAAACAATCTCGTCGATGAAGTCTTCGAGGAAACACTGCCGCTCGTGGGAAGAAGCTTCGCCGTCGCGTGGTCCAACAATGTGGCGCCATTTCGCTATCTCAACATTGTGCGCACCAACGTCATCGCGGGCTTGAACACGCTGACGAATGCGGCGGACTACGCGCCATCGTCAGTAGCGAGCGCGATCAACACACGATTGACCAGCGCGGGATTTGCGGCGGGCAGCGCCGTCGCGGTGACGACGGTGAACGATGAGGTTCAACTCACGTTCACAACGTCGGACACGTTCACGACCAGCGTACTCATCGCGACTAACTTTGGGTTGCCGAACTTGAGTTTGTTTTCGCTCGGGCAGACGAATAGTGCCCTTGCCGGACGGGCTGCGTTCGACTTTACCGCGGGTGTGGATGGTGGCGGGTTCTACGTTGATACGAGCGGTTCATCGTTTCAGTTCAACGCCACCAACACGATCGGGAGCCTCAGCACGCCCGTTCGTTTCACGCGCTTGCCGTACACGTTGACGGACAATACGATCGACCGGACGAGCGTCCCGCTCAATTTCGCCATCACGCTGAAGTCGCCGGGCGGCAACGGAAAAATCCGCACGGGCGACGTGAATGGAGATTTGCTCGACGCAACGGTGACCAGCAACACGAAGCTTTCGTTCAAGTTGCTGTCGTCTTTGCCGTCCTCTGCGTTGCTGCCGCAGGTCGGGACGGATTTCAAGCTGCTCTGGGATTTCAACGCGGCCCCGGTGGACTCGACCGACAACAATTTTTTCTTCGGCAGCGCGCCAACGCTCACGCTGGAAAACAACCGCATCAATCTCGATTCGTTCTTCAACAACTTCGCGGAGCGCGCGCTGGATCAGATTGATCAATCGACGGAGCCGTTGCAGCCGGTGATCGATGTGCTGACGGCGGAGATTCCGTTGCTGAGCGATCTCGGTTCGGACGTGGTGACGATGCTCGACATCCTCGGCGTGCCGGAAGAAACCGTGGCCGCGATCGGCGCTCTCGGGGCGCTGGCTGATCTTTCGGATCTCGCCAACTCGTTCACGGGGAACACGAATGTTTTTGTCGATCTCGGCAGCTACGCCATCGCCGGTGATTTGCGTCTCGATCCGCTGTCGGATCTTTCGGGGATCGTCACGCGGCCCGTTTCGAGCACGCGCGATGCGAACCTGAATGCGTTTCGAACTGACGCAGCGGCGATTAGTGGCTTGGCCTTCCCAATCCTCGAAGATGCCAACGTGGTTGCGAATTTGCTGCTCGGGAAGAATGCGACGCTCTTCACGTGGCAGTCGGGCGAGATCGAGTTCAGCGAAGAGTTTCATCAATTCTTCCCTGTGCTCGGCCCGGTGGGAATCACTCTCGGCGGACACATCGGCCTGAAAACGCAGTTCGGCTTCGGCTACGACACGCAGGGAATTTTCGATTACTACGCCGGTGGCAGCGCGAACTCTGACTTACTTAACAACGGGTTCTTCGCGATGGCTTTGGATGCGTCAGGCAACCCGCTGACAGGCATCACGTTGGAAGCCGGGATCACGGCGGGCATTGAAGCGAACATCGTCATCGCTTCGGTCGGAGTCGAAGGCGATCTCACCGCCACGGTCGGAATCTACCTGGACGATTTGCTCGGCGACCAGCAGGGGCGAGTGCGCGGGCAGACGTTGCGCAACACGCCGCTGGACGATTTGTTCTACGCGGCGGGCAGTCTCTCCGCCGGATTACGCGCTTACCTGGAAGTCGGGCTTTCGCCCTTCTCCGTGTCCTTCGATTTCGAAAGTCCGCGCGTCGTGCTGATCAGTTTTGATTCGCGGAACCCCAATACCCCGGTGCTAGGCAACTACCATCCCGGACCCAATGAGTTGGTGCTTAATGTCGGAGATCGAGCGCCCTTTCGTCAGCACGGCGATCTCGATGATCGCGCCGAGGAGTTCTTTGTTGATAATTCCGACTCAGGCGGTTTGAGCGTCCTTGCTTTCAACGTCCAAAACGATTTTCCGCTGCCCGCGCTCGTCGTCGCGAACGCCAAGGAGCGCGGAGACACCATCACCACGGCGGCGGCGATGAACGTGCCGGTGCATTTCACGGGCGGACCGGGATTTGATTTGCTTACCGGCGGCGGCGGCAGCGACACGCTCGAAGGCGGCGACGGCCCGGACCGGCTTAACGGGCGCAATGGCCACGATACTCTCCTCGGCGGCGCGGAAAATGACGACCTCAATGGCGGTGACGGATTGGACACTTTGAATGGCGGCGATGGATTGGACACGGCGTCGTGGCTTGGATCAGCGATCGGGGTCGTCATCGATCTGCGCACCGGTTCCTTCGGCGGGGCGGCCATCGGCGACACGCTGATTTCCATCGAACGTTATGCCGGCACTGCTCACGACGACACGATGGATGGGAGCGAGGGCAATGACAGTTTGCTGCGTGGCTTTTCGGGGAATGACACCATTCGCGGCCACGGTGGAATTGATTTGCTCGAAGGTGGCGATGGGAGCGACACGGTTGAAGGCGGCGACGACAACGACATGTTGGTGGGTGGAAAGGGCGCGGACATTTTGGATGGCGGCCTCGGCATCGATGTCCTCTCGTTTCTCGGCGCGGAATCGCCCGTCACTGCGAGCCTGCTCACCGGCACCGGCACGCGCGGCGACGCGTTGGGCGATGTTTACACGAACTTCGAAATTCTGATGGGCAGCGCGCTGCCGAAAGAGCCGGGATCGATTTTCGCGTCGGGCGACATCCTTGAAGGCAGCGACAATACGGACACGATCTACGGGATGGACGGTGCCGACACGCTGCGCGGGGCGGGCGGGAATGACCTGATTTACGGAAATCATCCCGACTCAACCGGATCGCTCCAATTGGGCTACGATGCCGACAAGATTTTCGGCGGCGCAGGCAATGACACGATCCACGGCCAGACTGACGACGACGAACTGAACGGGGAAGACGCGGTGGACGTTTTGTATGGCGAGCTGGGCAATGACCACTTGATCACAATGGACTTGTTGAGCGCGGATTTTCTGGAGGGCGGCGAAGGTTTCAACCGGTTGTCGGCGGATTATTCCGATAAAATCACGCCGTTCAATTTCACGGTCAACGCCACCAACAGCTTTACTTTTTCCGACGGTGATCAATTTCTGAACATGCAAACGCTCGGCACATTGCGCACCGGACCCAGCAATGATGTCATCCGTCTTGCCGCGCAACAGGAAGTTTCCTACTACAGCAAAAACATCGATGCGGGGGCGGGAGATGATTTGGTCGTCGCAGACTTTCGCGGGTTGTATCCGCCGAGTCCGGGGTTCCGCACGGCTGATACGTTGGCGGGCGGCCTGGGCAACGACACCCTTTCGTTCGAGCAATCCATCGGCGGCGTGACCGTCAACCTCGCCACCAGCGGCCTCAGTGGCGCCGCCACCGGCATGACCATGTCCGGATTCGAGAACGTCGCCGGGTCGGACTTCGCCGACAACCTGACGGGCGATGCCGGTCCGAATATCATCATGCCGTTGAACAGCCCTTCGACCAACAACGCCTACGATATCATCGATGGGGCCGGCGGCACGGATACATTAAGGGTCGATTTCTCGCGGCACCCGGTTGCGAATGCCCAAGGTGTCCAGATGGGAGCCAACGACGGCCCCGGGACGAAGAACATCGCGTTCGGTCCGTTCTATACTCCGGCCAGCGCATCCACGCTGCTCTTATACTTTATGATGGAAAGGTTTGAAATCACTGGCGGCGCGGGAGCAGACGCTCTTTATGGCGAAGGAACAACCTTCTTTGGAGGGACCAATGCCAACGACATTTTTTTTGGTTTGGGCGGCAACGACTACCTCGAAGGTCGAATGGGTAATGACTACCTCGATGGCGGGGATGGCGACGACGCGCTTCTCGCGGGCGACGGCAACGACACCGTAATTGGTGGACCGGGCAACGACGCGATTTCGTTCTCCATCGGCGTGCGCTACGGGGCCGACACCGTGGAGGCGGGCCCCGGCAACGATTCCGTCTACTCCATCTACACCCCAGGAAGCGACCAAACCTTCGCCAATGCGACGACCGTCACCAAGTTCGACGGCGGCGGCGGCTACGACACGCTGAGCGTCGATGTCGGGCACATGACCACCCCGTTCGTCTTCAATGAGAACAGTCCGCCGGCGGAGACCCTTCTGCCCAACGGCGGATACCTGCGGAACTTCGAGCGTCTTACCGCAGTAACCACCGGAAGCGGCAACGACGTTGTCATCGTGAGCGGCCGGTTCAACAACTGGATCGTCACGAGAACGGGCAACGACACTGTCAATCCCGGCATGGGGATCGATGACCTTAGCGGCGGCACGGGCGGAGACGATTTGGTGATCCTCGATTATTCAGTCCTCGACGACGACGACACGACGGGAGTGATTTTCCCCAGCAGCACTTTCCGATTTGAGAGACGCCGCATCAGCAGCGGGGCGATACTCGACCAATTCAACGGTAACGGCTTTGAACGGCTGCATTTTACGGGCACCTCCAAGGCTGACATCATGTATGGCTTCGATGGGAACGACCGCTTTTTTGGCGGTGATGGCGATGATGATTTGCGGGGCTATAACGGCAATGACTGGTTGGATGGTGGAACCGGAGCGGACACGCTGGCGGGAGGCAATCAAAACGACACATACATTGTGGATTCGGTCGGCGACATCGTGACGGAAGAGGGAGGAGGAGGCGCGGATACCGTGCGCTCCAGCATCAACTACACATTGCCGGCCAATGTCGAATACCTGGTGCTGACCGGCGCAGCCACGAATGCGACGGGAAACAGCATCGCCAATATTCTCACGGGAAATTCGCGCCACAATTATCTGCGTGGCGAAGGCGGCAACGACACTTTGGATGCGGGCGGCGGGGCGCATGAAATTGATCGACTCAACGGCGGAGCCAACGCTGACACGTTTGTTCTCGGCGCAGGCGCGACACGCTTTTACGACGATGGCACGCCGTCCAATCCCGGCCACAACGGCTATGCCATCATCGAAGATTTCACGCCGTCGCAGGGCGATCGATTGCGTCTGGCCGGTGTCGTCGGCCAATATTTTCTTGGAGTTTCGCCGATTGCGGGCGTGCCCGGCACCGCCGTGTATCATGATTCCAATGGCAATGGCGGCCTCAATGAAAGCTCTGATGAGTTAATTGCCATCGTGATTTCTCCCGAAGCGCTGACTTCGACCAATACGCTGAACAACGCCACTTATTTACAGGCGATTGATCACGCCGTAATCGGACTAACCAACAAACTGCAAGCGATCGTGGCGAATGAGGGCGCGGGCCCTCGGTTTGCCGTCAGCTTTTCGATCGTTGAGCCGATGACCAACGGCGTGATTTTGGAAATCCAATCGAGCACCGACCTTGGATTGACCGAACCGTGGCTGACCATCGCCAGCAAGACCGGCAGTGGAGCGTGGAGCGGCCTGGCGGCGGTTTTGGTCAGCACACCAACGAACGGACAAGTCACCGTCACCGTCACCGACCAACAGCTCATTCCGGCGCGCCCACAGCAATTCTACCGTGCAAGGATCTCAGCGCCATGAGCATCCTGAAGTAGCAAGCGACAGTGATCGCTAAATCATCTCCCCGTTGTTTCAGCGCGGCGTCGCCCTCAAATAAGCAATCAGATCGTTCATCTGCGCCGGACTGATTCCCTGCTCCAATCCCTCCGGCATCAACGACAGCGACGACGCTTCAATCCGCAGGATGTCGCCGCGCAAGACCGTTTCGCGAATTCCTGGCGCGACCAGTTCCACGCCCGTGGCCGTCTCTGAACGAATGACGCCGGAGAACGTCGTGCCGTTCTTACCCTCGACTGTGTAGTTCACATAGCGCGGCTCGATGGCGGCATTGGGATCCAATATCGCGACGAGGAAATCTTCGGCGCTCTTGTCACGCAGCGGAGCGATGTCCGGCCCCACGGCGTTGCCGAGCCCGTTCAGCGTATGGCAATTGGCGCACATCTGCTCGAAGACTGTTGCGCCGCTCTTCACGTTGCCCGGCTTAAGCGCCTTGCTATAATCCGCGATGAGCTTCGCCCGATCCGAAGCACGCGGAGACCAGAGTTTTTCCGCGCGCTCCCGGGTCACGGATTTCGGATCGAGCAAACGTGTCCGCACCAATGCTGGAACTTCCGCCGACGCGATCGCTTTCTCCTCCAATGCCGTCAGCAGCGAAGATGTCCAAGCCGGGCGAGTGACAAGCGCGCTCAAAATGGCCTCGCGCTGAGTCGGAGAAAAATTCTTCCACGAGCGCAAGACCATGCCGCCGATGAATTCCTCGTCATTGCGCAGCACAGCCGTGACAGCGACGCCTTGCCGCGGTCCCGGCTCAAGTGTGCGCTGGAGAAACTCCGCGTCCGCCGCCGTGGCCAGGGTCGATGCAAAAAGTTTGACCGCTTCGAGCCGCAACGATTCCGGCGCCGCGTTGTCTGCGATAATGTCGCGGCACAATTCGGCGAGTCGGCGAGTCGGCAGGCCAATGTCCTGGCTGGCATTTCCGCTATCGGGTGGCTTGCCGTTTTTGCCCGCCGATTGTTTGTCGGCCGCCTCATACAACCTTTGCGTTGCACGTAATCGCCACACGCTGGCGTCCGCCCGCAAGGCCGGCACGACCAGGCCGGCGATTTCCTTGACATGTTTTTCGCCCACGGCCGTCGCAATGAGTCCGTCCACCAGCACGTCACGGTCTTTGCTCTCGGGCAATTTCAGCGCGGCCGAGAACAAATCGATGGAGTGGCCCGTGGCGCCACTCATCACAGCGGCCCGCATCCATGCGTTCGTTAGTGCGTCGGGAAGAAACTTCTCCACCGCTTGAACTGCGCGCGGATCGTCGAGGCCTCCGAGGGTAAGGACTGACTGAAATTGCAACCGAGCATCGAAATTCGAAACTTGGTCCAAAAGTCGTTGAACCACTCGTTCGTTTCGATTGGCCGCCGTGCCGGCAACGCGGGTTGCAAACTCGCGCACCCGTTCGTCCTTGTCGCTCAAACCCGCAGCGAGTTGGTCAACGCCCAGTTCGCCCAATCCATTCAGTACGGACAAAGCCTGCACGCGCACCGCCGGCCTTTCGCTCTTCATCGCCAACGCCGCCAGCTTTCGCGCCGCTGACTTGTCGCCGCGATTCAGCAGTTCGCGATGAACCGTGTCTCGGGCCGTGCCGTTCGGAGAATCCAGCGCCGCCACCAATTCACGCGTTGATAGTTTCGCAAAGTTTTGCGGCGAGCGCGGCGGGATGTCTTTTCGATAGACCCGGTAGATGCGCCCTTTGTCGTCTCCCGCGCGCACGTCGAGTTGCGCGAGACGATTCGAAGGAATCCAGCGCGGGTGTTCGATGACGTAGCGATACATGTCCACGACCCAGAGCGCGCCATCAGGGCCAGTGCGCGCCTGCACCGGGCGAAACCAGTTGTCAGTGGAAGCAAGGAACTCGTGATCGAGTTCATTCGTCGCGCGCGCGCTGCGGAAGGTGACACCCTCCGGCGCGAGCACTTCTCGATGCACTAAATTGTGGACCGCTTCGCAGGTGAAGGCGTTGCCGTAAAACTCCTTGCCCAGCAGTTCATCACGATAGATCTCGAGGCCGCACGCGGACGTGGTGCGATTCACGTGCCCGGCATCATTGAAGCGCTCCAAAGTTTTGCTGGCGGGAAAAAGCCGATTCCAATCCGGACCCTTAATGACCGGCACGGCGGCGTTCGGCGCCGACACGTGTGGGTTGCGACGCACATATTCATCGCCGAGCGGATAATGCCAGAGCAAATGCGAGTTGTCGCAGCCGAACCAGTTGCCGAAGTCATCGCGTACCCTGCCCTGCTGCGTCAGTCCGCTCGCCGGCTCGAATGCGCCCGTATCCGGATTTATCCGAAAGTCGCGCCCGCGAATATCCAACTCGCCCTGGAGGGACGAGATCCGCGAGTCCCCAACTAGTTGGGGACTCGTGGAACTCGCCCCTCCAACGAAATGAATCTTTCCGCCCAGCAACCCGTTCGCGCCGTAAATCCAATTGTCCAGCCCGAGCGAAAGGCTGTTCACGCGCGCCTGATAATTGTTCGTAGCGAACCCGGTGAAAACTTTTCGCACCACGTCCGCGCGTCCGTCGCTATTGGTGTCCTCGGCGTAAAGAATATCCGGTGCGGCGCACACCAGCACGCCTTTGCGCCAGGCGAACACGCCCGTCGGATACGGGAGATTCTCAAGAAACTCCGTCGCTTTGTCGTAGCGGCCATCGCCGTTCGTATCTTCGAGAAACTTCACCACCCCACCGGGCTGCCAATTGCCATCCATGCCCATCGGATAGTCGCGCATCTCCACGACCCAGAGCTTTCCGTCTGCGCCCCAGTCGATGGCCACGGGATCAACGACGAGCGGTTCCGCAGCCACCAAGTCCACCGCGAACTCCGGCGCGACGCGCATCGAACTCAGCGCTTCTATTGGGGAGAGCGGCGCCGGCACTTCCGGTAGCACGGGAAATCTGCCCGTGCCGGTCCGCAAACTGCCGACGGGAGAACGCTCTACTGCGGCAGACGGCGTTTTGCCCGCGTCGTCCACGCGTTTCGGCGCAGCAAATTTTCTGGGCAGCAAATCGTGAACAGCTTTGATGATTCGATCTTCGCTGCTCATGGCAAGCCGCGCCGGACGATCGTAATACCAAAGGGAATCCTCAGCTTCGTAGCCTCCTTCAGCCAGGATGCGGCGCGACGGGATGTAGCACGGCGCATCGTTCGCGTAGGCGTTCACCCAAAGACGCGTGGCATCCAATTCCCGCTTCAGCCGGCACTGGAAATCCACCACCACTTCGCCGGGAAGGAACACCATCGCGAGATCATCACCGAAAATCCACGCCTGCACTGAGTAAGGAAGTTTCGTCGGCAACTTCTCGCCGCGATCCAGTCGCGCCAGATTCTTCTTCGCGTGATAGCCGACGATCCCGGGTTTCTTCGCGCGCTCTTCCCACTGTTCCCGAGTGGGCAACGGATCGAAGTCGAGTTGGAAGCGCTTCAATTTCCCGTCCGGAAGTTTCGTGAGCGACTTTCCCGGCTGCGCCAACAGACGGCGCACTTCCGTAGCGATCTCGTCACCGTGCGCCTGGGCATTCTCCAGCTTGCCGCGCGGCGATGGATTCGCATCCGCTCCGCAGCCGATGCTGATGAGCGCCACCGCACCGGGATGGTCGCGTTCAATCGCCTCCTGCGCGCAGCCCGACCAATCGCCATGCACCTTGTTGAACTCCCCGCCGAGCGTGGTGCAATGACACGCGTAATTCGCCAGCACCGCGCGCACCTTGTCATCAGCGTTGCGAACAATCATGACGGCCAAGGCGTGATCGACCGGCGCCGTGTCATTCTCGCCGAACTGCGCGCGGCCATCGCGAACCACGCGCCGGTTCTTGGCAAACTTCACCGTGCCTTCGCTCCACGACAGCTTCGCCGGCGCGCGATTGCTGAGCGCCGTCAGTGCGAGCGCTTCCAACTTGTCCGTGAGTTCACGCGTGTAGCGGGTGATGGTCGCCTGCTGCTCCGGAATGATGTCCGACGAAAAAATATTCGGCGCCACGCCGCTCAGCATCGGCGCGCTGTGCGTGTGCGAAGAACAAAGCACGATGTCCTCGCGGACGATACGGACACGTTTCTTCAATCGCGCCGCCACTTCATCCAGCACGGAGCCGGGCACGCCCAGACTATCGACTGTGATCAAAATGCGCGGACCTTCGCGATCCGTGCCCAGCACCAGCGCCTTGGCAAAAAGATGCTGCGCCACGCCTTCGGAATTCGTGCGCCGTCCTCCGTAACCATGCAGCCGCACCGGATAATCCGGCGTGATGTCAGCGCGCGCGACGCCTATCGGCATGAGTGGTTCATCTTTTGCTGAGGCGCTTAGCCCAGCAGCCAGCAGTATTAACACAAACAATCTCATTGGATTCATGGCGATGCAAAAGAATCCCGGCTCATGCGGAGAGGGTCAATCGCGAAGGCACGGCGGGCGAGAATCTTCGTCTGTGAAGAAAATGGCGGATTAATCAAGCTGGCAGCGTTTCCGGATTTCACTACACATTGAGCGAGGAACAATAGCCGAAAAGCACCAATCTATATCGACGAGAATGAAGAAAGCATCACCAAGACTCGGCCATTCTGAAGTGGAATATCTGCTTCCGCAAATGCTTGACCGATTTGCAAAGGAGTTTGCAGCGGCAGATGCAGAAATGAAAATGGTCGATTCCATGTACAAGAGCGACAAGGAGTCGGTTCCCGCTGGGGCTGTTTTTCAAGCACGGGATCGGCGAATTGAAACGGGAGTCCTTTTGTTGCTTGTCGCCAGTGCTCGATTGGAACAGATCATTTATCATTACGCAGTTACATTCCTCGACGCCGACTCGTTCAAGGAACACTTAGAAAGGAATCAACTCCTGTCGAAATGGCTGCTGCTTCCGCGGCTATGCCAAGGAAAGCAAGTTGAAGAGGATCATCCGGCCATCACTTCGTTGAAAGAACTGATCAAAGCTCGGAATTCCGTCGCACATCCGAAGCGCTATGATCTCGTTTCGAATGTTTTTCAACAGAAGACGAAGAAAGAGATCGGCAGGTTCGTGTCTGCTTGTCGTAAGGCAAAGTCGACTGTCGATGCTTTGATCAAAATCTTGGAAACCCCGAGTTCTTGCGTCAGCACATAAGCGAAAAACCTGATTGCTACGGGCCTTTCTCAAAAGCAAGCCACCAAAGCCGTTGCGGAAGTGGTGGCCGGGGCGGCGCGAGAGAATGGGTAGCACAGGCCACTGGCCGGTGCCGTCCGGCAACCTGCCGGATGGAACGGGGGACGACGCGCCGGTTTGACCGAAACTCTCCACCCTTTCGTTGCTCACGTTCATTCCGCTCGGCAGATTGCTGAACGGGGCGGGCAGGTTGCCCGCGCCACCCGTTCCTGATCGGGGACCGCACGCGCCCCGCGTGCCGTGTTCCGCGCCCTCGCGGAACACCCCCGCGCGCTCGCAATTTCATGCACGCACTCCACGCATCACGGCTCACTCCAACCGGCGGGGGCGCCGGCCGGAACACGCGCGGCGGGTGTTCTCCCAATTCCCTGAGGATCGCCCCGACAATTGCATTTTGAAAAGTTGAATTCACTTCGGACGCTCGGCACACTGCGCGCCCCAATGAAGGCCATTGCTGTAAATCAAAAGAAGCGCGACGTGGGTCTGATCGATCAGCCCGTGCCGGAAATTTCGCTGCCCACCGAGGTGAAATTCCGCACGCTCGAGGTCGGCATCTGCGGCACGGACCGCGAGATCTGTCGGTTTGATTACGGCAATCCACCCACCGGCTACGAGCATCTCGTGCTCGGGCATGAAGCGCTGGGCTACGTGACGGAAGTCGGTTCCGAGGTGCATCACATCAAGCCCGGCGATTTCGTGGTGCCGATGGTGCGCCGCCCGTGCCATCACGAGTTCTGCATTTCCTGCCGTAACGATCGCTCCGATTTTTGCACTACGGGCGATTTCGTCGAACGCGGTATCAAGGAATATCACGGCTTCATGACCGAACAGGTCGTGGATCAGGAGAAGTATCTTTGTGTCGTTCCACCTTCATTGCGCGAAGTAGCGGTGCTCGTCGAACCGCTCACCGTCGCGGAGAAGGCGCTCATCCAGATGTGGCACATTCAAAAGCGCCTGCACTGGGAATGTCCCGTGACGAAGGGACTGGCGCCGGGACATTGCCACAAGGCGGTCGTGCTGGGCGCTGGACCGATCGGCATTCTGGGCGCGATGGCTTTCAAGGTTGCGGGCTTCGATACCTACATTTACTCGCGTTCCAAAGCGCCGAATCCCAAGGCGGAACTCGTGGAGAGCTTCGGCGTGAAATACATTTCGTCCGAGGAAACGTCACCCGACGAACTCGCGCTGATGCTCGGCAACATCGACGTCGTGTACGAAGCCGTGGGCGGCGCGAAGGTTTCCTTCGAAGTGCTCAAAGTGCTCGGGCTGAACGGCATCTTCATCTTCACCGGCATTCCCGGTCACCCGCTGCCGGAGATCTCCATCGATGGCGAATTCATCATGCGCAACATGGTACTGAAGAACCAGGTGCTGCTCGGCACGGTGAACGCGGGACGGGACGCCTTCGACAACGCCATTCACGATCTCGGCATTTTCATGGAACGCTGGCCCGAGGCGGTTCGTTCTGTGATCTCGGGACGATTTGAACTGGGCAAAGCCAAGGAGCTTCTGATCGGCAAAGCCAGCGGCATCAAGAACGTGCTGAAGCTTTCGGCGATGTAGAGCGTGTTGAATCCCAATGGGATTCAGGCACCGTGACCTTCGGCGAAGTGTGCTTGGCTGGTATCTCATCACGCTGCGCCACTATCGCCGCGCTTCTACAAACCGGTGATGCACACCGAGACGAATCTCTGCAATCCCGACGCCGCACCCGGCACCAACGCTCTCGCCCACAGCAAATGTTCGAGTTGACAGAACGCGACGTGATGACGCGGCGGGAGATTTAACACGCGCGTTGGTTGCAAGAGCGTGGGAAATAGGGCGCTCACTTCTCTCCACCGTTTGGGCCGGGCGCAAAACATCCGGCGACAGGACAGGATTGCGGTTTCGTGGAATGTTCTTCGCCAGGAGATGATCGGTGGGACACCGAGGGAGCCGTCGAGGTGACCGCGCTCCTGATTCAAAGGGGAAGGATTGAAAATGCCAGAGCAGCCAGCCAGCGCGCCCGCCACAGCGGGCTCCAAACCACCGGACGCGCCAGGAGCTGAAGACCATCGCAAGCGGCGCCGTTGGCCGTGGGTGCTCGCTCTGTTGGTCCTCGTCATTGTAGCCGTCGCCATTTTTTCCCGTCGCGGCCAGCCGCAAGAGCAGTCAACACGCGGCAAGCCGGCGGGCGGTCCACCACCACTCATGATCGGCGTGACCAACGCGCGCAAGGGCGACATCGGAGTTTACGTCAGCGCGCTCGGAATCGTGACGCCAGTGAACACGGTCGCGGTGCGCAGCCGGGTGGATGGGCAACTCGTGAAGGTGAATTACGTCGAAGGCCAGACCGTTCGCGCGGGTGATGCGTTGGTGGAAATTGATACGGCGCCGTTTCGCGCGGCGTTGCTCCAGTACGAAGGACAACTCGCGCGCGACATGGCGTTGCTCGAAAATGCGCGGCTGGATTTCGAGCGTTACAAGGAAGCCTTCGCCCGCAACGCGATTCCCAAGCAGCAGTTCGATACGCAAGTCGCGACCGTTCACCAATACGAAGGCGCGGTAAAACTCGATCAGGGCCAGGTGGACAACGCGAAGGTGCAGCTTGCTTACTGTCACATCGCCGCACCGATTTCCGGGCGCATCGGACTGCGGCTCGTGGATGCGGGAAACATTGTCCATGCGAGCGACACGAATCCGCTGGTGATCATCACGCAATTGAAACCCATCACGGTCATCTTCAGTGTCGCGGAAGATCATTTACCGCAAATCCAACAACAGTTGCGGAAGGGAAAAGAGCTGGCCGTGGATGCATTCGATCGCGCGCAGCGGAATAAGATTACGGCGGGAACTTTGCAAACGCTGGACAACCAAATCGACACGAGCACCGGCACGATCAGAATCAAGGCGCTGTTCGCGAACGAAGACGATGCGCTGTTCCCGAACCAGTTCGTTAACGCGCGCCTGCTCGTGGACACGCATCGCGGCGTCACGTTGCTGTCGAATCCGGCGCTACAACGGAACGCGCAAGGGGCGTTTGTCTATTTGCTGCAAACCAACCAGACCGTCGCCGTGCATCCCATCAAGGTCGGAACCACGGACGGCAACGTGTCGGAAGTCGAGGGCTTGGAGCCGAGCGCAGTCGTGGCCGCGGACAATTTCAATCGGCTGACGGACGGTGCGAAAGTGACGGTGCGCGCGGCCGGTAGAAAAAGTCCACAATCGACGAATGAGGTGCTACGCGGAGGTACGAAATGATGAATGGTTCCATGCGTGAGGATTTTGCGGATGAACATTTGCCAATTCCAAAGGGATTGTGTCCTCCAGCCCAAGGTTGCGAGGCACGAGCTACGCTGGGCTTTGAGCCGGATTCGCCTGCGCTGCATCCGTCGCGATCACCATGAGTCCCTCCCGCCAATTCATCCTGCGGCCGGTGGCGACTTCGCTGTTGATGATTGCCATCCTGCTCAGCGGTATCATCGCGTATCGCCAGCTTCCCGTTTCCGCGCTGCCGCAGGTGGATTACCCGACGATTCAAGTCGTCACGTTTTATCCCGGCGCGAGTCCGGATGTGACGGCGTCGGCCATCACCGCGCCGCTCGAACGGCAGTTCGGTCAATTGCCTGGATTGAATCAGATGACTTCGATTAGCTCGGGCGGGAGTTCGATCATCACGCTTCAATTCGCGCTCACGCTGAACATCGACGTGGCCGAGCAAGAGGTTCAAGCGGCCATCAATGCGGCGCAGACTTATTTGCCCAACGAGCTGCCGTCGCCGCCTATTTACAGCAAGTCGAATCCAGCCGACGCGCCGATCATGACGCTTGCTCTCACGTCGAAAACTTTTCCACTCGCGCAAGTGCAGGACTTCGCGGACACGCGGCTCGCGCAAAAAATTTCGCAATTGCCCGGCGTCGGCCTCGTGACCATCAGCGGCGGTCAGAAACCGGCGGTGCGCGTGCAGGCGAATCCGACCGCGCTCTCCGCTTACGGATTGAACCTCGAAGATTTGCGCGTGGCATTGCAACAGGCCAGCGTCAATCAGGCCAAGGGCAACTTCGACGGGCCGCAGCAGGCGTATCAAATCAATGCCAACGATCAGCTTCTCAGCAGCAAAGAGTATCGCTCGCTCGTCGTTGCGTACCGCAACGACGCGCCGGTGATTTTGTCCGACGTGGCAAAGGTCATTGATGATGTGGAGAACTCGAAGCTCGCCGCGTGGATGAACGACACGCCTGCCGTCATCGTGAACATCCAGCGCCAACCGGGCGCGAACATCATTCAAGTCGTGGACCGCGTGAAGAAACTGCTGCCGCAGCTCAAGTCGAACCTGCCCGCGTCCATCGATGTTTCGATTCTCACCGACCGCACCACGACGATTCGCGCGTCGGTCGAGGACGTGCAGTTCACGCTGCTGCTGACCATCGGGCTGGTGGTGATGACGATCTTTTTGTTCCTACGCAATTTGTCCGCGACGATCATCCCCAGCGTAGCGGTGCCGCTCTCGCTCGTCGGCACGCTGGGCGTGATGTATCTGCTCGGCTACAGCCTGAACAATCTCACGTTGATGGCGCTGACGATCTCGACCGGATTCGTCGTGGACGACGCCATCGTGATGATCGAAAACATTTTCCGCTACATCGAAGAGGGCGAGAAGCCGCTGGCCGCTGCGTTGAAGGGTGCCGAGCAAATCGGCTTCACGATCATTTCGCTCACCGTGTCGCTGATCGCCGTGCTCATTCCGCTGTTGTTCATGGGCGACATCGTGGGGCGGCTCTTCCGTGAATTTGCCGTGACGTTGAGTGTGACGATTCTCGTCTCTGCTGTCGTCTCGCTCACGCTCACGCCGATGATGTGCGCGCGGTTGCTCAAAGCGAAATCCGATAAAAAGCCCGGCCGCTTTTACGAAGCATCAGAGCGCGTGTTCGAGCGAGTGATTCACTTCTACGGGCGGACACTTCAATGGGTTTTCAAGCGCCAAGGCGCGACGCTGCTCGTCGCGGTCGCGATGCTGGTGCTCACCATTTTCCTCTACGTCGTCGTGCCGAAAGGATTTTTTCCCGTGCAGGACACTGGCGTGATTCAAGGCATCTCGGACGCCGCGCAGAACATTTCTTTTCCAGCGATGGCCGAGCGGCAGCAAGCGATCGCCGACGTAATTCTCAAAGACCCAGCCGTTGAAAGTCTCTCGTCGTTCATCGGCGTGGATGGTATCAACACGACGCTCAACAGCGGGCGAATTCTCATCAATCTCAAGCCGCTCCACGAACGCAAGATCAGCGCGACGGAAATGATGCACCGCTTGCAACCCGAGCTTGCGAAGATCGAGGGCATCACGCTTTACATGCAGCCGGTGCAGGACCTCACGGTCGAGGACCGCGTGAGCCGGACGCAGTATCAATACTCGCTCGAATCTCCCGACGCGGATGAGTTGCACGCGTGGACGGCGAAGCTGATGGAGAAATTGCACATGCTGCCACAGCTCCGCGACGTGGCGACCGACCAGCAAACGCGCGGCTCGCAAGCAATGCTCGTCATCGATCGCGTGACGGCGTCGCGCCTCGGCATCACACCACAACAAATCGACGACGCGCTTTACGACGCGTTCGGCCAGCGGCAGATCGCGACGCTCTTCACGCAGTTGAACCAGTATCACGTGATTCTCGAAACGCTGCCGGAGTTCCAGCGCAATCCGTCGAAGCTGCAAGACATCTACGTGCGCTCGGCGAGCGGCGGCGCGGTGCCGTTGAGCGCGTTCACGCATTTCGAGTCGGGCACGGCGCCGCTGGCGATCAATCATCAGGGACAATTTCCAGCCGTAACAATCTCGTTCAATCTCGCGCCCGGCGCGGCGCTCGGCGATGCGGTGAAAGAGATTACGAAGGCGCAGCGCGAGCTCGGAATGCCGCTGAGCATTCAAGCGGCGTTTCAAGGGACGGCGCGCGCGTTCGAAGCCTCGTTGAAGAACGAACTGCTGCTCATCCTTGCCGCCATCGTCACGGTGTACATCGTCCTCGGCATTCTCTATGAAAGTTACATTCACCCGATCACGATTCTCTCGACGCTGCCGTCGGCGGGAGTCGGAGCGATTCTCGCGCTGCTGCTCTGCCGCACCGAACTCGGCGTGGTTGCGCTCATCGGAATCATTCTCCTCATCGGTATCGTGAAGAAGAACGCGATCATGATGATCGACTTCGCGCTCGACGCGGAACGGAAGGAGCACAAGAAACCGGAGGAGGCGATTTACCAGGCGTGTCTGCTGCGCTTTCGCCCCATCATGATGACGACGTTCGCGGCGTTGTTCGGCGGCTTGCCGCTGGCGCTCGGCAGTGGCGTCGGCTCGGAACTGCGGCGGCCTTTGGGTATTGCGATCGTCGGCGGATTGATTGTGAGCCAAGTGCTGACGCTCTACACGACGCCGGTGATTTATTTGTGGTTCGATCGGCTGGCGGCGAGGTTTTCAAGATCACGGGCGAGTGAAAGAAGTGAGGAACGCATTCCCGCCGAGGCGGCGTCATGAAGACCGATTCCGCTCCCGAGGGGAGAGGGTCTTGAATGGCCGGGCCAGAATTAGAACGGTAGTCTCACCGCGCCGCGAGCGCCTACGGGATGATGGGTTGAACGACGACAACCGCGTTAGTCACCGGCGTCACCGGAAAAGATCCTGCACCGCTGACGGCCAACGTAGTCGTCATCGTCAGTCCACTGCTGCTCGTCGGGGTGTAGTAATAGAGCTTGAACCGCCGAACAAGCGCGCGGCTGGAGGGGCTTTCGCGAAAAAGCAATCTTCCCGTGATCACACTGCCATCTCTGCTTACGCGCCCGCGGAAGTTTCCGTGGCCAGGAAACTCGATTGAAACCACACGCGACTGAAAACCACCTGCGCCAATGACAGTGTCGAAAACAACACCGGTGATGGGGTTCAGTCGGGAGATGGTGCCATCCAAGCCGTCCGAGTCATTCCATGCCAAGTTCAGCGCGAATAACGGGCTAGACCCTCGCGCAAGACTCTTGGGCTGTCCGGTTTGAATTTGCGCGTGCAACGGCAAAATCGTCGCAAAGAGCAGGGCGCAAAAGTAGCGGGTTGGTTTCAACGTCCCGGATGATTGATATATTGCAGGCCAAAAGTCAACGATGTGGCATCGGAACTTGCGCAAGCAGGACAGCCGGATCCCTACCGCGCCGGCGCGTAACGTCGCGCCTCCGCGTCACCCTCGACTCGCGGGCCGCGATTTGCTACGAACTGCCCGCCCATGCGCAGTGAATTAAACAAAGCCAAGCGAATCGTCGTGAAACTCGGCACCGCCGTGCTCACCGACGAACGCAAGCAACCTGACCCGGCGCAGATGGGGCAACTCGTCGCGCAGATGGCGGCGTTGCGGAGCTCGGGCAAGGAAGTCGTTATCGTCACGTCCGGCGCGGTGGGCGCAGGCATGGGTGTGCTCGGTTACGACACGCGGCCGGAGTCCGTCGCGGAACAGCAGGCGTGTGCGGCAGTCGGTCAGTCGCGGCTCATGGCAACTTACGAAAAGTTTTTCGCGCGCTACGATTTGCATGTCGCTCAGGTGCTCGTCACGCATGCGGACCTTCAGCATGAGGAGCGGCACCGCAACGCCCGCAATACGCTCACCACCCTGCTCCGCCGCGGCGTCATCCCGATCATCAATGAGAACGACGCCGTCTCGACCACGGAATTAAAATTCGGCGACAACGACAAACTCTCCGCCCTCGTGGCCGCGCTGTTGCCGGCCGAGTTGCTCGTCATTCTCACGAGCGTTGATGGCGTGATTGAAAACTTCGGCAAAGCGAACGCGCGCAGAATCTCAGTCATTGAGTCCATCGACGGCGACGTGGAGAAATTGGCCGGTGGCACCACCAGCGCGACGGCGGTCGGTGGGATGAAATCAAAAATCCAAGCCGCTAAGATCGTGGTCCGCACCGGCATCCCGCTCGTCATCGCGCCGGGCCATCGCAAAACGGTGCTCGCCGAGATCGTCAGCGGAGACGACGTCGGAACTTTGTTCGTGCCTGGATCGGGAAAATTGCGGGGGCGCAAGCGTTGGATTGCTTTCTTTCATCATCCGCGCGGTTCGGTGTTCGTGGACAACGGCGCCAAGCGGGCCTTGATCGAGAACGGCAAAAGCCTGCTGCCACCGGGCGTGACGCGCTGCGAAGGCGAATTCAACGCGCGCGAAATCATCAGCGTTTGCGATACGGATGGCGTGGAGTTCGCGCGCGGTATCAGCGCTTTCAGTTCCGAAGAAATCTGTGCGAAGAAATTTGCGCGCGGTGAAATCGTGCATCGCGACGATCTTGTAATTCTGTGAAGCGAGCCAGGAAAACCAAACGCCCAGCCATCGAAGACCTCCTTTCGGTCATGGCGCGGCTGCGTTCACCGACTGGCTGCCCGTGGGACCGCGAGCAGGATCACATGACGCTGCGCTTTCACGCGGTGGAAGAAGTCTATGAGCTACTCGATGCCATCGAAGCCGGCGACGACCACGAGATGGCGGAGGAACTCGGCGACTTGCTGCTCCAGGTTGTCTTCCATTGCCAACTCGCGCAAGAACGTGGCGCGTTTGATTTCGAGAAAGTCGCGCGGCACATCACCGACAAATTGATTCGCCGCCATCCGCACGTCTTCGGCGACGTGAAGGTGAAGAACGTCGATCAGGTTTGGGCGAGCTGGGAACAGATCAAACGCGCGGAGAAGCAAGGGACGAAGCACGAACGGCCTTCCGCCTTGGACGGAATTCCCAATCACCTCCCGGCTCTCCTCCGTGCGGAAAAGCTGGTGAAGAAAGCGCGGAAGGCCCAGGTGCTTCCGCAACGGACACGCCCGAAGAAAATTTCCCGATCTCGACTAGCGCAGCAACTTTTCGCACTTACCGAATTGGCACAGCAATACGGCTGGTCCGCCGAGGAACTGTTGCGAACGGAAGCAAGGCGGCTGGAGCGCAAGTGGCGGAAACTGGAAACGCGCGTGCGATAGGGAGCGTTGCCACAGCCCAAACCAGGATTCGCACCGTCGGGGACAGTCGTGGTGTCGTTTGTGGAATAACCCAAGGCGCGCGCCGCCGCCCCCCGTGATAGGAAAGTCGCCGATGGATTCCGTGCTGCAACAAGTCGGGGCGCATCCGCAACCTCCCGCTGCCGGGAGTTGCAGGAGCGGAGGCGGTTTTTCTGACCGATTATCGAGAGCGCAATCCATTCGTAGAAGATTCCACCGCGCAAAATCTTGTCGTGCTCTCGAGGCTTTCTCTGCAAGTTGCGCTCCGTATATGCAGCCCAGAGTCAGGTATTCATGTGTGGCGGCGGTCGCGCTGTGCGCGGGTCTGTGGATCGTTCTTCACCTCGGCGGCCACCGAATCGCACACGAGAACGGGTTGATGGAGAACCAGCAAGCGCTCTGTCTGGCGCTCGCCGCCCTGGCGTTCCTGGCCGCGGCCCGCCGTCAATCAGCGCGCCCCGACAAACTCTTTTGCATCTCTCTGACTTTGTTTTGCTTCACTTTCCTGTCCCGCGAACTGCAGATACGAGGCGAACGCGTCCCGGATTGGCTGGAGTCGATGCTAAGGAGTTGGCGGCGACACATCCTGCTATCGGTTTGCTGGGGAGGCGTGCTGATTGCCGCGCGTAATTGCTGGCGGAAGATGCTCTCGACCTTTGCTAGATGGGTGCGCACTCCGGCTGGGCTCCTCATGATCATGGGCGGCATTTTTTACGCGCTAACATGGCCCTTCGACAAAGGACTCTTCCATTTGGCAAAACCGCTGAACGTCTTTTTGGAGGAGCTCGGTGATTCGATCGCCACGATGCTGATCCTGCTCTCGGGTGTGTGGACGTGGCGTGCGAACGAGGAGTGGTCGTCCGCGAGTTCATTGACCGACGCAAGCACGCAACGACTGAACGGGTGAGCCGCAGCCCTTCTTTGTGCTGGCCGCCATGCATTGTCGTTCCATCAGTGTCATGATCGCGCGTGGCGATCTCGCGGTGGAATGCGGCTACGAGCGAATGGCCGAGCTCCAGGAGGAAATTCTCTGAATGTGCGAAGCGGCCCATGTGCCGGTGATCTGGGCGACGCAGGTTCTGGAAAAGCTTTCGGCGCCGGTTTGCCAACTCGGGCCGAAGTGACGGACGCCGCCATGAGTGTCCGCGCCGAGTGCGTGATGCTCAACAAAGGCCCCGAGATGGTCGCCGCCGTCCGGGCGCTCGACAATATTCTGCGCCGAATGCAGACCCATCAGAACAAGAAGCAATCCATGCTTCGCTCCCTGAAAGTCGCCCGGAATTTCAATCCGGCGCGAGCGATGGCGAGCCCCGTGAAGCCACCTCGTCCTATGAATGCGTCACTCCTCCACCGTCACGACCAGGTTCTCCATGATGTAATCCTTCCGCTCGGGCGTGTTCTTGCCCATGTAGAAGGTCAGGATTTATTGGCTATCCACTTTGGGCGCGTATTCCACCTCGTGGCCGTGCGCCAGCACCTCACGCGCATTTCCTTGCCGATGAATTGCTTGAATTCGTTCGGTGAAATTTAGCCCAGCCCTTTGAAACGCGTGAGCTGAGGCTTGCCGCCCAGCTTCATTGAAGCCGCATCGCATTCGGCTTCGCTGTAGCAGTAAATCGTCTCCTGCTTGTTGCGCACGCGGAAGAGCGGCGTCTCCAGCACGTAGAGATGGCCGTCATGCACCACCTGCTCGAAGAAGCGGAAGAAGTAGGTGATCATCAGGTTGCGAATGTGCAGGCCGTCCACGCCGGCGTCGGTGGCGAGAATCACCTTGTCGTAACGCAGGCGTTCAATGTTGTCCTCGATGTCGAGCGCGCGCATGAGATTGTACATCTCGTCGTTCTTGTAAACGATGTCGCGCTTGAGATCCCACACGTTGAGCGGCTTGCCCTTGAGTGTGAACTCGGTGTTTCAACCTGACCTTTACGTATTTGCGGGACCTTGTTCTGCGTCCCGCCTTTGACCATGATCAAGGATCGAAATCAACGCACTCACGACAATACGCGGCATCATGCGAACGCATCTCTGACAGCGCACTATGAAAACCTGTTTTCCGAACATCGCGACAATCGTTGGCCTTCTCACCGCATTTCTACTCGGCGCCTCCGGCATGAATCTGCACGCTGCGAGCTTCAGCGATGACGACCGGAGCAGCATCGGGAACATTCTCAACGAGGGACCTCCTCCCCGCCTGAGCGACCGGGTTTGGGCAGTGGCGAGCGACGGCTCCGGCAACCTCAACGTCAGCCCTCAGCCACCCATCAGTAGGGAGTTCTGACTACGCGCACAGCTCATGATTTCCCCTGCTCAAAGGTTAAACCCCATGAAAACGAAACTGCTCTTATTGTGCGTGGCTGGTTTGCTCGTCGCACTCACCAGAGCGCAGGCCGCCACTCACTACGTGGATGCGGCCAGCACCAACCCCGTCCCGCCGTATGCCGACTGGCCCACCGCCGCCGCCGCCATCCAGGACGCGGTGGATGCCGCGCTGGCGGGCGACGAAATCGTGGTGACGAACGGCGTCTATCAGACCGGAGCGCGGGCGGTGTATGGCATGAGCAACCGGGTGGCGGTGACCAAAGCGGTGACGGTGCGGAGTGTGAACGGGCCGGAGGTCACGCGAATTATCGGCTCCGGGCCGACGGGGCCGAATGCAGTGCGTTGCGTCTATTTGACGAATGCAGCGACGCTGGCGGGCTTTACGCTAACCAACGGCGTGACGCAGACGACCAAAGCGACGGAGGAGGGAAACCCCGCCAGCAACGCTGGAGGAGGCGTGTGGTGCGAGTCCCAGAGCGCCGTGGTTACGAACTGTATCCTCGCGGGCAATACTGCATTCAAGGGCGCCGGGGCCTACTCTGGCACGCTCAACCACTGCACGCTCACAGGCAATTCAGCCATCCCCACAATCTACGCCTCCATTGCCGGCGGCGCATTCGGGAGCGCGCTCAACAATTGCACGCTCACAGGCAATAGGGCAGACCTCGGCGGCGGGGCGTACTCGAGCGCGCTGACCAACTGCACGCTCATCGGCAATCTAGCAACGGATGTAGGGGGCGGAGCGTTTAAGAGTACCCTGTTCGACTGCATCCTCACGGGCAACATGGCGTCCAATTCTCCGTCGACGTCCTACACCGGCGGCGGCGGGGCCTGCGACTGCACGCTGTACAACTGCACTCTCATCGGCAATTCAGCGACAGGTGCAGGAGGCGGAGCCTATGGGAGCACCCTGTTCAACTGCACACTCACGAGCAACATGGCGTCAAACTCTCCGTGGACGTCCGCCACCGACGGCGGCGGGGCCTTCGTCTGCACGTTGTCCAACTGTACGCTCGTGGGGAATTGGGCAGACTGGGGTGGAGGCGCGTCTGAAAGCACGCTGAACAACTGCATGCTCACAGGAAATGTTGCGCGGCAAGATGGCGGCGGCGCTTTGTGGAGTACGTTGAACAACTGCATGCTCACGAACAATTCGGCTTGGGATAGTGGCGCCGGGGCCTCGCGAAGTACGCTGAACAACTGCCTGGTCGTGGGCAATTCGGCATTGGAATCCGGCGGGGGCGCGCATGCGAGTTTCGTGAACAACTGTAAGGTGATTAGCAATACGTCACGCTTCGGCGGCGGCGTGGCCGGGAGCACGCTGAATAACTGCACAGTCACTGGAAACGCAGCACTGCTGGATGGCGGCGGCGGCGGGGCTTACCGAGGCACGCTGAATAACTGCATCGTCTATCACAATACCGCCAACTCGGGCGGGGCCAACCATGACGACAGCACGCTCAATTATTCCTGCACCACACCCGCCCCTGGGAGCGGAGTCGGGAACATCACTAGCGAACCGGCCTTCGTGGATTTGGCCGGCGGCAACCTGCGCCTCCAATCCAACTCTCCCTGCATCAATGCCGGCCACAATGCTTACCTCACGGGAAACACCGATCTGGATGGCCATCCCCGCATTGCGGGCGGCGCAGTGGATATAGGGGCTTTCGAATGGCAGGGAACGACTCGTTACGTTTCCGCCGCCAGCACCAACCCCATCGCCCCCTACAGCTCCTGGGAATTTGCCGCCGTCACCATCCAGGACGCCGTCGATGCCGCCGCCCCCGGCGACGAAATCGTGGTGACGAACGGCGTCTATCAGACCGGCGCGCGGGATGTTTACGGAATGAACACTCGGGTGGCGGTGACCAAGCTCGTAACGGTGCGGAGCGTCAATGGCCCGGCAGTGACGAGCATCGTGGGTTCCGGGCCGAATAGCCCAGAGCCGTCGCGGTGTGTTTACTTGACCAATGGGGCGGTGCTGTTCGGCTTTACCCTGACCAACGGAGCGGCGACAGGCGGTTCGTATATAGACGGATGCGGTGGCGGGGCCTGGTGCGAGGGGCCGGGAGCGGTTCTCTCCAATTGCGTGGTGATTCGCTGTTGGTCTTACGACAACGGCGGCGGGGTCTTCAGCGGTACGCTCAACATGTGCCTGCTCGCGGAGAATGATGCATTCTACGGCGGTGGGGCTTTCTCTAGTATCCTCAACAATTGCACGCTCACCGGTAATCTCGCAGAGAGTGGCGGCGGAGTTTACTCAAGCTCGCTGACCAACTGCATACTCAGTGGCAATAGAGCTTACGACGGTGGTGGGGCCGCTTCGAGCACCCTGAATAACTGTACGATTACGGGCAATAGGGGACGCAGCGGTAGCGCCAGTCTTGGCGGCGGAGCTTTGGAATGCGTGCTGATCAATTGCACGCTCACCGGCAATATCGGAGAGAACGGCGGCGGGGCCGCCTTGAGCACGCTTACCAACTGCATCGCCTATTACAATGGCGGGGAGAACTACTACGTCAGCGCGTTCAACCATTCCTGCACCACCCCCGCCCCTGGGATCGGAGTCGGAAACATCATTAGCGAACCGGCCTTCGTGGATTTGGCCGGCGGCAACTTGCGCCTCCAATCCAACTCTCCCTGCATCAATGCCGGCCACAATGCCTACGTCGTGGCGAGCACTGATTTGGATGGACGCCCACGCCTCGTGGGCGGTGTGGTGGATATGGGCACCTACGAATATCAGGGGCCTGGGACAGGCGAGTTCATTGGCTGGCTCCAGCAATTCGGCCTGCCCACCGACGGCTCGGCGGATGACGTGGACACGGACCACGACGGTCACAACAACAGGCAGGAGTGGCTGGCTGGGACTAATCCAACCAACGCCCAGTCCGCGCTGTGGCTTGCTTCGCCGGTGACCACGCCCACCAACGTCACCCTCACCTGGACGAGCGTCACCAACCGCACTTACACCCTGGAGCAGGCGACGAACCTGGGTGGCGCGCCGGCCTTTTCCGTGCTGCGCAGCAACCTGGCCGGCCTGCCCGGCACCACGAGCTGGACGGACACCAATGCGCCTGTTTCGAGTCCGCGTTTCTACCAACTGCGGGTGTCGCCCTGAGCCGCAGCGCGATGAACAGCACCAACCATCGAATCCGTTACAACATCGGCTTCAACAGGTGACGAGAAGTATTTCTCACTCCTCCACGGCCACCACGAGATTCTCCATGATGTAATCCTTCCGCTCGGGCGTGTTCTTGCCCATGTAGAAGGAGAGTATCTGCTGGCTGTCCACCTTCGGCGCGTATTCCACCTGGCTCACTCGCATTTCCTTGCCGATGAATTGCTTGAACTCATTGGGTGAAATTTCTCCCAACCCCTTGAAGCGCGTGATCTCGGGTTTGCCGCCGAGCTTCGCGGACGCGGCGTCGCGCTCGGCTTCGCTGTAGCAATAAATCGTCTCCTGCTTGTTGCGCACGCGGAAGAGCGGCGTTTCCAGCACGTAGAGATGGCCGTCGTGCACCACCTGCTCGAAGAAGCGGAAGAAGTAGGTGATCATCAGGTTACGGATGTGCAATCCGTCCACGTCGGCGTCGGTGGCGAGGATGACCTTGTCGTAGCGCAGCCCTTCGATGTTGTCCTCGATGTCGAGTGCGCGCATGAGGTTGTACATCTCGTCGTTCTTGTAAACGATGTCGCGCTTGAGGTCCCACACGTTGAGCGGCTTGCCCTTGAGCGTGAAGACCGCCTGCGTGTTCACGTCGCGGCAGCTCGTGATCGAGCCGCTCGCGGACTGGCCTTCGCAAATGAACACCATCGAGCCGCGGCCTTTGCCCTTCGCCTTGTCGAGGTGGACCTTGCAATCCTTCAACTGCGGAATGCGAATGGTGATGGCCTTGGCGCGTTCGCGCGCGAGCTTCTTCACCTCCTGCAATTCCTTGCGCAACTGCTGCGTGTCTTTGACCTTCTCGACGATCTTCTCCGCAATCTCCTTGTTGCGATTGAAGAAGTGCAGCAACTCTTCGCGCACGGTGTTCACGAGTTCGGTGCGAATCTCCGTATTGCCGAGCTTGTTCTTCGTTTGCGATTCGAACACCGGGTCCTTCAGCCGAATCGACACCGCGCCAATCATGCATTCGCGCACATCGTCGCCGTCGAACTTGCCCTTGGCGTATTCGTTCACCGCCTTGAGCAGGCCCTCGCGAAACGCGCTCAGGTGCGTGCCGCCGTCGCTCGTGTACTGGCCGTTGACGAACGAATAAAACGTCTCGCCGTAGCGCGAATTGCTGTGCGTGAAACAGAATTCGAGCGTCTTGCTCGTGTAATGCAGCGGCGGATAAATTGGCTCCGAACCATCGACCGCGAGGTCTTCCATCACGAGGTCCATGAGGCCGCGGCGGGACACGAACGTCTGGCCATTGAAGATGAGCTTCAGCCCGGTGTTGAGATAACTGTAGTGGCGCAGGCGGCGCTCGATGAATTCATTTTTGAATTCCGTCTCTTTGAAAATCTCCGGGTCCGGCTCGAACTCGACGTAGGTCCCGTTTGGCTCGCTGATTTTCCCCTTGTTCTCCTTCTTGAGCTTGCCCTGCTTGAACCACGCCTCGACGAACTGCCCTTCGCGCACACTGCGCACGCGAAACTCCTTCGACAACGCATTCACCGCCTTCGTGCCCACGCCGTTCAGGCCGACGCTGAACTGGAAAACGTCATCGTTGTATTTCGCGCCCGTGTTAATCTGCGACACGCAATCGACGACCTTGCCCAGCGGAATGCCGCGCCCGTAATCGCGCACCGTCACGCGCGTGCCCTCGACCTTGATCTCCACCTCGCGCCCGTGCCCCATGATGTATTCGTCGATGGCATTATCGATGACCTCCTTGAGCAGGATGTAGCAGCCGTCATCGTGATGCGACCCATCGCCGATGCGCCCGATGTACATGCCCGTGCGCAATCGGATGTGTTCGAGGGAGGAGAGCGTCTTAACCTTGCTCTCGTCATAAACATGCTTCTTGTCGTCAGCCATAGTCAGTCAGTGAAAAAGAAATTTGAGACGCGGAATATCGTGACAGCCGGCGGGAATGCAAAGTGGAAATCAGCACGGAGTGCGCGCGAATCGTCGTTGGTGCGAAACTTCCACTCGCCTTGCTGCGGCGCGTTCCATAAATTCCCCGGCTCTGATTTAGCAATCAGTATTCAGTGGTCAGTCGGTTCGCCCGACGCTCCCGCTGTTTCACTGATTACCGATTACTTTTTGCGCCAGCAATGATGACCAGTGCCCAGATTCGCCAGTCGTTCCTCGACTTCTTCAAGTCGAAGCAACACACCATCGTGCCTTCATCCAGCCTCATGCCGGACTCGCCGAACCTGCTCTTCACCAATGCCGGCATGAACCAGTTCGTGCCCATCTTCCTCGGCCAGGTGAAGTGCCCTTACTCGCCCGGACGTGCCGCCGACACCCAGAAGTGCATTCGCGCCGGCGGCAAACACAACGACCTCGATGACGTCGGGCTCGACACCTATCACCACACGTTCTTCGAGATGCTCGGCAATTGGTCCTTCGGCGATTACTTCAAGAAAGAGGCGATTGAGTGGGCATGGGAATTGGTGGTTGGGGTTTGGAAGTTTCCACCGTCGCGCCTCTACGCCACCATCTACAATCCCGACAAAGCGAAGGGCGATCCGTCCGAGCGCGATGAGGAAGCCTGGAACTTCTGGGCCGAGAAATTCCGCGCCGTCGGACTCGACCCCGCCGTCCACATCGTCAACGGCAGCAAGAAAGACAACTTCTGGATGATGGGCGACACCGGCCCGTGCGGTCCCTGCTCCGAACTCCACGTCGATCTCACGCCCGAGGGCGACACCCGTGGCTCGCTCGTGAACAAAGGCGACGCCCGCTGCATCGAGATTTGGAACCTCGTCTTCATCCAGTTCAACGCGAACCCCGACGGCACGTTCAGCCCGCTGCCCGCCAAGCACGTGGACACCGGCATGGGCTTCGAGCGCGTCACCAGCATCATCCAGGGCACGAAGGGATTCTCGGATTTCAAGAACGCGAAAATCTCGAACTACGAGACCGACATCTTCCGCCCGATTTTCGATGCGCTGGAAAAGATGAGTGGGAAGAAATACACGGGCACGTTGCCGCAATCCTCGGGGATCGCGACCGTCCCGGTCGCTCCGGTGGGCGTCCCGCCAACCGGTTCTGCGAGCAGGACTGAGAGTTCGAAAACGGAATCTACTTCCGCCGCTCTCGGAGTTGCTGCGCGAGACGCGCAGCAGAGCGACCGAGACGGTCGCGATCCCCGACGCGCCGGCGCTCCCCAAGCCACGTACTACAAACGCCGTCTTCCACACTTCGAACGTCCGTGGGCCAAGTACATGGTGACCTTTTCGACTCACCAGAAACATCAACTCTCCCCTGCAGCACGCGACATCGTTCTCAACGGTTTGCTCTTCGGTCACGAAAAGCGCCGCTACCAGATGTACGCCGCGTGCGTGATGCCCGACCACGTTCACTTCCTCTTCGAGCCGCAAATCAAGGAGCAGGACAAAGATGGGAAGCCGATCTTTTGGCCGCTGACTGAGTTACTTCACTCGATCAAGTCGTTCACGGCGCACGAGATCAACAAGGCCGAGAAAACAATGGGGCAGGTTTGGGAAAACGAATCGTTCGACCGGCTGATTCGAGGAGACTCAGATCTTGAGGAGAAGTTCCACTACCTCTGCCGCAATCCCTGGGATAATGATGTCGTTTCGAACACGGAGCCATACCGCTGGCTTTGGACGCCGGATGCCGCCGAAGAGGAAAAACACGAGCGCGCAGCGCCGGGGATCGCGACCGTCCCGGTCGCCTCGGTCGGCGTCCCGCCGACCGATTCTTCGCGCGAGGCCGCAACGAGTTCTCAACCGCCTTCTACTTCGCACACGCTCGGAGCTGTTGCGCGAGACGCGCAACAGAGCGACCGGGACGGTCGCGATCCCCATGCCTCGGCTTCCGCGGAGCAAATTCAGATCGACATCGCGTTCCGGGTCATTGCCGACCACATCCGCACGTTGAGCTTTGCCATTGCTGACGGCATCCAGCCCGGCAACAACGACCGCAACTACGTCCTGCGCCGCATCCTGCGCCGCGCGGTGCGGTATGGGCGCACGCTCGGCTTCCACGAACCGTTCTTCTACAAGCTCGTGGATGTGCTCGCGCAAACGATGGGCGATGTCTTCCCCGAAATCCGCACGCGCAAAGCGCAGGTGCAGGAGACGATAAGGATTGAGGAGGAAGCGTTTAATAAGACGTTGGATATGGGAATCGAACAGTTCAATCGGACGTGCGCTGTCGCCGTCGCCGGTAGTCTCGAAGACCGCAGCGGTCGACATGGGATCGAAGCGTTAATGGCCGGCGCTGAAAAAATCTTTTTTGATGATCGCGGCAATCGCCGACGCGAAGCAATGCAGTGGGACGCAGTGGTTCAAGCGGCGAAATCACAACAGCCGAATTGGAATGTTTCGAACGTAAGACCACTTGATGGTGAAGAAGCCTTCAAACTCTACGACACCTACGGCTTCCCACTCGACCTCACCGAGTTGATGGCGCGCGAACGCGGCCTGAGCGTCGATACCGCTGGCTTCGAGAAGTTGATGGACGAACAGCGCGCCCGCGCCCGCGCCGCGCAAAAGAAGGAAGTCATTTCCCTCTCCCAGATTGAAACCACCACGCCCACGCACTTCCTCGGCTACGATCACAATCACATCGGCGCGGACGTGCAGGAAGTCGTGGCGCTCAAGGACAAGACCGCCGTCGTCCTGAACAACTCCGTCTGCTACGCCGAGATGGGCGGCCAGATCGGCGACACCGGCGAACTCACCGGCTCCGGCCAGCTTTGGCGCGTCACCAACACGCAGAAGTCCGGCAACACATGGCTGCATTTCATCGAGGGCGGCGACGCGCCCGCGCCCGGTCAGCACGTGACGTTGCAATACGACGCCGCGCGCCGGAACGCCATCCAGCGCCACCACACCGTCACGCATTTGCTGCACTGGGCGTTGCACGAAGTGTCGAGCCAGGAGGCTTCGCAGAAAGGCTCCTTCGTCGGCCTCGACAAATTGACCTTCGACTTCAACAGCGCGCCGCTCACGCCCGCGCAAGTCGCCGACATCGAGAAACTCGTCAACGAACGCATCCTCGAAAACTCCGTCGTGAGCTGGACCGAAGTCCCCCACGCCGACGTGAAGAACCGCAAGGATGTGATGCAATTCTTCGGCGACAAATACGGCGACGTAGTGCGCGTGGTGCAGGTGGGTGGGAAGGCTGGGGAGTTGAACGGTTACTCCATGGAGCTTTGCGGCGGTACGCACACCCGCGCGACCGGCGAGATCGGTCTCTTCCGCATCGTCGGCGAGAACGCCATTGCCGCCGGCGTGCGCCGCATCGAAGCCGTGGCGGGACTCACCGCTTACGAACTCGCGAATCAGCAGCTTCAACTCATTCGCAATATCGCCGGGAAGATCAATTCCCCCGTGCATGAATTGGAGAAGAAAGTCGAAGCCCTCCTCGCGCAGCAGAAAGAACTCGAGAAGTCACTCAAGTCGGCACAACAACGCGAAGCCGCCGGCACCGCGAAGGATTTGATTGCCCGCGCGAAGAACATTAACGGCACTCCCGCACTGATTGAGAACCTCGGCACCGCCGACGGCGATACCGTCCAGACCATTGTTGATGCTTTGAAGTCGCAATTCAAAGGCGTGATTGTGTTGGGTGCAGCGAACAACGGCGCGGTGACTTTGGTCGCGGCTGTCTCACCTGAGTTCACCGCGAAAGTTCAGGCCGGCAAAATCATCCAGGCCATCGCCCCGATCGTCGGCGGTAAAGGCGGCGGCAAGCCCGACAACGCCCGCGGCGGCGGCAAGGACGCAAGCAAGCTGGATGAAGCATTGGCAAAAGCAGCAGCATTACTCCAGTAAGCGCGGCGTGACTTTACCAAACGATTCGCTAACGTCTCTCAGTGCCGCATGAAAAACGTCGCCAGAAAAAAACTTCCGCCGCTGCCAATCCGCGCCGCTCGCATTCTCGCGCGACTCAAGCACGTGCGCGGACTCGACGACGCGGAAAAGTCGGTTCACGCGCTCGGTCTCGCGGCGACGCCGCAGGAACGGTGGGACCTGTTCGAGAAAAGCGTCCGCTCATTCGGCTACTGGAAGCCATCGAAGCAGAAAAAATAGGCTATGCGGTAATCGGAATGGCCGCCGCCATCGCGCAGGGCGTGA
>Ga0193753_10000519_pt1 | contig 37590 bp, 36 predicted proteins | sample H1c2metaG_FD_144925 | JGI IMG/M metagenome (GOLD analysis project Ga0193753, IMG submission 144925) | Soil microbial communities from a riparian zone of the East river system, Colorado, United States - H1c2 | ecosystem: Environmental > Terrestrial > Soil > Riparian zone | place: USA: East...
CGGAGGACACGGGGGAACGGGCGGAGAGGTGTTTGAGCATGAGCATCATATAGCGCTCCGCTCTCATGCCGGTCTGTCGTCCCCGGTTGCAACTTTTTGTAGGAAACCTTGACGGCGCGACGTGCCGCCCCTGGCTTCCTGGCGCAAAAACCCAAGCACGAGAGTTTCAGCCCGGCGTGCGGAGGCCATCGTGAGCTTTCCGTCGATCTTCTGGTGGATGCTGCCGGATCGCCAGCTGTCGAAGACGGCGGGATTGATATACGACTTGCGGCAAACGGCCGGCGTATTGCGCAATTCCGCGGCCACATGCTTCACGACCTCCGCGATCTGCTTCTTGAATGCATGTTCGCTGGAAGACTCCGGCAACGGCGTACGCGCCAGCAGCGTAATGGCATGCAAGGTGGCACCCCAGGTGCGAAAGTCCTTGGCGGTAAAGTCGTTGCCCATGGCCTCGCGCAGATAATCATTGACCTGGCCTGAATCGATGGGGCAGCGCTGCCCCTCGTCGTTGATGTATTGAAACAGGTGCTGGCCGGGAATCTCTTTGCAGCGGCGTACGATTTTCGCAATACGCTTGTCATCGATGAGAATTTCGTGCTGCACGCCGCCCTTGCCGCGAAAATTCAAGACGGCGCGGCCGTCCCGGATAAACGTCACATGCCGGTTGCGCAGTGTGGTGAGGCCAAAACTCTTGTTGTCGCGCGCGTATTCGCTGTTGCCGACGCGAACTCGGGTTGCATCCAGCAAACTCACCACGACGGCCAGGACTTTTTCGCGCGGCAGTCCCGGCAGTCCCGTATCGCGCTTCAGCACGCGGCGCAACTTCGACAGCTGCTCGCCAAAGGCCACCATTCTTTCGAATTTTGCACTGTCGCGCAGCTCGCGCCACTCGGAGTGATAGCGGTATTGTTTTCGTCCACGCGCATCCCGTCCGGTCGCCTGCAGATGGCCGCGGGGTTTCATCGTGATCCACACGTCGCGATATGCGGGCGGGATCGCAAGGCTGGCGATGCGTCTGAGATCTTTTTCGGCCGCGAGACGCCGATTCTCCGGCGTCACGTAGCGGAAGCCCCGGCCCACGCGCAAACGACGGATACCCGGCTCCGTGTCGGAGACATAAACGAGCCCAGCCTCGATGGCCATTTGCGCAGCCTCAGCTGCGCTGCCACCTGGCTTGTCTGTGTCTTGCGCTGTTTTGAGCGTCATGCGAATGGCTTTTAGCAGGTCACCCTGTGCGAAACCATGGACGAACGCCGACGATGTGTAGGAGTGCATGCTTGTCTGCGTAATCTGCGACGCAGTTCATGCTGCGAGTGTGATGCCGGTCGGCAACGCGCTCGTTCAGCGTCGGCGAGTGCCATCCGGCAGAAAAAAATTGTTAATTTACATAATGTTATGTTTGCCGCCGGATTGCGCGCGGAATTCCGCCGGACGCAAGGCCCGCGCGGGGCGCCGTTTTTCCTACGCCGACTCGCGCCCCATACGACTCGTGCCGCCGTTTCAATTGGGGAAAAATCCGCGCAGCAGACGCGCCGTCACTTTTTGCTCAGGAGAAGAAAATGAAAGTCTCATTCCTCGTGCTGATGCTGGGCTTGCCCGCATTGGCCTTTGCCGCGTCGAATCCTGACGCATCTTTCTACAAAAATGCTGCTGAGGGCGGCATTGCCGAAGTCGAGGCCGGCCAGCTGGCGCAGGACAAGGGTGGGAGCCAACAGGTCAAAGACTTCGGCGCCATGATGGTCAAGGATCACTCGGCTGCCAATGAAAAGCTCAAGATGCTTGCGTCCTCGAAGGACATTACGCTGCCGACCCACCCCAGCGTGGTCCAGATCGCGTCCAAGACCAAACTCAAGGTCCTGTCCGGCGATACGTTCGACAAGTCGTACGTCAAGGGACAGATCAGCGCGCATCGCCAAACGATCGCGCTCTTCCGCAAGGAAATCAGCTCCGGTCAGGACGCGGAGGCCAAGGCATTTGCAACGGCGACGCTGCCGGCAGTCAGGTCGCACCTCAAGGCGATCACGGCGATTGCCGCCGACATGGGAATCAACTAGCGCCGCGCCGCTCGCGCGAAGCTCATCACTTCCTCGGCCATCAGGTCGAGCACCTGTCCCACTCTCGGGATCAGGCACCGGCCATCCTCATCAAAAACATTTTCGGTCGAATTGATCGCAGCGCCGAGCGGCGTCGGCCACCCGCGCAGCGCGTGCACGATATCCCGCAAGGCGCTCAAGGTATTGATCGCACCGGGCCATCCGCCGGCGGTGGCGATGCATCCCACCGCCCGGCCGCTGAAGTACGGCCGCGCGTCGACCCGCAGATCTTCGGCATAGTCCAGCGCATTCTTGACCAAACCAGAGATGCTGCCATGGTATCCCGGTGAACCGATGATGATTCCATCAGCCAGGGCAAGTTCCGCCACCAGAAGTCGCGCACCCTCGCCGCGCTCCGGATTCTCCGGCTGGTACAGCGGCAACTGCAGCAGCGGCCCGCTGATCAGGTTGATCCGCGCGCCGGTGCGTTGTGCGGCATTGAGCACGTGGCGCATGGCCCATTCCGTCGACGAATTGGGGCGCAGGGTACCCCCGACGGCCACGATATACGGTGAACTCACTGCATTTATCCTACACGGTATTCCGGCCCGATTCAGCGTGCCCGATTCGCCGCCCGCGCACCGAACGGCGGCTTCGCAAACCAGATGAGCGGTACCAAGGCAATGAAGATGACGGCCACCATGTTGAACACGTCGTTGACTGCCAGCGTCGATGATTGGCTGGTAATGACCTGATTCACGAACTCCGGGGCACCGGCGGCGTTGACGCCGTGGGCCTGCAGCTGCGCCTTGTATTGCGCCCAGGGATGCGCCGCAGTGCGGATGTGCTCGGCAAGCACGGAATGATGGTAATCGGTGCGTCGATTCCAAATCCATACCGTGACGGCGGTTGAAAAACTCCCCGACATGGTACGGAGGAAGTTGCTGACGCCGGAAGCGGACGCCAGTTCATTTGGGGCAACGCCGGACATGAGAATCTGATTGAGCGGCAGGAAGAAAAATGCCATCCCCAAGCCCTGTACGAACCGCGGCGTGGCGAATTGCAAGAACGTCGCGTTTTCATTCAATGTGGCGGTCCAAAAAACTGCGAAGCCGAATATACAGAATGCAAAGCTGGCGGCGAGTCTCAGGTTCAATCGCATCATGTTGCGGCCGACGATGGGCGCAATCACCAGACCCAGCAGTCCAACCGGTGCCACCGCCAATCCCGCCCAGGTGGCGGTGTAGCCCACAGTGGTTTGCAGCCACAGCGGAAATATGACGTTGATCCCTGAGAAAGCAAAAAATGCCACGGCCAGGGTGCCGGTGCCGACGCGAAAATTGCGCTTGCCGAACAAATGCAGGTCGACGACCGGATGCTTGTCGGTGAGTTCCCACGGGATGAAGAATGAGATGGCGACGATCGCCGCAACGCCTGACGCCAAGATCACCGGCGAGTTGAACCAATCCTTTTCGTTGCCGTTGTCCAGCATGAACTGCAGGCTGCCGACGCCGATGACCAACAACGCGAGACCGATGACGTCGATCGGCAGCTTGACCGTGTTCGACTCGCGATGACGCAAAATCGACCAGCTCGCGATCGCCGAAAACGCACCCACCGGCAAATTGATGTAGAAGAGCCATGGCCAGGAAAAATTGTCGGTGATCCAACCGCCGATGATCGGCCCGAATATCGGCGCAATCATGATGACCATCGACCAAAGACCGAGGGCCAGGCCGCGCTTTTCGATGGGATAGTTGCGCAGCAATATTGCCTGCGCGACCGACATCATGGGCCCCGAGACGAATCCTTGGATGAGGCGCGCGACCACGAGCATGGGGAGGCTGTTGGCGACTCCGCAAACCGCCGAAAAGACCATGAAGAGGATGATCGACGTGACAAAGGTTCTGACTTCGCCGAAGCGCCGCGCGATCCATCCGGAAAGCGGCTGCATGATGGCGGCGGCGAGCATGTACGAGCTGACAGCCCAGGTGCCTTCCGAGGGCGTGACGCCGAGGCTCCCGGAAATCGACGGCACGGAGACATTGACAATGGTCATGTCAAGGATTTCCATGAACGAGGCCGTCGCAATCGCGACCGTGAGAAAGAACAGCTTGCCGCCGTGCAACGGTGGGTATTCGCCGGCGATCGCCGGCTGCGCCGCTTCAGCCATGCAATTCCGCCCGGCTAATGACCGTTGCCGAGATTTCTCTGGACCACCGCGTCGGCTTCGGCGTTGGCCTTGTTGAGGTCCTGAGTGTAGACCTGCGTGTCGCCCACTGGTTTGTCACCGGCCTCCTGCGCCAATACCGGCCCGTCGCGAGATGTCGTGTCGACCGTCACGGTCGCCGAGAGTCCGACGCGCAGCGGCGATTTCTTGAGGTCGTTGTCGTCAATCAGAATTCTCACGGGTACCCGCTGCACGACCTTGATCCAGTTTCCGGAAGCGTTTTGCGGCGGCAACAAGGAAAACGCGGCACCGGTACCGGCTGACATGCCCTGCACATGCCCATGAAATATGAAGGAGCCGCCGTATAAATCGCTGCGCACTTCGGCCTTCTGCCCGATGCGCAAGTTTCGCAACTGCACTTCCTTGAAGTTGGCATCCACCCACAGGGAGTGCAGCGGTATGACCGTCATGAGCGCTTCGCCTGCCTGAATGTGTTGCCCCAGCTGCACGCTGCGCTCGGCCACGTAGCCGGTCACCGGCGCGACCACCGCGTTGCGCTGAGCGGCGATCCACGCGTCGCGATACGCATCCTTGGCCTGCAGCACCGCCGGATTGCTCTCCACCGGCGTGCCATCGACCAGCGCATGCGCCGACTGCGATTGACGCTCGGCCTGCCGCAGCGCGGCCTGCGCCATTTTGACGCCCTCCTCGGCATGGCGCACCTCTTCGCCCGCGATGGCGTGATCTGCGATCAATGGCTGGCGCTTCGACAGGTCGATTTCAGCGCGCGACAGTTCCAGCCTGCGGCTGTCTATTTCCGAATCGTATTGCCCCGCCGTCGCTTTTTGTTGACGCACCTGGCGCACGGTCTGCGCCAACGCGCTGGCGGCACGGCTCAAGGCAGTCTGCGCATCGGTGGGATCGAGCTTCGCCAGCACTTGACCGGCGTTGACCAGCTGCGTGTCATCCGCCAGCACCGCAATGACGGTGCCGGATACCTGCGCGGAAATCACCACGCGATTTCCATTTATGTAGGCATCGTCGGTTTTCTCCCGCTTCGAAAGCACCAGCACCCAATAGGCGGCCCAGATCACGCCGATGCCGATGAATATCGCCGCGATTAGCAGCAAAATCCTGCGCCGCTTGCCGTTCGTTTGAGTGGCCGCTGCCGGTTCTATGTTTGCGTTCATGGTGCTGCTGTGGTTGAAGAGGAACTGGCGAGCTGCCGGGGGCTCTCGTAGCCGCCGCCGAGGGCCCGCTGTAGCGCAATGTCGGTGGACAGTGCCGCGGAATCGAGCTGCATCAATGCATCCCGCTGATCCAGCCAGGACTCGGTCGCCATCAATTCGCTGCGGGCATCCGTGATCCCCTGCCTCACCCGGGCCGCGGCGGTGCGTGTCATCCGCAGCGCCGCGTCGACCTGTTTCGCGCGTTGCGCGCGCTGAGCTTCGAGCTGGGCACGTGTCGTGGCTTGCGTGGCAACATCGCGCGCCGCGTTCACCACCGTGTCCTGGTAGCTGGACACGGCCGAGTCGATCGCCGCTTGCGCGCCGCCGTAGCGTGCCTTGAGCCGGCCCGCATCGAATATGGGCAGATGAATAGCCGCGCTGATCTGGGGAACGCGGCTGCCGTATTCGAGCAGCTTGCCAACATCCAGACTCGACACTCCCAGCAGCGCATTGACCGTCACGTCGGGAAAGAAATCCGCGCGTGCCGAAGCGAGGCTCTTCTCCGCCGACTCGACGCGCCAACGGCTGGCGGTGATGTCGGCGCGCCGCGCGATCAAGTCGATTTTCACATCGTCCGGCAGCGCGCCCGGGATCGAAGGCAGCGGTTTGACGGTCAGCGGCGGCAGCTCGCCGATGGAGCGGCCCACCAACGCGGCGATCGCCACCACGCGCAGTTTCGCGGATCCTTCCAAGGCGGCGATCTGCTCGCGTGCCGCCGCCAAGGCGAGATCCGAATTGTTCAGCTCATCCTCCGAATCCAGGTCGGCACGGACGCGCTCACCGGTAACCCGGGCGACCGATTCCACGGCGGCTTCCTTATCCTTCGCGAGCAGCAGCCGATTTTGGTCGGATTGCCAGCCGAAGTAAGCATCGGTAATGGAACTGGCCAGCATCAAAGCCGCAGCGCTGCGATCCGCTTGCGCCGCATGCGCTTGATCCATGGCCGCCTCCACCGCGTCGCGCTGCTTGCCCCACCAGTCGAAGGTGTAGCTGGCCTGCAATCCCAGGTCGAACTGGTTGTACCAGGTAAAACCGAGCAGCTGCGGCGGGAACAAGCCGTTGTCGCTGAGCCGCTGCCGGTTGCCATCGGCATTGGCTTCCATATGCGCGCCCGATTCTGCCGCGGCGAGGCGAACGGATTGCCGGGCGGAGTCATAGCGCGCGTGAGCAGTCGCCAAGCTCGGCGAATTCGCACCCCCCAGTTCGATCAGCTGATCCAGGGTGGAATCCTGGTAGCGCTTCCACCATTCCGGCGCCGGCCAATTTCCACCGCCTTGCTGATCCAAGCCATCGAGCGGCGCGGCGTCGGACAAACGCACGGCAGAGTGCTTCGACGGCAATCCTGCACAACCCACCAGCACCGCAAACGCCAGCGTCAACAGGGCCCGGTGCACCTTCACAGCGCGGGCTCGGTGAGGTCCGGCACGTTCATATGATCCAATTCAGCGCCGAGCCGCTTCAATTGCGCCACCAGCTGCCGCTGGTCTGCCTCCGGAAAATCCCGCAGCAGCTTGCGCAACGGCACATGCAACTTGGGCAACAGCGTGCGGACGAATTCCTCCCCTTCACCGGTGATGCGCAACACCATGCGCCGCCGATCGTGAACGCTCGACACGCGCGTGATGAGGCCCCGGTCGAACAACTCATCGCTGATGCGCGACATATTGGCCGGGCTCTGCGAGGCGCGCACGCACAGATCGCTGGGATGGGCTGTCCCGTCCGGTTGCGAAAACAGCGTGCTAAGCACTCGAAACTCTGCTTCGTTCAGGCCGAAGGGTTTGATCTGCTGCTCGAACTTTGCCGCCATCTCGCGGCCGATGTGCAGCAACAGGCGGCACAACAAAATGCCGGAAACGGGCAGGTCGGGCATGCGCTGTTTGAGGTTTTGGAGATTCGCCTCCATCAGCTCAAATTGCGAGGGGGAATTATTCATTTGCATACTAACTATTCACTACTTTATAGTTTACCAAGTGAATATATACTGCGCAAATAATAATGGTGCGGCGCGGCAGTCTTGTTCCGCGGACTGGTCGATCGTGTGTCGACAGTATGTAATCGACGTTTTTTCACCGCAGTGACGGCCCCCAAAATGATTCGTGCGACTTACCTTGGATGTACGGCTGCTCTGGCGTGTCTGGCCGCATGCGCCGTGGGCCCGAATTTCAAAGCACCGGAAGCCCCGCATACGTCGGGTTTTGCGCCGCCCGGGGCGATACCGTCGGAACTCGGGGCGGAGCAATCGCGCGGGCTGCCTGCGCAGCATTTTGTAGACGGTCTGGACATACCGGGCCAATGGTGGACACTGTTCAAGTCCGAGCCCCTGAATGTCTTGATCGAGCGCGCCATGGCGAATAGCCCGACGCTCGAAGCGGCGGCGGCGGCGCTGCGCCAGGCCAACGAAACGCTGGCGGCGGGACGCGGCAGCTACTATCCGAGCGTGTCGGGACAAGCCGGCGTGCAGCGCCAAAAGGTCCCCGGCGCCACATTTGGTGCCGCGGTCCCGTCCATCATTTACACGCTCAACAATGCGACGCTCAACGTGTCCTATACATTGGATGCCTTTGGCGGCATCCGGCGCCAGGTTGAGTCGCTCGGCGCGCAAGCCGAGTACGAACGGTTTGCCTTGGAGGCCGCGTACTTGAGCCTCACCGCGAACCTGGTCACCGCCGCGATCACCGAGGCGTCGTTGCGAGCGCAAATGGCGGCAACCCAGGACATCGCGGATTCACAGCGCAAGCAGCTCGAGATCACTCAGCGCCGACTCACCGCCGGCGGCGCATCGCGCGCCGACGTACTGCAGCAGCAGGCCGTCCTGCAGAGCACACTCGCCGCCCTTCCCCTCCTGCGCACCCAGCTCGCGCAACAGAGAAATCTGCTCGCTGCGTACTCCGGCGCCTTGCCGGCGGACTATGACGGCGCCGAATTCACACTTGAATCGTTGACGCTGCCGGGCGAGATCCCCTTGAGTCTGCCCTCGAAGTTGGTCGAACAGCGCCCCGATGTGCGCGAGTTCTCCGCGCTGCTGCATCAAGCCACGGCGCAAATCGGCGTCGCGACCGCCAATATGCTGCCGCAGATCACGCTGTCCGGCAGCTATGGCGGCGAAGCGACCAGCTTTTCAAACGTGTTCTCCCCGGCTTCGGTGGTCTGGAGCCTGGCTGCATCAGCCACGCAGCCGATTTTCAAGGGCGGCCAACTGCTGCACCAGCGCCGCGCAGCCGTTGCGGCCGCAGAGGAAGCCGCCGCCAATTACCGGGGCACCGTCATCACGGCGTTTCAAAACGTGTCCGATACCCTGCATGCGCTGAAAGGCGATGTGGATGCGCTCGAGGCGCAATCTCTCGCGGAGCAAACCGCCGCAGAGAGTCTCAAATTGGTCCAAGTGCAATATAAAAGCGGCGCGTCCAACTACCTGCAGGTCTTGAGCGCCGAACAAACCTATCAGACGGCTGCGGTGGCGCTGGTCAAGGCCAAGGCGCAGCGCTACGCGGATACGGCGGCTTTATTTCAGGCGCTGGGCGGCGGCTGGTGGAATCGATCCGATGTCGCCGCCAATACACTCGACTCGCGCAAGGAACCCCTGTGAGCACCATGGAAACCGCAAAGCCGAAGGCGATGATCAAGCCCATCGTGATCATGCTGATCGCCGTCATTCTGGTGCTGGGCTTGATATTTGCCTGGCAGCGTATCGGCGCCTCGTTCGGCAAGAAATTCATGGATGCCGCTGCTAACGCGCCGCAGACGGTGTCGACTATTGAAGCCGCCGCTTCGGACTGGCAGCCTTTCATTCAATCGACCGGGACGCTGCGCGCGGTGCGCGGTGCGGACTTGTCCGCGCAGGCTTCGGGCGTGGTGGATGAAATTGCCTTTGATTCGGGCAACGATGTTGCGGCCGGCAAGGTGCTGCTGCGGCTCAAACCCAACGACGACTATGCCAAGCTGCAACAATTGCAGGCAGCGGCCGAACTCGCCGAACAGACCTACAAGCGCGACCAGGAACAGTTCGCCGCGCAGGCAATCAGCCAGGCCAACATCGACACCGACGTGTCGACGTTGAAATCGGCGCGTGCACAAGTGGCCGCGCAGCAGGCGCTGATCGAAGAGAAAATTGTCAAAGCGCCCTTCGCCGGGCGATTGGGAATCCGCCAGGTCGACATCGGTCAATACCTCACCGCCGGTACCGCAGTCGTCACGCTCCAGGCGCTCGACCCGATCCTGGTCGACTTCTACGTGCCGCAACAGGCGCTCGCGCAGCTGGAGATCGGGCAGCCGGCAGCGGCGACCGTGGATACCTACCCACAGCAGACATTCGACGGGACCATCGAGTCCATCAACTCCAAGGTCGACTCGAGCAGCCGCAATGTCCAGGTGCGCGCGGCCCTGCACAATCCGGAGCGGCGCCTGGTGCCGGGGATGTTCGCCAACGTACGCATTCAGTTTGGCGGGAAAAACGCTCAGATTACGCTGCCGCAGACGGTCGTCACGTACAACCCCTTCGGCGACACCGTGTTTGTGGTGGAGAAAAATGGCGTCGACGACAAGGGCAATCCGCGCTTAACCGTGCAACAGCGCTTCGTCAAACTGGGAGACACGCGCGGCGACCAGGTTGCGGTCGTGAGCGGCGTCAAAGCGGGTGAGATCGTCGTGAGCGGCGGCCAGATGAAGCTGCGTAACGGCACGGTCGTGGCCATCAACAATGCCGTGGTCCCGCCGAACAGCCCCAATCCGAATCCGCCGAACGAATAGGCTGAAGGTCACTCGTGAATTTCACGGACATATTCATTCGACGCCCCGTATTGGCGTCCGTCGTCAGCCTCGCCATCCTGGTGCTGGGCCTGCGATCCTTCACCTCGCTGCAGGTGCTCGCCTACCCAAAGACTGAAAACGGCATCGTCACGATCTCGACGGCCTACCCCGGTGCCGATCCAGAATCCATTGCCGGGTTCATCACGACTCCGATCGAGACCGCGGTGGCGCAGGCCAACGGCATCGATTACATGACTTCCGTCAGCCAGAGCAGCGTCAGCACCATCACGGTCAACCTTCGGCAGAACTACGACACCGCCAAGGCTGCGGGCGAAATCAACATCAAGGTCAATTCGATCTTGAATCAGCTGCCCTTGGGCGCGCTGCAGCCGACGATCACCGTCAAGGTCGGACAAACGACCGATGCCATGTATATCGGATTTCGCAGCCAGACGCTCGCCTCGAATCAAATCACCGATTACTTGACCCGCGTCGTCGTGCCGCAACTCCAGGCGGTTGCGGGCGTGCAGACCGCCGAAATCATCGGCGGCCAGACATTCTCGCTGCGCGCCTGGCTCGACCCGAAGAAGCTGGCCTCTTACGGACTGACGGCAACCGACATCTCTGCTGCCCTCGGCAACAACGACTTCATTTCCGCGGTCGGCAACACCAAGGGCGAAATGGTGCAGGTGACGTTGACCTCCACCAGCAATCTGCATTCACTGAAAGAATTCCAGGATTTGATCGTCAAGCAGATCAACGGCAGCAACATCCGCCTGAGCGATGTCGCCGAGGTGACGCTGGGTGCGGACAGCTACGAAGCTAAAGTGCGCTTTGACGGCAAGAATGGCGTCTTCATCGGCATCCAAATCGCCCCAACGGCGAACCTTTTGACTGTCATCCAAGGCGTCAGGGCAAAGCTTCCCGAGATCAAATCTCAGCTGCCCCAAGGTCTGGAAGTCAACGTCGCCTATGACTCGACCATATTCGTCAATGCCTCCATACACGAGGTCGCGGTCACGCTGATCGAAGCCCTGATCATCGTGATGCTCGTTATTTTCGCGTTTTTGGGCTCGCCCCGCTCGGTGCTGATTCCGGTCGTGGCCATCCCGCTCTCGTTGGTGGGCACGCTCGCGATCATGCTGGCGCTGGGGTTCTCCATCAACCTGCTCACCTTGCTCGCGCTGGTGCTGGCGATCGGCCTGGTCGTCGATGACGCCATCATCGTCGTGGAGAACGTGAATCGACATTTGGAGGAAGGCAAGCCGGCGGTTGCCGCGGCCAAGCAGGCGGCGCGCGAACTCGCCAATCCCATCATCGCCATGACCGTGGTGCTGTTGGCCGTGTACATTCCCATCGGCTTTCAGGGCGGTCTCACCGGTGCGCTGTTCACGGAATTCGCCTTCACCCTGGCGGGCGCCGTGACCGTTTCCGCGATCATCGCCCTGACGCTCTCGCCCATGATGTGCTCGCGGCTGCTGCATCCGCATCGCGCCGATAAGCAGGATTGGGAAAGCCGCATCGTCAATTTCATCGACACGCGCTTCGAGCGCTTCCGCGCCGGCTACCAGCGGCGCCTCGAGTCCAGTTTGCGCTATACGCCGGTCACCGCGTTGTTCGTGGTCATCATCATGGTCAGCATTTTTCTCCTGTATCGCAGCGCGCGCAGCGAGCTCGCGCCGCAGGAAGACCAGGGCTTCGTGCTGGCGCAGCCGACCTCTGCACCCGATGCGACCTTGCAGCGCAAACTGGTTTCCGGCGATCAAGCCTTCGACGTCATCAAAGCCCAGCCAGGGATCATGTCGATATTTCAAATTGACGCACCCGGCCAATCTTTTATCGGCGTGCCGTTGGTGCCGCGCGGCGAGCGCAAGCTTGGGGCCACAGAGATTCAAAATGTCCTGCAGCAGGACCTCAACAAACTGCCCGCGCAGAAATTCGGCGTATTCCAGCAACCTTCGCTGCCCGGCGCGTTCGGGCTGCCGGTGCAATTCGCCATCAAGACCACGGAACCCGCAGCGCGCTTGAACGAGGTGTCGCTCGCCTTTCTCGATACCGTCATGAAAAGCGGCATGTTCATGTTCATCGACAGCGACCTGAAAATCGACGCACCGCAGTCGGTGATCGAAATCGACCGCAACAAGGCATCCCAATTGGGATTGACGATGAGCCAGGTGGGCGCGGCGCTCGGCAGCTTGTTGGGCGGCGGTTACGTGAACTACTTCAGCATGCAGACTCGGTCGTACAAGGTGATTCCGCAGGTCGACCGGCTGTCGCGCCTCAATCCGGATCAGCTGCTCAACTACCCCATTGCCACCATCAATGGCATCCCCGTGCCCCTGTCGACGATCGCGACCATCCGGCGCGAGACGGTGCCTGAAACGCTGAATCACTTTCAGCAGCTCAATGCAGCCACGTTGTCCGGCGTGCCGACCATTGGAGTGTCTCAGTCGGCAGCGCTCAAATATTTGCAGGACCTGGCGGCACGAACCCTGCCGCAGGGCTATTCGGTCGATTACGGCGGTCAGCTGCGCCAGTACCTGGCGGAGTCCGGCGGCGTCATGGCGACCTTCGGCTTCGCAATCATCATCGTGTTCCTGGCGCTGGCCGCTTTGTTCGAAAGCTTTCGCGACCCCTTGGTGATTCTCATCTCCGTGCCGCTGTCGATCGCGGGGGCGATGATTTTCATCGCCTTGGGGCTGCATGGCGCATCGTTGAACATCTATACGCAGGTCGGTCTGGTGACGCTCATTGGCTTGATCAGCAAACACGGTATCTTGATCGTGGAGGTTGCCAATGAAGAGCAGCACAGCGGCAAGTCCAAAGCGGCGGCCATCGTCGCGGCCGCATCGGTGCGGCTGCGGCCCATATTAATGACGACGGCCGCGATGGTCTTGGGCGTATTACCGCTGGTGTTTGCGAGCGGCGCGGGTGCCGCGTCCCGATTCGCCATTGGCCTCGTGATCTCCACCGGTCTTGCCATCGGCACCCTGTTCACCCTGTTCGTGGTGCCCGGGGTCTACATGCTCATCGGAGCCGACCACTCCGCTCACAGCAGTGAAGAATCGACGAATCTTTCAGCGGTGTAGGACCCAAATCACGCTAATTCAATAAGATAGCGTTGATACGTTAGTGGGTTTCTAGAAGGCGCGCGAAAACCGCTCGGCAAAGCGCGAGTGAACGCAATTCAAAACTTTGACAAAATCCGCGTTGCGTTTCTGCGATTGTCTTGTATATTCCTGTCGCAGAGTCTTGATTTACCAAGACTCCCTGGAAGGTAGCAGCCTCGAAACCACTTTAGGTTTGTGTCTTTGGTCCACCGTGGGGCTTTATGATCAGCGCTTGGGAATGTTTCCACTTTGCCACTCTCGAATTGGTTCGATCGACACCAATCAAGCAGCGTTTGGTCTGCGCCTACCGTAGATTTCTTGCTTCTCTGCCCGCCGAAGATGTTCCCAACGAAGTCCGCGAGCCCTACAGCCAGGTCATACGCAGCTTGTGCGGCGTCCAACCGTTGCGCGGCGAAGATGCCGTGGCCGCTTCGGTGCGCAAAATGTCGAACCAGGAAGCCGACGAGTGCGCGGCGCAAATCGTCGAGATTTTCGGCCTCATGTGCAAGACCCATCACGGCGCGGGACGCGGCGCCACCGTGGTTCAATTGCACGCCGTGGAACGCGCAGCGGAAGAGTTCGCCGCGCCGGCCTTGATCGCCAGCAACTAGGAGCCTGTCTCCTGATCAATCGAGTTTAAAGTCGATCGTGTCCCAGCGCGTCGTTTCCTGATGCCGCGCCTGACGGCGTAGAGCGTCGATCAGACTCCGTTCATTCCACGCGCTCACTTCATCGGCAAGATCCTTGATGGCCTTGGGCAGGGGTTCCGTGGAACCGAAGTTCTCCATCGCCACGATGGGCCGATCGGCCGCCTTCGCGAAATTCATCTGAAATAACACCAGCTCCGGGGCAAGGCGATACACCGCCGGCAGCACCACAATCACCTCGCAGGGCGCGATTTGCCGGCGCAGATCTTCGCGCTGCGACTCCTTGTCGATCGGTTGCTTGGCCTGGGGCTGACTGGTGTTGTGATAGTAAAAAGTACCAGAGGCCTCGAGGTATTCGAACACTCGCGTGTAGTCGTCATTCTCCAGCCAGGCGTGGGTGACGAACAGGCGGATGGGATTGGCCGACATATCGATAGTGTAACTTGACGATGGGCATGGGCGAAGCATCGCCTGCCGGATACAATGCCTGGTGCGATTGCTGGTTTACAATATACGTTATGCCACCGGGACCGGCCCCGCCTTTCACCTTCCGGTGCCCGGGGCCGGCTATCTACGCTCCAGCCGGCATGTCCTGTCCCGCATTACTGAATTCATCAAGGAGCAGGATCCGGACGTCGTCGGGCTCATCGAAGTCGACACCGGCTCGATCCGGACCGGAATGGTCAACCAGGCGGACTTCATCGCGCGTTCGCTGGGCCACTATTCGACCTATGAGTGCAAGTATGGCGTTTCATCGGTCAACCATCTCGTGCCCATCGTGCGCAAGCAGGCCAATGCATTCCTGGCTGCGCCGCGCGTCCGAGGCGAGCGATTCCATTACTTCGACACCGGAATCAAACGGCTCATCATTGAATTGGAGCTCGATGACATCGCGATCTTTCTGGTGCACTTGTCGTTGAAGTTCAGACATCGGCAATATCAGTTGCGCTACCTGTATGATCTGGTGCGCAAGACCGCCAAGCCCGTCATCGTCGCCGGAGACTTCAATACCTACTGGGGCGATCATGAACTCTATCTGTTCACGCAAGCCGCGGGTTTGAGCAGCGCCAACACCGAGGGGTTGTTTTCCTACCCGAGCCGCAGCCCCCGCAAGGAGCTGGATTTCATCCTGCACAGCGCCCAGATTCAGGTGAACCGCTTCGAAATTCCGGACGTTCAGTTCTCCGATCATCTTCCCTTGATCTGCGATTTCACCATCCTCACCTCCGTGCAACGAGCCGCATGAGCAACTGGTCCTTGGCAATCGACGCCGACCGAATCGCCTGGCTTGCCTGCGACATGGCGGGAGGGTCGGCGAATGTGCTGTCGGCGGAGATGGTGCGTGAGCTTGCGGCAAAGCTTACGGAAATCGCTGCGCTGCGCCCGCTCGGCCTGATCGTGCAGTCGGGCAAGGCGAGCGGATTTATCGCCGGCGCCGACATCAAGGAATTCGTGAAGATCAGCACCCCCGCGGAAGGCTACGAACTGATCCGCGCCGGCCAGTCCGTCATGCAACAGCTCGCGGATCTGCCCTGCCCGAGCGTGGCGGCCATCCGCGGCTTCGCCTTGGGCGGCGGACTGGAATTGGCGCTCGCCTGCACCTACCGGATCGGCGCCGATGACGCCGCGCTTTCGTTGGGACTGCCGGAGGTGCTGCTCGGTATCCACCCGGGGTTCGGCGGCACGGTCAGAAGCGTTCAGCGCATCGGCGTGCGTGCGGCGCTCGAGCTCATGCTCAAGGGCAGGCCTTTTCGCGGCGCGCGCGCCTTGAGCACCGGGTTGCTGGATGCGCTCGTGCCGCCTTCTGAACTTGCGGCCTCCGCCAAAGCCCTGCTGCTGCGCCGTCCCTCTCCAAGACGGCCGCCGCTCCTCGACACGCTCATGAACCTCGGAGCGTTGCGACCCTTGGTCGCCAAGCGGACCGAGGCGACCTTGAAGGGCGCCGTGCGCCGTGACCACTATCCGGCGCCTTATGCCATCGTCGATCTCTGGCGGCGCCATGGCGCGGCGGGCGCCCGCGCATACGAAGCCGAGGCGCGTTCAATCAGCGAACTGATGTGCTCGCCCTCCTCGCGCAATCTGGTACGCGTATTTCTGCTGCAGGACCGGCTGAAAGGTCTGGGCGCGGCGTCAAGCGCCGATTTCAAGCATGTGCACGTCGTCGGCGCCGGCATCATGGGCGGCGACATTGCAGCCTGGTCGGCGTTTCGCGGCATGACGGTCACGCTGCAGGACCGCAGCGAAGAATTGGTCCGGCCGGCGTTGGACCGCGCCAAGTCCTTCTTCGAGAAGCGCCTCAAGGAGCCGTCAGCCGCGGCCGCTGCGCTCTCCCGGCTCAAAATGGACGTCAAGGGCGATGGTGCCGCAGGCGCCGACGTCGTCATCGAAGCCATTTTCGAGAACACCGAGGCGAAGCAGTCGCTGTATGCGACACTCGAACCCAAGCTCAAGGCTTCCGCAATCCTCGCCACCAACACCTCGAGCATTAGAATCGAGACCTTGAGCCAGAAACTGGCCGATCCCAGCCGGCTGGTCGGTATTCACTTCTTCAATCCCGTGGCGCAGTTGCAGCTCGTGGAAGTTGTACAGGGGGCGAATACCCGGCTGCAGGTTCGCAACGATGCGCTGAAGTTCACCCGCAAACTCGACAAGCTGCCCTTGCCCTGCAAAAGCGCGCCTGGCTTCGCGGTAAATCGAATATTGACGCCCTACGTGAACGAGGCATTGTTCGCGCTCGAATCCGGGATACCGGCGGAGATCATCGACCGCGCCGCCGTGCAGTTCGGCATGCCGATGGGTCCGATCGAGCTGACGGACGTCGTCGGACTGGATATTTCCCTGCATGTCGGTCAGGTCTTGAGCGCGGCGTTCCATCGAGAAATTCCGCAGAGTTTGATCAAGCTGGTGGAGCAGAAAAAACTCGGCCGCAAGAGCGGCGAAGGTTTTTATCGCTGGCAGGACGGCAAGGCGCAAAAAAACAAAACCGAAGACGCCGCCATGCCGGCAGATCTGCAGGACCGCCTGATACTGCCCATGCTCAATGAAGCGGTTGCCTGTCTCCGCGAAGGTATCGTCGAGGATGCCGATTTACTGGATGCCGGCGCGGTATTTGCGACTGGTTTTGCGCCTTTTCGGGGCGGCCCGCTGCAATATGCCAAGGACCGAGGTGTCGAAAATGTTGTACAACGTCTGAACGAGCTTGCAGATCGCTACGGAGAACGCTTCCGTCCGGACGCCGGATGGGGCGATATTTCCGCTTAGCAGCCATCCGATGTGAACCACTGCAGGCCTGAGCGAAGGCCGCGTATGGTAGGATTCGCAGGGAAAATCATAGGGTTGAAAGCTTAGGGGCTTAGAATTTTTTGATGGACGAGCGACCAGTTGACCTTGCTATCTTGAAGACTTTCTCGCCGCTCGACGGCCTGAAGGCCGAGAACCTGCACGCGCTTGCCCGTAAAACGGTGGTGCGCGAATTGGGTGCGGGGCGCATGTTGTTCAAGGAAGGCGACACCGACAAGCGCACCTATTACCTGGTGAGCGGCCAGGTCGAGCTGCGGGCGGACGATCGCGTCATGGGTGTGATCAGATCGGGTACGCCGGAGGCACGCGCGGCACTCGCGCCTGGATTGCCGCGAAAGTTCACCGCGCGCGCCGGGATGGATATTGAATACATCGTGATCGACAGCGACCTGCTGGACGTGCTGTTGACATGGGACCAGACCGGGCAGTATGAAGTCGCCGAACTTCGGGGCGACGGCTTGGATGTCACCGGCGATTGGATGACGACGCTGCTGCAGACCAAAGCGTTTCATCGCATTCCACCGGCCAACATTCAGGCCATCTTCATGCGCATGCAGCGCATCAACTATCGCGCGGGCGATATCGTCATCAAACAAGGCACCGAAGGCGACTTCTTCTACGTGGTGGTCGCCGGCAAATGCATCGTGACGCGCGAGACCCCCCTGAACAAGGAAGGCATCAAGCTCGCGGAATTGGGACCCGGCGACAGCTTCGGCGAGGAAGCGCTGATCGCGGAGGCCAAGCGCAATGCCACCGTCACCATGTTCACCGACGGCACGCTGATGCGCCTCGGGAAAAATGATTTTCAGACGCTGCTCAATGAGCCCTTGCTGCAGTGGGTCGATCAGCAGAAGGCGCGCGAGATCGTCGCGAGCGGCGGCAAATGGCTCGATGTGCGGCTACCGAGCGAATTTCAAAATTTCCGAATCGATGATGCGGTGAATATTCCGCTGTATTTCATCCGGCTGAAGATCAATGCCTTGGACAAGAACACCCAATACGTCGTGTGCTGCGACACCGGTCGCCGCAGTTCCGCGGCCGCGTACATCTTGAGCGAGCGCGGCTTCGAAGCGTATGTGTTGAAAGGCGGGCTGGCCGCAAGCGAAGCCGCCCGCTCCCGCAGTGCCTGATCCTGCGCCCGGACCGGAGAAGGGCAAGGACTTAAGCCTCTTCACGCCCACGCCGAAGTTCGAATACAAGGCGCCGTCGCTGCTTTGGGAATACCGCTATCTCGCGATTTTTTTTGTGATCGCGATCATCGCCGGTTCGATTTATATTTTTCGAGCGCCGCACAATGCGCCCAAGATTGAAGCGCCGAGGCCCGCTTCCGAGCCGGTGTACGTGGAGCCGATTCCGGAGCGCCCGCCTTCGAGCGCGCGCTAAGGAGGCTCATCACATGGTGTGTGTTGGCTTGTCGCCGCCGAGCGCACCGGCCAGATAGTTCTCGATTTTCTTCTGGGTGTTGCCGCGGTCTTGATCGCTGAACTGCACTCCAATCCCCGCCGTACGTTTACCCTGGGCGCCTTTCGGAGTCATCCATATCACGCGTCCGGCCACGGGCAGCTTTTCTTCCTCGCCCATGAGATTCAGCAGCATGAAGACTTCATCGCCCAGCCGATAGTTGCTGTTGGTCGGAATGAACAGACCGCCATTCTTGACGAACGGCATGTAGGCGAGATACAGCGCGCTCTTGTCCTTGATGGTGAGCGTCAGGAGACCTGGTTTATTGCTTGGACTTCTCAATTCCTACGATTCCCGCATTGAATCTCACTTCGAAAGCGCTGTTCGACCGCCGACCAGCAACGCCTCGAGCGCCAGTTGCTGATTCATGCCTGTCGTTGAGAGACGCCTGACGTCTCGGGCTGCATCCAGAAGCTCGAATAAGGCCCTTATCTTGGGCTTAAGTAAAGCGGCAGGCAAGCGGACCGGTTCCGCAGTTTGATGCGAAGCCCCTGCTCCCATGGACGCTTCTACTCGCTGTGTGATCCAGTTCTCAAGCCAGGCGACGCGAACGCCCGGATGGGACCGGATCCACCGATCCGCAAGCAGCGTGATGTCCACCGACCCTTGCGCAAGATCCGCCATGCATTGGCGCATGTCGGCGTCGATCGCCGCCAAGCCGTCGGCGTCCAGCTGCAAAGCCAGGAGCGGTGCCCCGCCGGCAAGCGCGAGCGCCGCCCTCCACTCCGTGGCGGAGGAATGCGCCCGAAGCCATTCGATCGCCTGCTCGGGGGGCGGCGGCCGCAGCTTCAAGCGCAGGCAACGGCTGGCAATGGTTGCCGGCAGGCGGTGGTTGGGCCGCGCGAGCATGATGAGCACGGTGTCGGCAGAGGGCTCCTCCAAGGTTTTCAAGAAGGCGTTGGCGCCGTTGGCGTTCAATGCCTCCGCGTTCTCGATGACGCCGACCTTGTAGCCGCCGCGATAGCTCTTCGTCGTCAAGGACTCGATGAGCTCGCGCACCTGGTCGACTTTGATCTGCTGTGCGTCCTCTTCGAGGCGCACGGCATGCGCATCGGGATGACTGTCCGCGCGCAGCAGTCTGCACGAAGCGCAGACGTCGCAGGGCCTACGCCCCGGCGACTCGCACAACGCCAGCGCGGTGATCCAATTGGCCAGCTGCTCCGCGCCCAGTCCGGGGACGCTCAACACCAGCAACGAATGCGGCAGGCGGCCCGCATCGAAGGCGGTGCGCATTCGTTGCTGTGCGGACTGCAGCCATGGCAAAGAGTCGGCGCTCAAGAAATCCATGATCGAGCCCTGAGATGTTCAAGAATGCGGGCACCGACTTCCTCGAGCGGTTGAGTGGCATCCACCACGACGATGCGGTTCGGCTCAGCCGCCGCGCGCGCGCAGTACACGCCGCGAACACGTTCGAAAAATTCGCTTCGTTCGTTTTCAAAACGATCCGGAACGGCCCCTGAGTTTCGCGCGGCGGCGCGCGCCATGGCGCGTTGCACCGGCGCATCGAGCAGGATCGTAAGATCTGGACGCCGGGCTCCCTGGACCATGTGCTCCAGGTCGCGGATGGGATCGGCGCTCAGCTGCCGTCCGCCTCCTTGGTAGGCGTAGCTCGCGTCCGTGAACCGGTCGCAAATCACCCAGCGGCCCGCTTGCAGATTCGGTTCTATCAGATTGGCCAGGTGCACGGCGCGCGCGGCGAACATCAGCAGCAGCTCGGCCGTGGGGGACAGCGGCTCCTCGCGCGCGGTCAACACCACTTGACGGATATTTTCGGCAAGCGGTGTGCCGCCCGGCTCGCGCGTCACCACATGGGCTATGCCGCGCGAATCCAGGGCCGCCGACAGGCGGGTCACCTGCGTGGTCTTGCCGACGCCTTCGATTCCTTCCAGGGTGACGAAACGCGCTGCCGTGCTCATCGCGGCGACTCCTGTGCCGCCTTGCGTTGGTGCGCGACATAGGAGGCCACGGCGGCATTGTGCTGCTCGAGCGTGGCCGAGAATACGTGGCTGCCATCGCCTTTTGTCGAGGCCACGAAGTAGAGGGCATCCGTCTTCTCGGGACGCGCCGTGGCTCGAATCGCCGCGGCGCCGGCCAGGGCAATCGGCGTCGGCGGCAGTCCGGCGCGCGTATAGGTATTGTAAGGGCCGTCAGTGCGCAAATCCACGCTGTGAATATCGCCATCGTAATGCTGCCCGAGCCCGTAAATCACGGTGGGATCGGCCTGCAATCGCATGCCGATGCTGAGGCGATGCAGATACAGGCCGGCGATCTTCGGCAATTCCTGCGGCAAGCCGCTCTCCTTTTCCACGATGGACGACATTATCAACAGCTCGCCGGCCGTGTGCAGCGGCAGATCGGGGTCTCGGTCCCGCCAGGCGGCATCCAACTCACGCAGCAGCGCGGCATGCGCCTGACGCAGCAATTCGACATCCGTCGTGCCCCCGATAAAGCGGTACGTCTCGGGCAGGAATTGGCCCTCGGGGTCCGTGCCGGCGCTGCCCAGTTTGCCCATCACATCGGCGCCCGGCGCCGCGGGGCTCGCCGGTTGCGGCAAGGTGGATACGATTTCCGGATTGCGCCGCAATGCCTCGAGCATGTCCTGTACCCGCCAGCCATCGACAATGGTAAACGAATGCAGCAATACCTGACCGTTCACCATTTTCATCAGCAGTTCGCGCGCCGTCGCACCAGGTTGTACTTCGTATTCTCCCGCCTTCACGGCAGGCGCCAATCCCTTCCAGCGCGCATAGAATATCCAGGCTTTGGGGTGCGCGACGACGCCTTGCGCCGCCAGCTCCGTTGCGACATGCGCAAAACTTGCCCCCGGCGGTACCTTGAAGCGCAACGGCATGGACAGCCGCAGCGGAGCGTCCAGGCTGCGCATGCCGATCCAAACGGACGTTGCGGCCGCCCCGGCGAGCAGCAACAACGCCACGGGGACTGCGATGCGCAAGGTGCGGCTCACAGCAAATCCAACCGCGCGCGCAATTGGCCGGCGGCATCCATGCAAGGGATCCTCACCGTTCCTGCAGGAGTCCGTTCAATCGCACTGACGGAGCGTATGCCAACCACCGCATTGCTCATGAAAATTTCCTCGGCCGACATCAAGTCTTCGCTGCGGATCGGTCGCTGTTCGACCCGCAAGCCAACGCCTGCTGCATTTTCCAAGACCCAACGGCGCATGACGCCCGCCACGCCGCATCGATTAAGTAACGGCGTCGTCAACAAAGCGCCGCGTCTCACGAAGAGATTCGACATGGTACCGCAGACCCAATTCCCATCCGGGTCGCCCATCAATCCCTCCCAGATCCGCGCATTCCGCCACTCGGCGCGCGCCACGACCGAGTCGAGCCGGTTAAGCGTCTTGAGACCCGCAAGGTGCGCATTCACGCTCACCGGCGTCGTGCACAGCCGCACACGGACGGCCGCGGCCGGGATGCCCAAGCCTAAGGCGTGCAGCGTCGCGATGCGGGTGGCGCGTTCGCGCCCGGACGCGCGATAACCTCGCGGGCCGCTGCCTCGGGTCACAATCAGCTTGAGTATTCCCTCGTTTCGTCCGGACGCCATGCGTTCGAGTTCGCGGCGTAAATCAGCCCCTTCTGGGGCGGCTATCGCCAAGCGCCGGCAACCCTCCGACAATCGCTCGAGATGATAATCCAGCAGCCGGACACGCCGCTGCCGCACCCGCATGGTTTCGAACAGACCGTCGCCGTACTGCAGGCCCCGATCACGATGATCCAGCGTCGAGCGGCGCCGGCCATTCACCCATGCGCTCACGGGCGAACCGCCAACGCCCGCAACAGCCCTTCGGCTTTGGCGCGGGTCTCGGCCAATTCCTGCTCCGGAATGGAATCGGCGACAATGCCGGCGCCGGCGCGAAAGTTGACGGTGTTGCCCTGTGCGGTGAGCGTGCGTATCAGAATATTCAAGTCGCAACTCCCGTCGCGATTCAAGTAGCCTATCGACCCGGTATACGCACCCCGTGCGCAGCCTTCCAGCTCGGCAATCACCTGCATGGTGCGAATTTTGGGGCATCCGGTGATCGTGCCGCCGGGAAACAGGGCTCTGATCACGTCGATTGGCGATGCTCCACTGCGCAGCCGGCCGCTGACATTCGACACGATGTGATGAACATGCGCATAGCTCTCCACGCTCATAAACTCATCGACTTCGACGGATCCGCCGGCGCAGACACGGCCCAAGTCGTTGCGCTCCAAATCGATGAGCATGACGTGCTCGGCGCGCTCCTTTTCATTGTGCAGGAGTGAACGAACCAAGCGTTCATCCTCCGCGGCCGACGCACCGCGGGGTCTCGTACCCGCGATCGGGCGGGTCGACACGCGGTCGCCGTGCACCCTTACCAGACGCTCGGGCGAGGAGCACAGCAGCGCAAAATCGCCCTGCCGCAGGAGGGCCGCAAAAGGGCTGGGATTCGCGGCGCGCAATCGCTTGTAAATCGCAACCGGGCTCACGGGGGTCAAGGCCAGAGCCTGCCATTGGCGCGACAAATTGGTTTGATACACATCCCCTGCCGCTGTGTACTCGAGCGCACGCCGCACCGCTGCGAGAAATTTCTCCGGATCCTCCTCCTCGATCTGAAACACCGTATCCGTAACTGGCGCCGTAGGCCGCAACGTCGCGACGCGGCGCTTGAACTCATCCAGCAGCCCTTCGTAGCCTGCTTCCGAGTACAGCCACGCCTCGCCGGATTGACGATTCCGCATCCAGGCAGCCGGCGCGCGCAGCGCCAGAGCCACCATCGGATCGGAGCTGCGCGGCGCGCCTAAACAAGATTCGATTTCAGATGCCAGCTCATAACCCAGATACAGAAGCCATCCCCCCGTGAAAGGAAATGGAGGCTGCGGCGCGCGCAACGCATCCGCCGATGCGCTCGGGCGCAAGGTCTGCCACCAGGATTCGAGTGCGCTGAGAAAGCCGCTTTGGCCGGCATGAGGGCCCGTGAGTCCGCCGTCGGCATCGAGCCGCAGGTGTTCGCCGGTGACGATGGGTAGGATATCGTAGCGGGCGCCGGCGCCCGCCGCACCACTCTCGAGTAGCCCCGGATACCGTTCCGGAAACTGATCGATGAGATCTAGCGGCTCAAATCCGGCGAAAAATGAGTGAACCGTTGGTGCCACCGAAACCGAATGAATTGGAGAGGGTGTACTGGAGCGACATCGGCCGCGCCGTATTCGGCACGTAATCAAGGTCGCAGCCCTCGCCCGGCTGGTGGAGATTGATGGTGGGCGGCGCCACCTGGTCGCGCAGCGCCAGGACGGAAAATATCGCCTCGACCGCTCCGGCGGCGCCGAGCAAATGCCCGGTCATCGACTTGGTCGAGCTCACCGCAAGTTTGTCAGCGGCAGCGCCAAAGGAGCGCCTGATCGCCAGCGTTTCCGCCCGATCGCCGAGTTCCGTCGAGGTGGCGTGCGCGTTCACATACTGCACTTGATCAGGGTTCAACTTTGCGTCGGTGAGCGCAGCCGACATCGCCTTGCGCGCGCCCTCGCCGTCTTCGGGCGGCGCCGTCACATGATAGGCATCGCCGCTCATGCCAAACCCCACAATTTCGGCATATATCTTGGCGCCCCGCGCCTTGGCGTGCTCGTACTCCTCGAGCATCATGGCACCCGCACCGTCGCCCATCACGAAGCCATCGCGATCCTTGTCCCATGGGCGGCTGGCGGCTTGCGGATCATCGTTCCGCTGCGACAGCGCTTTCGCCTGGGCGAAGCCGCTCATGCCGGTGGGACAAGTCGCCATCTCCGAACCGCCGGCCAGCATCGCATCCACCTCACCCCACTGGATCAGGCGCATGGCCAATCCGATCGCATGCGTCGAGGTGGTGCAGGCGGTGGCGACCGCGAGATTGGGGCCGGTGATCTTGAACAGAATGGACAAGTGTCCGCCCACGAGATTGATGATGCTGGCGGGGATAAAGAACGGCGAGACTCTTTTCGGAGAGTGCGTCTCCATATATTTATCGTGCGCCACTTCGATGGACTCGAGGCCCCCCATGCCCGAACCCATCAAGATCCCGACGCGTTGGGTATTCGCCTCGGTTACCTGCAGGCCGGAGTCGCGCATCGCCTGAATCCCGGCAATGACTCCGTACTGCATGAACGCATCCATACGCCGCGCGTCTTTTGGCGACATGTAGGGTTCCAGATCCAGCTTTCTGATCTCGCCGCCGAAGTGCGTGGAAAAGTTGGTCGTGTCGAACCGCTCGATCGGCGCGATGCCGCTGCGCCCGGCCAGGATGCTGGCCCAGGCGGACGCGACGTCATTGCCGACCGGCGAGACGATTCCAAGACCCGTAATGACGACGCGTCGTTTGCTCAATTACAACCCCTGGCTAGGTTTTGAACAAAGGACGAAGTGCTTGGGATCGACAGGGCCTTAGGCCTTGCCCTTGTGCGAGTTGATGTAGTCGATTGCCTGCTGCACCGTGGTGATCTTTTCCGCGTCTTCATCCGGAATTTCCGTCTCGAATTCTTCCTCGAGCGCCATCACCAGTTCCACCGTGTCCAGCGAGTCGGCACCTAGATCGTCGACAAACGAGGCATCATTGGTGACTTCTTCTTCTTTCACGCCCAACTGTTCGGCCACGATCTTTTTCACCTGCTGCTCAACAGTACTCATCGTTATGGTTTCCTCTCGGAATTGCTATTCATGCGGTTTAAGAACTCCCGCGACCAGTGGCATCGACCGGGCGCGTATTTTATGTGAACGCGACGGCCTAGGCTACCTTGGCGGCATATTTGTTGACTGACCCGATTCGACTACCTTGACAAAACACCGCGACTGAGGGCCCAAAAGCCCTTCACGGCATGTACATCCCGCCGTTCACGTGCAGCGTCTCGCCGGTGATATATGCACCATCGGCGGAACATAAAAACGCCACGGCGGCGGCAATATCCGCCGGCTGCCCCAGCCTTCCCAAGGGGATTTGGGCGTTGAGCGCGGCATGCTGCGCCTCGTTCAACGCACGGGTCATGTCCGTATCGATAAACCCCGGGGCAATTGCGTTGGCCGTGATGCCACGCGAGCCCACCTCCCGAGCCAGCGATTTGGTGAATCCAATGATGCCCGCCTTGGCGGCGGCGTAGTTTGCCTGGCCGGGATTGCCGGTCAAGCCGACCACCGAAGTGATGCTGATGATGCGTCCCTTACGGGCCTTCATCATGCCGCGAAGCACCGCTTTGGACAGCCGGAACACGGATGCCAGATTGGTTTGGATCACAGCATCCCAATCGTCCTGCTTCATGCGCAGCAGCAGCGTGTCGCGCGTGATACCGGCATTGTTACAAAGAATACCGATCGCGCCTTCCCTGCCGTCGATGTCGGTTATCAGCGCATCGATTGACTCCTGGCTGGTCACGTCGAGCACGGCGCCGCGCCCGCCGCGGCTGTTCAGGGATTCGCTGATTCGTGCAGCGCCCTCCGGCGTCGTGGCCGTGCCGATCACCCGCGCACCATCCGCCGCCAGGCGCTCGGCAATCGCCGCACCGATGCCGCGCGAGGCGCCGCTCACCAAGGCAATTTCTCCGTTCAACATCTTTTAGACAGGCTCCTAGTTCACCGCAGCCAGCGCGTCATCCAGAGCCTGCGGATCTTCCAACGCCAGCATCTGAAGATCCCGATTCTTTTCCACCCGGCGATTGAGCGCGGTCAGCACTCTACCGGGGCCGCACTCGACAATTTGGTTCGCGCCCGCGGCTACCATGGTGCGCACCGTAGCGGCCCAGTACACCGGCGTCGACAGCTGTTTCACCAGGCCGGTGCGTATATCATTTGCGCCGCTGTGGATTTTGCAATCCACGCCATACACCTTCACCTCGGAACGCTCCGCGACTGCGGTCTGTTCCAGTCGAATTCGCAATTTTTCAGCGGCCGGACGCATCAGGGAACTGTGGGCGGGAACGCTCATCGGCAGCGCCATCGCCCGGCGTGCGCCTTTTGCGGTGGCGATCTCGATGGCGCGTGCCACGGCCGTGGCGATTCCGGCAATCACCACTTGTCCGGGCGCATTGAAATTGACGGCTTCGACGACTTCGCCTTGCGCGGCCTCCTGGCACGCCGCTTCGACATCCGTGTCCTCGAGCCCAAGGATCGCGGCGATTCCGCCTTCGCCGCTGGGGACCGCCGCCTGCATGAGTTCGCCGCGGTACTTGACCAGGTCCACCGCGCTCTTGAAATCCAAGTAGTCGGCTGCGACCAACGCACTGAACTCGCCCAGGCTGTGGCCGGCCATCATGGCAGGCTGCCGGCCGCCGCGCTCGCGCCATAGCCGGTAGGTGGCGACACCCGCGGTCAACATGGCCGGCTGCGTGACCTCGGTTGAGTTGAGCAGTTCGGCGGGCCCTTCCTGACAGCGCTGCCACAGGTCGTAGCCCAGCACGCCGCTGGCCTCGGCAAACGTGGCGGTGATGATCGGAGAAATCCGCGCCAATCCGCTCAGCATGCCGATGGATTGGGAGGCCTGGCCGGGAAATACAAAGGCAAGCGACATGAATCTTTTATCCTCGAACCCGTGAGCGCCGGCGAATTATAGCGGTCCGCCACGACAGTGCAGCACCAACTGCAAATCCGCAGGCTGCCCCGTACAGATGCGCATCGACAACGACCAGCGGCGCAGCATGGCCGCCCCGTTGCTCCCAGGCCAATTTACCGCACAGCCCCAACACCAGAATCCATCGATCCCATGCGCGCGTGACCAAATGGTTTGCCGCCCCGGCGCCCATGACGGTGTGCAGCACGCCCGACGCGCCCACATACCAAGCCACATGAGGACTCAGCCACCAGAGCCCCGAGCTGATCGCCAGTGCGCCGCTCAGCACGATTGCACACCACTCAACCGGATCGTAATCCTGTGCGAACAGCGACCACATCAGCACCAGACCCAACTCATTGAGGATCAGGTGATGCAGGTCCAGGTGCACGATGTGGGCCGTAAGCAACCGCCACCAGCCGCCGGCGGCAATAGCGCCGCGATCATAGCGCAGCAGTGCACTGACACTGTCGCCAAGACCCAACACGGCATCCAGCAACAGTAAAATCAGAAGCAACCAAATCCATCGGCCGCGATCCCACTGTAGTGCCGCGGCGACAGCGCCGAAGCGTTTTGCGGCCTCACGGGGCATTGATGTTCTCTATTTTGCTATGATCCAAGGAATTTCCGAGGTCCCTATGCGTTATCGTCAAAGCGGTTTTACCCTAATTGAAATCATGGTCGTCGTGGTCATTCTGGCAGTGCTCGGCGCACTCGTGGTGCCAAATATCTTGGGCAAGGTCGATACGGCGCGCATCACGGCCGCCAAGACCGACATCCGCTCGATCGGCCAGGCCTTGGACCTCTACCGGCTCGACAACTTTAAATACCCGACGACCGAGCAGGGATTGCAGGCGCTGGTCAAGCAACCCGCGGATCCGACCATCACCAACTATCCGCCGAATGGCTACTTGAAAACCCTCCCGAAGGACCCCTGGGGCGGTCCGTATTTGTATACGAGCCCCGGCGCCGACGGCCGCGAATACGACATCCTCTCCTACGGGCGCGACGGCAAGCCCGGCGGAGAGGGACCGGACGCGGATATCACCAGCTATACGCTCGATCAGAAATAGACCTCGCTCAGGCGGGGCCTGCCATGCGCAGCAAGGGCTTCACTCTCGTCGAAATTCTGATCGTGTTGCTGATCATCACGGTGGTGATCTCACTCACTGTTTTGACCGTGAACTCGACCGGCCGCGACAGTCAGCTCGATGAGGAGAGCCGGCGCATCGAGGGGCTGGTCGGGATGTTGCACGAGCGCGCCCTGCTCGAAGGCCGGGATTTTGGCCTGCGTATCGAGCCCGCCGCGTATGAATTCGTCGTTTATGATTCCCGGCGCGACCGCTGGTTGATGCTGGATCAGGAACGCGAGTTCCGGCATCGCGAGCTGCCCAAGGGCGTCACCTTCCAGCTGCAGCTCGACTCGCAGACCGTGGTGATCAAACCCATCGATAGAAATCTGTCGAGCGGCGAGCCGCCGCGCCCGCAAGTCGCCATCGCCGCCAGCGGCGACGGCACGCCATTTCGCCTCATCTTGCTGCGCGAGGCAACGCAAGCCAAGGCCGTCGTGGATGGAGATGCGCTCGGCAAAATCTCGCGCGCGGATTCGAACAGAGTGGAAAAACGCAGTTGATTCTCATTCGCCAGAACCGCGGTTTCACGCTGGTCGAGGTGTTGGTCGCACTGATGGTGGTGGCGCTCGGCTTGACGGCGCTGATGGTGGCTGTGAGCGGCACCGCGCGCACCAGCGGCTTTTTACGCGACAAAAGTCTGGCGCAATGGATTGCCCTCAATCGATTGTCGGAAGTGCGCCTGAACGTCACGAAATTTGGGCAAAACACCGATACCGGGGAGCTTGATTTCGGCAGCCGCAAGTGGCACTACGACACGCGCTACTTCGACACCAGCATCGCCAGCATGAAGCGGGTGGTCGTGCGGGTTTACCTGGGCGAGGCCAAGGCCAAGGGGAATCCGGTGGCCCAGGCGGTGGGATTCCTCGGCACCTCGCTGTCGCCGCCAGGGTCCACCATCGCGGATTGGACTGCCGGTATCGTCTCTACGCCCGCGCAAGGCACGCCCAACCCGGGGACGCCGGGCCCGACGCCGCCCGGCACGCCGATAACGCCGGCACCGGCGCCGGGTCAACCTTTGCCGATTCCACCGGCCACACGATGAACGTGCAGCTTAAACTTTCGCGCGGTCGAGACGCGGGATTCACGCTGGTCGAAATCCTGGTCGCGTTGCTGATCTTAGGGATCATGGCGGCGCTCGGCTATTCGACCTACCGCGCGGCCAGAATCTCCGCGGAACGCACCGAAGTTTCGCTGCAGCGTGCGAGGGAAATCGAGTTCGGCATGCGCGTCATCGTCGCCGATTTCGCGCAGCTCGCTCCGCGGCCGGTGCGCGATATTCTGGGACAGGGCAGACTGCCGGCGCTGCGCGGCACGCCGGGTGCGGGCACCGTCACGGTGACGGCGGCAAGCTTGGGTTCGCATTCCGCCGGCGGCGCCAACTCCAACCCCGGCATGAGCTTTGACTCCGGCACCAATACAGCGCCCGGCCAGACCTTCAACTCCGGCTCGGCCTTCGGCGCGACGACGGATCCCAGTGCGGTGTCGATGGTCGACCTGACGCGCGCCGGCTGGTCGAATACCGCCGGCCAGCAGCGCAGCACCTTGCAACGCGTCTCATACGCCCTCGTGGGAGAGATCCTCAAGCGCACTTATCAAGTCAATCTGGACATCGTGCAGGGTAACAAGCCCGTGGTGCAGGACCTTTTGACGGGTGTCAAAGGCGTACAGCTGCGTTATCTGGACGGCAATCAAGCCTGGCAAAACCAATGGCCTGAAAATTCGAACATTCAGAACGGGTCGACAGCCGATATGCAATCGCGGCCGGTGGCCGTCGAGATCATCGTGCAATTCAAGGATTGGGGTGCGATACGCCGGCTGGTCGAGGTGTCCGGATGAAGCTCGTCCGCACGAAGCCCTTCACCGGCGGCCGTCAGCGTGGCGTCGCACTGATCATTGCGCTGATCCTGGTGGCGCTCGCCACGGTGTTGGCGACCAAACTGAGTTTCGATGGATTTCTTGAAATGCGGCGCACGACCGGCATGATGGCCGCGGAACAGGCGCTGCACTTCGGAATGGGCGCCGAGGCACTGGCGGCGGATGTGCTCATCCAGGATCTGCAAATGAACGCCAATTCCACGACCTTGGCCGGTCCCTGGGCACAAGCAACCCAGCCTCTGCCCATCACACCCGACAACAATCCGGAAGGTGAGCCGATCGGCACCATGCAGGGCCAGATCGAGGACATGCAAGGTCTCTTCAATCTGAACTCGCTCGCGCGCCTGGGGGCCGACGGCGTGACGGAAGATCCGTTGCCGCTGCAGCAATTTCAGCGGCTTCTGGCATCCGTCGGCGTGGAGCCGAAGTGGGCGGGGTTGGCGCGCGATTGGCTCGATCAAGATGACGTCGTCGGCAATCCCGACGGGGCGGAAGACTCGGTTTACACGTCCCAGACCCCGCCCTACCACACCGGCAACTGGCCCATGATGTCGCCGAGCGAGCTCATGAATCTGCCGGGGTTCGGCGCCGATCGCTACCGGAAAATTGCCCCCTACATCACCGCGCTGCCCAGCGCCAATACCAAGATCAATCTTTGCACCGCTCCCGCCTTGGTGCTGGAGAGCTTGGTCGAGGGCTTGAACGGGGAATGGTCGAACAATCCCGCCGTGCTGACCAATGGCCGCAAGACCGGTTGCTTCCCTGACATTCAGACCTTTACCAATGTCGCCACCAGCTTTGCGGGACCAAAGGGCATGGCGAACATCGGCACAACCCCGGATATCAAAAGCAGCTACTTTCTGCTCACCACGCGGGTAACGCTTGGCACTACGGAGTTCACCTTGTACAGTCTTTTGTTACGCGGGCCCCAGAAGGTCACGCCGCTGCTGCGCTCATTTGGGACGCTCTAACACACATGCCGCAAACACTGCTACTACGCCTGCCTCCGTCCGGCCAAGAAGAGACCGAATGGCTGACGTTGGATGAGGCCGGCGCTCCGACACCGACCCGGCAGCGGGGCTCCTTGAGCCTGGCCGCCGCGGTCTGGCGCACGGGAAGAATCGTGGCGTTGGCGCCCGCATCGCAAATCCTATTGGCGGAAGCGGAGCTGCCGCCCGGCCACGGCGCCAAACTGGCACGCGCCGTGCCGTTCGCGCTCGAAGAGCAGCTGACCGAAGACGTCGATCAATTGAGTTTCGCGATCGGACATCGCCGCAGCGGCGGCGGCACACCGGTTGCCGTGGTGTCGCGCACCGTTCTGCAAGGCTGGATCGACGACTTGAAGGCCGCGGGACTCGACGCCCAGGCAATCTATCCGGATATCTCGTTCATGCCGGAGAATCCGGGCCAGACCGTTCTCTGGCTCGAAAAGGAGCGGCTCGCGGTGCGCCGGCCCGGCGGCCTGCCCTTCGCCGTCGAACTCTCGCCGGTGCGCGAAGCCCTGGTCGTGGCGGGCGTGATTGCCGACCCGCTCGCACCCGAATCCACCGAAGAACCGAAACCGAAGGAAAGCGCCGTTCTATATGTCACGCGTGATGATTGGGCGCGTGTGCAAGGCGAGTTCGAAGACCTGCTGGGGGATTTCGAATCGCTCAAGGTGCAGCTCTTGGCTGATGGACCGCTGCCCTGGCTGGCCCGCGGCACGGGCGCTGCCGACTCGGTCAACTTGCTTCAGGGGGATTTTTCGCGCACCGCCGACTACGGTACGCGCTGGCGTCAGTGGCGGCTTGCTGCCGTGCTTGCGGCGGGGCTGTTCGTGATTCATGTCGCGGCGCAAGCGGTGCAAATTCGCCAGGCCAAGCATGCGTCGGCGGCACTCGACGGCGAGATGGCCCAAATTTTTTCCTCGGCCATGCCCGGCGATACCTTGTCCGATCCGCGCCGGCAGATGCAGACGAGGCTGGATCGAATCCGTAAATCAGGCGCCGGCCCGCAAACCTTCCTGCACACCTTGCACACCTTGAGCGGCGCCTTGGCGGCAACACCCAAGACGACCATCAGTGCATTGGCGTATCGAGAAGACGCGCTGGACATGACCGTGAGCGCGCCGAGTCTCGCCGCCCTGTCGCAAATGACGCAATTCGCCGGCAAGGAGGGATTGTCGGCTGATATCCAAAGCTCGAATCCGGTGGCAGCGGGTGTCGAGGCGCATCTTCACGTCCGTACCCAATCCTCGAAGGCGCGGCGATGAACAAACTGAAAGCCTGGTATGCAAACCTGCAGCCGCGTGAGCAGCGCGTGGTGGCGATTGGTGCCGTCGCTTTGGGACTCATCATTCTGGTGGGCGGAATTCTGCTGCCGCTGCAGTCGGCTGTATCGCGCGCGGTGCTGGGGACCGAAACGCGCCGCGACGATCTGGCGTGGATGCGCGCGAATGCGCCGGAGATCCGTGCCCGAGGCGGTGAGATACCCGCCGATACGGGCGAGGCGCCTGTGGTGCTGGTGGATCGGATCGGGCGCGAAGCTGGACTCGGTAATGCGCTGCGCGGCACCCAGCCCAACACCACGGGCGGCGTGCGTGTGCAGCTGGAGGCGGCGTCATTTGACACCATGCTCGTCTGGCTGGAAAACCTGGACCGGCACTACGGCCTTGGCATCGAATCAATCACCGTGGATCGCACGCCCGCCCCGGGTCTGGTCAATGCCAGCATCTCGTTCAGCCCGCCGCGACATTAGCCCACGGCCGGCACGGCGCTGGCCGCTGATTCTCCTTGCGCTGATCATTCTATCGGCAGCGGTGGTCTATCTGCTGCCGGCTTCCATGGTCTCCCGATTTCTACCCGCGCAAATTCACGCGGATGATTTTTCGGGCAGCCTGCTGCACGGTGCGGCGGGAAGAATCACTGTCAACGCCCGAGACGCGGGTGCCATCGAGTGGCAGATTCATCCGCTCGCGCTGCTGCGGCTCGCCGCCGTCGCGGACGTTCATTGGGTGAAGGTTGGCTTTGTGATCGACGGCACTGCGGAAATCGGCACCGGCGGACTGACGGCCCACGGCATCAAAGGCGGCGGCCCCATCGAAGATCTTCGCGATCTCGGTCTCGCCGCCGGTTGGCGCGGCACCGCCAGCTTGACGCTGACCCAGATCAAGAGCGATTTCCGCAGGCTTGAAGCGGCGGTGGGAAAGATCGAAGTCGCGGCCATTTCATCCACCGGCATCGCCGAAGGATCCGATCTGGGCAGCTATGTGTTGACACTGGCACCGGGGGGCATCGCCCCCGACGGCACCATCACCGCCACCGTCAATGACGCGGGAGGGCCGGTGGAGGCTCAGGCACAGATTCGATTCTCTCCCGCCATTCGTACCGGCATGCTGTCCGGGACGCTCAAGGAGCGCCCTGAGGCCGCCCCGGCCCTTCGCGTGCAACTCAATAACCTGGCTCAGATGCGTCCGCGGGATTCGTACGGACGGTTTCCGGTGGACCTCGAGTTCACGTTCTAGCCGGCGACGAAGACGTTGAACTTGTTTCCATCCAAGTCCCGAAAGATTAGGTGACTGGTTATATATCCAGTACCGGCACTCCGTCGACTGCCTTAAGGCCCCCACTCACGCCAGGCCCGCATCAGCGGGAAGTAAAGCCCCACACGGACCGGCTCGGCGCCTAGGCGCTCTGCCAATCGAGCGTAGCGCTCGAGTTGAGGCCGGTATCGGACGACCTCGCGATCCAAGAACTGCTCAAGACCGCTGCCCAAATGTTGGCTGGTCTTGTAGTCGATGACCCAGCGAATTCCGGCCTCGTCGATGAAGCTGCGATCGAATACCGCGTGGGTCAGTTCACCCTGCCAAAGGCCCGAAAGTGCGTGCTCACGCAGGTCGTCCTTGGCATGGACTTTGAGAATCCACCGGCCGCGTTCATCGCTCAAAACGCCCTGTAGTGCGGCCCCTACGCGCGCCACCGCTTCGGCGAGCCGCGAGGGTGGTACGCCCTCCGCGGCCAGCCAACGGCGGTGATAGACCTCGCGGGCGCGCAGAGCAGCAGAATTCATGGCTATGAAGTCGATCTGTTGAAGTTCTGCGTGCACCAGGCGTCCGACGTGCCGCGCCGTCTCTCCAGCCCAATCGAATTCCACGCGTGACAGTTCCGGCTCGCTCGCGAGTTCCGGTGCGATGAGTTCCGGCGGGACGAGTTCCGGGCACGCCCAGCCGAACGGCAGTCGCTTCAAGGGCGGCGGAGGTTCGGCGGCCATTGTCTCCTCGTGCGCCGCGAGTTCGATGTCGAGGAACGCCTCCTTGGCCACCGGCCAGAGCACATGCAACAGGCTTCCCTGTCGCGGCGCGCGCACCTCGGGCGGCGCATCGGGCTTAGGTCTGGCCTCGCGTTCCAACGTCGCACTCAACCAGACGTGGCGCTTGGCGCGGGTGCAAGCCACATACAAGAGACGCTCAGCTTCCAATGCGTTCGCATCCTGCACCTGGCGCTTGAGAAAATTGAAGAGCGGATCTTCGGTCATTCCCACCGGCGGCTTGGCCGCCATCACCATGCCGTCGCGTGCCAAGCGCGCAAAGGGATGCGCCAGCAACAAGGGGTTGCGCCCTGGCGGCGCACTCTCATCAAGCGCCGGCACCACCACCATGTCGAACTCCAAACCCTTCGCCTTGTGGATGGTCATGATTTCAACCGACGCGATGCTGTCGGCGTTGGCGTACAAATCGTCGAACGCCGCGTCCAACTCGCTCACGTCCGGCAGACCGCGCGCGCTGAGCTCCCGCAGGCGCGCGAAGAACGGCGCGGCCAGGTCGCGCTCCTCCCCGGCGATGGCGGCCCCGCACAGAGTGAGCCAGGTATTTTCAACCCAGCGGTCGAAGGACATGGCGGAACGGCAAGCGAATGCGCGCGTCAAAATCTCGTACAACCTGACCGCGCGCGGCCGGCCTTCGGCGCTCAACGCGTCAAGAATCCCCGCGTCCCCGAGCGCGCTGAAGATCAGCGGCGCACGCGCCACGTGCCGGAGGTCCGCCAATGCAAGGCCCGTCCACGGCGCACGCAACAGCGCGAGCCAGGCGATACGGTCTCCGAGGTGGCTCAAGGCCCGCAGCAGCATCAAAAGATCGCGCACAACGGCGCGCTCCTTCAATGTCTCTATGTCCACCGCGCGGAACGCGACGCCCTCCGCTCGCAGCGCTCGCATCAACGGCTGGGCGTGCGCCCGGGCACGCACCAGCACGGCGATGCGCCAGTCGGGATGAGCAGCGCGGCGAGCGGCGATCGCGGCGGCGATGGCGCGCGCTTCCAGCGCCTGGCTTGCAAACGCCCGCACCTCAACGTCCCCGGGTTCGGCGCGCGCTGCGCGCGAGAAGCGAAACGCAATGGCTCCGCGTTCGCGGTTGTCGGTGGCCGGCATGATGCGCGAGAAGTGTTGATTGACCCACTCCACGATGCCGCTCGCCGAGCGGAAGTTGCTCGCCAGGCGTTCCACCTCGAAGCGCACCTCCCCCATGCCCTGATCGGCCAGCTCCAAGAACGCGCGCACCTCCGCCTGCCGGAATCCATAGATTGACTGCATGGGGTCGCCGACGCAAAAGATGCTGCGCCCATCGTCCTGACTCCAGCCGGCGGTGAGCTGTTTTAGGAGTTCGAGCTGAGCGCTCGAGGTGTCCTGGAATTCATCGACCAGCACGTGCTGCAGCCGGTAGTCGATACGCAAGGCAAGATCGCTCGGTCCCACGGCATCGCGCAGAGCACGCAGTGCCGCAAGCGAAATGGCCGTGAAGTCAACCACGCCCTCCTCGCGGAATACGCCCTCGAGCTCCGCCGCTGCGAGCACCATCAGCTGCGCGACGTCCCGCGCCCGCTCCCACTGAGAGTCGCTGTAGAGCGGTGCGGGCAGGTCCAACAGCTCGCACAGCACCTCGCAGATCCGCGGGTCGCGCTTAAGCTCGACGATGAGATCCAGCATGCTTGCCTTGTCGGCGGCGGCGCCGGGCGGGAATCCCACCCTCACGTCCAAGGACTTTCGCCACTCGCCGCCCTTGGTGAGCACCGTCCGCGCAAAAGCGCGCCAGCGACCGATATCCTCGACCCGCGCCGACAGCCCCGCCTTCTCCTGACACCACTCGAGCAGATCCGGGCCCGGCGCACCTGCCCTGCGCGCCGCACGGAGCATGAGATCAGCGATCACCGGCAGGCGCTCTGCGCCGACGAGAGCGCACGCCCGATGCAGGACGCGGGTTATGAGCAGCGCCAAATCCTCATCGAAGTGCGCTCGCAGCAACTCGAGCTGCGCTTTGCTCAAGGCCTCGCCGGCGCGCAGCCGCCCTGCGAGCAGCGGCAGCCAGCGATCGCGGGTGGAGAGCATGTCGGCGAGCAGATCGATCAGGGACAGCCAGCGCTGATCGTCGAGTTCGAGCACGCGCTCTACGGCACGTCCAAAATCATCCTCGCCCTCGTAGGCAAGCGCACGGCGCGCAGCCTCCCGGTAGAGCTGCTTGGCGTTCGGCTGCACGGGAAGGCCGGTGCCGCCAGCCGCGATCGGCAGCTGCGCAGCGAGCCAGGCGTTGAAGGCGTCGATGGTTTCGATGCGCAGCCGCGCAGGTTCAAGCTTAAGATCGATCTTAAGCCGCTTCAGATGCGCAGCGGCGCTGCGCGCGAGCTGCCAGGTCTTTTCGCCAAGATTCGGCGGAGGCGCATCGTGCGCCCCGCTCTCCAAGGCAAGCAAGATGCGCTCGCGCATCTCCTGTGCCGCGCGGCGCGTGAAGGTGAGTGCCAGAATGCGTTCCGGCGCCTCCACCCGCGACAGCAGCCGCAGGTAGCGCTGCACGAGGAGCGTGGTCTTGCCGGAGCCTGCGGGTGCCTGCACGAGCACGGAGCCCGGACTGTCCACGGCCCGATCGCGGGCCGCAAGATCGATGATGGCGGCCGTCTCATTCATCGCTCGACTCGCCTCCGCTGAGCGACTGAATGCGGCACAAGCCCGGCAGCGGGCAGTTCTGGCACGCGGTTGCCGTCGGGGCTACGGCGGCATCGCCCGCCGCAAACCTCGATGCGATTGCCTCGATGCGTGTGCGCCAGCGTTCGATGAGGGCCGCAAAGCTCGGCTCTCCCTCCATGGCGCCCTTGCGTGGCTGCGGCTTGTCGCCGGCCTTGAACACGTTGCCGCGCTCCGATTCGGCGACAAACCTGGACTCCGCGGCGTTCACCCGTCCGTAAGCCACCGCGACGAGGCGCTCCGGCCGCAGCAATGCATATACCGGCAGCTGCGGGTTGTCGGGACGTTCGCCGCGCCAATCAGCGGTGGCGGCGCCCGTCTTGTAGTCGATAACCACCCGTGCGCCGT